>Ga0136557_1002241_pt1 | contig 11384 bp, 9 predicted proteins | sample AntRauTorckE6832_FD_104796 | JGI IMG/M metagenome (GOLD analysis project Ga0136557, IMG submission 104796) | Saline lake microbial communities from Rauer Islands, Antarctica - Metagenome Torckler E6 #832 | ecosystem: Environmental > Aquatic > Non-marine Saline and Alkaline > Saline | place...
AATCCCATATACCCCTGTAACAGATCCAAGTTGTATAAGATTAAGGTTTTTGTACTGGGTGTAACCTGCAAAAACCCATGGAAAGCCTGAAAAAAGAAAGGAAACAGAAAAATCCAGACCTGTCCATACAGCAGGTATAAGAAATAATGATACAATAGGTTTTTTTTCTGTATCAGGAAATATTAATGCAAATATTCCGGTATATATCCCAAGATACAGACCCAGAAGAGTTATTGCGGCAACAGATGATAAATAAGGCAGGCCCCCGTAACTTGATATTGTCTGTGCAAGCCAGATTAGAGAAGCTGTATATAAAACAGTTCCAAATGCTGTTCCCTTTTTAAATCTTTTTGTTTCAGAGGCAGAAAGAGCCATGAAAAAAGGCACAAGTGCAAACCATATAAAAAAACTGAAACCGTAACCCGCATATGAAATTGTAAAAAGCAGGGCTGAAATTGATGAGTAAAAGATAAAATAAAAGTTTTTGTTCATTTATTTTCGGCCTTTCTGCAGTGCAATTAAACTTGATATTTTAAAATACTTTATGTTATATAGGTAAAGATTCAATAGCATGCTAAAAAAAATTTTGCACTGCATTATATATTCCTTCTTTGAGAAAATTTCAGATATATGGAGACTGACTATGAGTGAAATTATAAAAAATGATGATCATATTCTTGTAAAACCTAATACAGATATTGTTGCATCTATGGCAGAGAGTTTCAGAAGCGAGCTTCAGCAGATTATACAGGAAGAAGGAAAAGATATTATAATTGATATGGATGGTGTTGAAATGGTAGATTCTGTAGGAATCGGAGTGATTATTGCCACCCACAACAGTCTTGGTAAAATTGATAAAAAGCTTAAAATAAAAAATATTATGAAAGATATTCATACTCTTTTTACGACTATGAGGCTTGACAGACATTTTGAGATAGAAGCAGCCTGATTTTTTTAATTGAAAGTAATTTTCTTTTTATGCAGGTTAAATTTTTGTGAAGTTTAATATTAAATATTAAAAAGTCACGGCTGTCTAAAATTAATTTAAGTTGCAAATTTCTTTTTAGCAAAGAATTGTATAAAGTAATTGCTGACTTGTCTAAAAAATTAAACGCCTGTTGACGCATTTTAATTTACCTTGAATTGTTTTATAAGATACCTCTGTCCGTTTCCTTAACTCCCTGAAGCAAAAAACATCTTAAAAATTCCTGCAAGCCTTGCGGAAGAAAAGTAAAAGCTGATTTCACTTTAGTCGGTTTTATCAGCACTATGATAGCAGTGTTACCGGGAGACGGATTGTACTTCCACTTTTTACCACAAAATTTTTATAAATAACAATGCTACGGAATTTATATTATGGAATCGATAGAATCCTACTTTAAATTTTTTATAGGTATGATTGCAATAGTAAACCCTGTAGGAGCTGTACCTATTTTTCTAAATGCATGCTATGAGCAAAGTGAAAAGGAGAGAAAGGGTACCATCAACACAGCATCGCTTACTGTTTTAGTTGTGCTTGTAGTCTCTCTGGTTTCAGGAGATATTGTTTTAAGGATCTTCGGGATATCAATGGCATCGTTCAGGGTTGCCGGTGGGATGCTGATTCTTTTTATGTCACTTAGCATGCTTCAGGCAAAAGTAAGTCCGGCTAAACAAACCAGGGAGGAAGCTGAAATTCTTGAATCCAGGGAAAGGGAAAATGTTGCAGTTGTTCCACTTGGGATTCCTCTTATGGCAGGTCCCGGTGCAATAAGCACTGTAGTATTATTTGTGCAGAAGCATTCAACAATAAGTCACTATATTGTTCTTTTGTTTATTATCTTATGTGTTGCAGTAATATCGTGGATGGTGTTGAGACTTGCACCTTTAATAGCAAGGAAACTTGGTCAGACAGGAATAAATATTGTGACCAGGATAATGGGTATTTTGATGGCGGCAATCGGTGTAGAAATCATGGCTAATGGTTTTAAGATGCTTTTTCCTTTTTTAAGTTCGGTAATCTAGGATGGTTTAAAATGCATACAGATCCTGTAATGCCGGTTATAGTTTTCTCTGTTTTTTTAATCCTCATAGCCGGACTGTTTTTCAAAACAATAAAGCAGCCTTCAGTGGTAGGTTATATATCGGCTGGAGTTATTCTTGGTCCGTTTGGGCTGGCATTGCTTACAGACTCATCTTTGATTTCAAGCCTCGGTGAAACAGGAATAGTTCTTTTAATGTTTTTTGTCGGAATGGAGATGTGTCTTTCATGCCTTATAGCAAAGTGGAGGGTTGTGATAATAGGTACAATTCTTCAGATAGCAGCAAGTATTGCTGTGGTTGCTGTAATGGGCTGTTATTTTGACTGGACAATGAACAGGATAATTTTTCTTGGTTTTGTTATAAGTTTGTCAAGCACAGCTGTTGTTATAAAATTACTCAAAGATTCAAATGAACTAGATACAGATGTAGGGCAAAGCGTTGTAGGAGTTCTGCTTGCTCAAGATATAGCTGTAATAGTAATGATACTTGTCCTTCAGCTTATGGGAAAGCCAGAAATACAGCTATCTTCAATTTTAAAGCAGTTTACAGGTTTTGTGTTTTTTTCATTTTTAATCTTTTTTATGAGCAGAAAAAAAGAAAAAACTGATTTTAGTTATGGAAAAGTCTTTTTTTCAGATCCTGAATATCAGGTCTTTGCAGCTATTCTGATCTGTTTTGGAGGTGCAACTCTTTTTTCATTTCTTGAGCTATCTTCAGCTCTTGGAGCTTTTGCATCAGGAATTTTTTTGGGCTCATTAAAAAATACAGAATGGGTTCATCATAATCTCTCGCCCTTTAGGGTGGTTTTTATTTCACTTTTTTTTGTTTCTGTCGGAATGCAAATAGATATTTATTTTTTAAAAAGTAACTGGATGGAAGTCGGAGCTCTTGTTGCAGGAGTACTTATAACCAATACATTTATAAACGGATTAATATTTAAATTTCTTGGGATGAACTGGAAAGAAAGCTTTTATGCAGGAGCACTTCTTTCCCAGATAGGTGAATTCAGTTTTGTTCTTGCAGCAATAGGCTATAATTCTGGTTTTATTTCAGAGTACGGGTTTAAGCTCGCAATGTGTACTATAGCTGTTTCACTTATACTTACAGTAGTCTGGGTACGCCCGGTTGCCGGATTAAAGATAAAAAAACAGGACGCATAAATGAATTTGGAAGAATTATTCAATAACCCGGTATTTTTAAAATTACTCCATACTCTTATAATTACAGTTATTATTTTCATTGTTAGAAAAATTGCTAAAAACAGGCTTATATTGTCCAGTGATCTTGATGTTTCTGCAAAAAGAAAATGGGTTGTAACTTCAAAAAACATAGCATTTTTTACATGGATTTTTGTAATAGTAATAATCTGGATAAATCAACTCCAGGCAATAGGCGCGACAATGGTTGTCTTTGCAGCTGCGATAGTTGTAGCCACAAAAGAATTCATTTTGAATATTGTCGGATATTTCTTCAGGTCAGGAACAAAATCTTTTTCAATTGGAGACAGGATAGAAATTAACACAATTCGAGGAGATGTTCTTGATCAGAATATTACAGGAATAACTCTTCTGGAAGTAGGTTCAGGGGTAAAGACCCATCAGTATACAGGGACAACGGTATTTATACCTAATGCTCTGTTTTTGACTCAGCCTGTAAAAAACGAGACAATGATGGGAGGCGAATATGTTTTTCATATTATCACAGTAAATCTTAAACTGGATGAAGACTGGCAGGTTTGCGAAAAAGCTCTTTTAGATGCTGCAAATGAGGTATGCAAGCCATATATTGGTTCTGCCATCAAGCAGATGACTTACATGTCAAAAAAACATGCCCTTGATCAGCCCGGGGTTGAACCAAGAATAAATATTCAGGTTCCGGAACATGACAGGATAACTCTTCAGCTGAGAATCCCTGTATCTGCAAAAAGGAGAGGTAGAATTGAAGCTGATATATTCAGACAATACCTTCTTAACAGGGAAAAAATAAATAAGAATGAAGAAAAAAATGATGAGCTGAAAATTTAAATAATTAATTATATATTAAGAGGTAAAGCTCTTATTTGTTAGCGGATTGTTTTTTGTGAGTAGATGAAATAAAAAAAGCAGACTTAAAAAGCCTGCTTTTTTTTATGGTCGGGGCGGCAGGATTCGAACCTGCGACACCTTGGTCCCAAACCAAGTGCGCTGCCAGACTGCGCTACGCCCCGTAACAAATAACGTAAACCAGATAACACTCTTTTATATGCCTGACAAGGAAAAAATATAAAAAAGGTAATTTTTTTTGATTTTAAGGTGTAAAAACTGAGAAGTAAGGAGTCCTTAACTGGGTAAGAGGCTCTCCGGGTTCAGGTTATAAGGGGTTGAAGTTAAACTGTTTTTTATAAATATTATGAAGCCCTGTGTTTGATGATCGGCTTGAAATCAGAATTTATTGTTAAGCAGCTATTTAGGTTTAATCAATTATGATTGATGCCAGATGAAGTTCTGATGTAGTTTTTTATTCCGGCGGCAATCATTTCTGCTGTGTTTTCGATATATTCAGGGTTTTTCATGCTGACTGAATCATGCGGAGAATTAAGATTCCCGATTTCTATTATTACAGCTGGCCTGTTTATATATCCAAGGTTTATGAACGGAGCACCTGATACAATAGTTTTGTACCTCTTTTTTAAAGTTTCTGACAAAGAATTTGCAAGGCTGATGCTTTGATTTGTATGGCTGTTTTGTGTTAAAAATATTTCAGGAGCTTCTCTTGTTTTAGTACCAGTGTCAAAATAACCTATAAAAATATTTTCAGAAATATTCTGGGTAAAAAGAGAGCCTGAATGAATTGAAATAAAAAGCTGGTAACTTTCTGTGTTTGCTTTGTTAACCCGTGAGTCGTTGTCAGTAAAATAGTCTGAATCCCGTGTGAGTTTAACCCTGAAATTTTTTTCAAGCCTGTTTTTAAGAGCAAAAGCCATATAAAGGTTAAAGTCTTTTTCTTTTAGGCCTGTTATGCTTTTTGCTCCGTTGTCTCTGCCGCCGTGTCCGGGGTCTATAAGTATTGATGTAGGTTTTGTTTTTATATTTTCTGCGCTTGCATTAAGGCAGCAGGCAGGTAAAAAAGAAAATATTAAAATCAGGAACAATTTCGGGGTATTCTGGTAAATTTCAAATCTCATTTTTCTTGACACATAACCTTTTAGGTATTAATTTCAACTATTTTGTGTTAGTGGAAAAAATAAATATATATTTGACTGCTAATTATGATATTTATGGTTGGAAGTCAACTTGATTGATTTTGTGATAGTATTTAAGTTATGCCTGAAGCGTATCTAGGCTTTGGGCATTTTAGTTTATTTAAATTTGTCTTTAAAGAAAATTTTGAAGGAAGGAAAAATATGCAAGTAACAGTGGAAGAACACAGCTCGGTAAAAAAGACGCTCCACATTGAAATCCCTGAAGATGAAGTAAAAAAAGAGGTAGATAAAGCCTATAATGATTTAAAAAAAAATGTACAGTTAAACGGTTTCAGGCAGGGGAAAGCGCCTCGTTCAGTTCTTGAGGCAAAGTTTGGTAAAGATGTAAATGAAGATGTTACTTCTAACCTTGTTCAGAGAGGTTTTCTTGAAGCTGCACAGGGACAGGACCTTGCTATAATAGGACAGCCTGAGTTTAAAAATATAGACTCTTTTGATGGTAAAAGCGCTTACAAGTTCGATATTGTTGTAAGTGTTAAACCTGAAATTAAAGATATAGATTATAAAGGGCTTGATCTTAAAAAGCCCAAGTATGAGTTCAGTGAAGAAGAAGTCGATATGCAGCTTGAAATGCTTCAGAAAAATCTTGCTAAAAAGGTTCCTGTTACAAGCGGAAGACCTGCTGAAGAAGGAGATCTTGTAGAAGTTAATGTTGAAGGTAAAATAGACGGAGAGCCTGTAGCAGCTTTTGAAAATATTTCAGGAAGGCGATACAGGCTTGGACAGAACCTTTTTTCAGAAGGTTTTGACAAAGAAGTTATCGGTATGAAAGCGGGCGAATCAAAAACCATTAATGTAACTTTTCCTGAAGATTATCACACAGATTCTGTAAAAGGGAAAACTGTTACAATGGATGTTGTACTTGCTTCTATACTTGAGGAAGAACTGCCTGATCTTAATGATGATTTTGCAAAGGATCTTGGTAACTTCGAAACTCTTGAAGATATAAGAAATGAAATAAGAGAAAATTTAAGGCAGGGTTATGAAAAAAGATCTGAGCAGGAGCTTAATGAGCAGGCTTTTGAGCAGCTTATAGAAAAAGTGGAAGATTTTGAGCTTCCTGAAGTTCTTGTTGAAATGGAGCTTGATCAGATAATTAATGAAGCTGAAAGATCTTTTGAATCAAACGGAACAAGCCTTGAGCAGATCGGAAAAACAAAAGAGAGCTTAAGAGAAGAATATAAGGGAGTTGCTGAAGATCAGGTCAGAAGACATCTGATTCTTGATGCTGTTGTAAAGCAGGAGCAGTTTGATATAAATGATCAGGAGCTTGAGGAAGGTTTTGAAGAGCTTGCAGCCAATTTTAACCAGCCTGCAGATTTTATAAGAAATTTTTATAATGAAAATCCTGATAAACTTGATCTTTTTAAACATACTCTGCTTGAAAAAAAGGCTTTAAAGCTTATAATTGAAAGTAACGATGTTTCTGAATATACACCTGCAGAAACTGAATCAAATGAAGAAGCCGAAAATGATGAGGCTTCTCAGGAATAAAATGTAAGGAGGCTTTACAGTGCCGTTAATTCCTATGGTAGTAGAGCAGACCAGCAGAGGTGAGCGTTCATACGATATATATTCGCGTCTGCTTAAAGACAGAATTATTTTTCTGGGGTCTGCTATAAATGAAGAAATTGCAAATCTTATAGTAGCTCAGCTTCTTTTCCTGGAGTCCGAAGATCCGGATAAAGAAATAAACCTCTATGTTAACTCTCCTGGCGGAGCAGTAACATCAGGTATGGCAATTTATGATACAATGCAGTATATTAAACCGGATGTTGTCACAGTATGTGTCGGTCAGGCCGCCAGTATGGGAGCCCTGCTTCTTGCAGCCGGGGCAGAAGGAAAAAGATATGCTCTCCCCAATTCAAGGATTATGATTCATCAGCCTCTGGGGGGTGCCCAGGGACAGGCTTCGGATATAAGAATCCAGGCTGAGGAGATAATAAGAATAAAGCAAAGACTCAATGAAATTTTGTCTCATCATACAGGTCAGGCTATAGAACAGGTTGAGCTTGATACAGATCGTGATAAATTTATGAGTGGAGAGGAAGCAAAGGCGTATGGTCTGATAGATCACGTTGTGGCAAATCGTGATGATATTTCTGCCATAACCGAAACGGAGGGGTAAAATGACAGACCTAACCGAAAACAATGAAAAACTTTTTTGTTCATTCTGCGGAAAAAGTCAGAAAGAGGTAAAAAAGCTAATAGCCGGCCCGGCTGTATATATATGTGATGAATGTATTCAGCTCTGCAGTGAAATAATAGAAGAAGACGGAGCCGGTGATGATGAAGAATCAAAAGAAGGCAAATCTCTTCTGACTCCCAAAGAGATAACTGAAAAGCTCAATGAATATGTTGTGGAGCAGGAGAGTGCTAAAAGGATTCTTTCTGTTGCTGTAAGAAATCATTATAAAAGAATTGAAACTGCTGCATCGAGCGAAGATGATGTAGAACTTCAGAAAAGTAATATTCTTCTTATCGGTCCCACAGGCTGTGGTAAAACATTGCTTGCACAGACTCTGGCAAGGTTTCTTGATGTTCCTTTTACTATTGCTGATGCTACAACACTTACAGAAGCCGGTTACGTTGGAGAGGATGTTGAAAATATAATCCTTTCTCTGCTTCAGAATGCAGATTATGATGTTGAAAAGGCAGAACGCGGAATTATCTATATAGACGAGATAGATAAAATTTCACAAAAATCTGAGAATCCATCGATAACAAGAGATGTATCAGGTGAAGGCGTTCAGCAGGCTCTTCTTAAAATAATTGAGGGAACAGTTGCAAGTGTACCTCCAAAAGGCGGTCGCAAGCATCCTCAGCAGGATTTTGTAAAGGTTGACACCTCAAATATTCTTGTAATATGCGGTGGTACTTTCAACGGACTTGAAAAAATTATCCAGCAGAGGGTAAGCAGCAAAAGCATGGGGTTTGGCGCAAGTATAGTCGGAGATGATAAAAAAGAGAAAAATGAACTTCTTAAAATGTTTCAGGTAGAGGATCTCATAAAATTCGGTCTTATACCTGAATTTCTGGGAAGACTTCCTGTTGTTGCAACTCTGGGTGAATTGTCTGAAGAATCTCTTGTTAAGATACTTACAGAGCCTAAAAATGCTCTTATAAAACAGTTTCACAAGCTGTTTGCTTACGAAGGCGTTACTCTTAGATTTACAGACGCTGCTCTTAAAGCAGTGGCAAAGGAAGCGGTAAGAAGAAAGTCCGGTGCCAGAGGTCTAAGGGCAATTCTTGAAAATATCATGCTTGATATTATGTATGAAATACCGTCTCTTGATAATGTAAAAGAATGTATTGTCGGTGAAGAGGTTGTTTTGAACAATGATGAACCTATACTTATTTATGAGCCTTCTAAAAAACAGGCATAAGTTTAATTAGTTTAATAAACAGGGTTCCGGCGGCATACATCAAGGCTTCCGGAACCTTTTTTTATTGTATCAGGAAATAAAACCTTCTGTTTATCCAGGCTTTTTTAAGACTTCAGAAAAAAGAAGTTTTCTTGATATGAAAAGTTTTCAAATTTAAATATATAAAACAGGCATTGGATATAAATGATAAGTTTTTCAAAGCTTTTTAAAATAGGCGGAAATGACTCTGGGCAATTAGTTTTCCCTGTTCTTCCTTTAAGAGATACCATTGTTTTTCCCGGTATGGTATCGCCGCTGTTTGTTGGACGGACAAAATCTATAGAAGCTTTGTCCCATGCAATGGAAACAGGGCGTACAGTTTTTCTTGTATCGCAAAAAGACCCTTCATCCGATGAACCCGGTGCTGAAGAATTTAATCAGGTGGGTGTAGTTGCAAAAGTTGTTCAGCTTTTAAAGCTGCCTGACAATACAGTAAAAGTACTTGTTGAAGGTCAGCTAAGAGCTTTTGCTGAAAGATTTGTTGAGGATGAATCTTTTATTAATGCAGAACTTACACGGCTTGATGAGCAGGGGATGAGAGACGCTGAGTTTGAGGCGGTAAAAAGACAGCTTATCTTCAGTCTTGAAAAGTATTCATCGTATAATAAAAAAATTACAAAAGAGTTTATTGAAGAATTGTCAGTAAATGAAAATCCTTCTGAATTCTCAGATAAAATTGCAGCAAAACTTCCCATGGATACACCGGAAAAACAAAATCTTCTGGAGGAGTTAAACCTTGGTGAAAGACTTTATTTTATTTTAGAATATCTTGCAAAGGAAATAGAAGTTGCAAGAGTTGAGGATAAAATTAAGGGAAGGGTCAAAAAACAGATAGAAAAAACCCAGAAGAATTATTATCTCAATGAGCAGATCAGGGCTATTAAAAAAGAAATGGGTTCTGAAGAAGAAGAGATTGATGAGCTTGAAGATCTGAAAAAAAGGATTGAAGATAAAAACCTTACCCAGGCTGCTTATGAGAAAGTGCAGAAAGAATTTAAAAAGTTAAAGCAGATGTCTCCGATGTCGGCTGAAGCAACAGTAGTAAGAAATTATATAGACTGGATTCTTGAAATTCCATGGACTGAATATTCAGAGGTTAATGATGATTTAAAATCTGCAGAAGAGATTCTTGAAAAAGATCATTACGGGCTTAAAGAGCCAAAGGAGCGGATACTTGAATATCTTGCAGTTCAGAGCCTTGTAGAACAGGATAAAGGGCCTATTCTCTGCTTTGTAGGACCTCCTGGTGTAGGAAAAACATCACTTGCCAAATCTATAGCAAAATCTACGGGCAGGGAATATGTAAGGCTTTCTCTTGGAGGGGTAAGGGATGAAGCTGAAATAAGAGGTCACAGAAGAACATATATTGGAGCAATGCCGGGTAAAATTATACAGGGACTAAAAAAGGCAGGAAAAAATAATCCTGTAATGTGTCTTGATGAAGTAGATAAAATGAGCATGGATTTCAGAGGAGATCCTTCTTCTGCTCTTCTTGAAGTTCTTGATCCTGAACAGAACTTTTCATTTAATGATCATTACCTTGATCTTGATTATGATCTTTCAGGGGTGTTTTTTCTGACAACTGCAAACTCGCTTAATGAAATTCCTTCTCCTTTAAGAGACAGGATGGAAATAATTGAGATTCCCGGTTATACAGAGCTTGAAAAACTTGAAATTGCAAAGCTCCATCTTGTTTCAAAACAGACTAAACTTAACGGTCTTGGCGATGAAGATATTCAGATAAGTGATAATTCGCTGCTTATGCTTATAAGAAATTATACAAGAGAAGCGGGGGTAAGGAGTCTGGAGCGAAAAATTGCAGGGATATGCAGAAAAACAGCAAAAAGGATGAAGATTGACGGTGATAATCCTCCTTTCAGGATAAACAAAAATACAATAAAAAAATATTTCGGTCCTGAAAAATTCACTTATTCCCTCGCAGAGAAAAGCGATCTTACAGGTGTTGCAACAGGTCTTGCATGGACCCAGGCAGGCGGTGATATTTTATCAATAGAAACAATTATTATGCCGGGTAAAGGGAATGTTACAGTTACAGGTAAACTTGGCGAAGTTATGCAGGAATCTGCCAAGGCGGCAATAAGCTATGCAAGATCACGAAGTGATGTTTTAGGAATAGATAAAGATTTTTACACAGAAAATGATGTGCATATACATGTTCCTGAAGGGGCTACTCCAAAGGACGGTCCTTCAGCAGGGATTACAATATGTACTTCTGTTATTTCTGCAATAACAAAAAGACCTGTTAAAAGAACTCTTGCAATGACAGGAGAAATAACATTGAGGGGCAGGGTTCTTGCTATAGGCGGTATCAGGGAAAAGTCTATTGCCGCACACAGAAGCGGAATAAGGCAGATTGTTTTTCCAAAAGAAAATGAAAAGGACTTAAAGGATATTCCTGTCAGTGTTAAAAACTCCATTGAGTTTATACCTGTTTCTCATATGGACGAAGTTCTTGATTGTGCTCTGGTTTAAAAAAAATAAAATATGTATTGACATGTTTTCTAAAGAAGCGTAAATATTATTTCGTTTCTTAATTTGAAGGGCGAATAGCTCAGCTGGGAGAGCATCGGCCTTACAAGCCGGGGGTCACAGGTTCGAGCCCTGTTTCGCCCACCATCAGATTAAAAAATACGCGGGGGCGTAGTTCAGTTTGGTCAGAACGCCGGCCTGTCACG
>Ga0136557_1002243_pt1 | contig 11375 bp, 10 predicted proteins | sample AntRauTorckE6832_FD_104796 | JGI IMG/M metagenome (GOLD analysis project Ga0136557, IMG submission 104796) | Saline lake microbial communities from Rauer Islands, Antarctica - Metagenome Torckler E6 #832 | ecosystem: Environmental > Aquatic > Non-marine Saline and Alkaline > Saline | place...
AAAAACAGAATGCGGAGTTTTAAAAAATGTCCAAAATGAAAACCAAAAGCGGAGCCACCAAGCGGTTCAAGAAAACCGCCACTGGCTTCAAGCACAAGCAGTCCTTCACCAGTCATATCTTGACCAAGAAGAGTCCCAAGCGTAAGCGTCAGCTCCGTGGTACCAAGCTGATTGCCAAAGCTGACGTGGCTTCCATCAAGCGTATGACGGCGTGCTGATTCAGCCGCTAACTATTCCTGCAAAGGTTTTAAGGTAGAAGGATTAAAGTATGGCTCGTGTAAAACGTGGCGTGGTAGCACGTCGTCGTCACAAAAAGATCATGAATCAGGCCAAAGGTTATTACGGAGCGCGTAGTCGCGTTTATCGTGTAGCCAAACAGGCGGTCATCAAAGCTGGTCAGTATGCGTATCGCGACCGTCGTAATCGCAAGCGCTCTTTTCGCGCCCTGTGGATTGCCCGTATCAACGCTGGCCCCCGAGCTAACGGCCTGTCGTATAGCCGTCTGATCGCTGGTCTGAAGAAAGCTAATGTGGAAATTGATCGCAAGGTTCTGGCCGATTTGGCTATGAACGAACAGCAGACGTTTTCTGCGGTTGTTGAAAAGGCCAAAGCGTCACTGTGATCGCTTAGCTCTTTTATCGATCTGTGATCGGTTCAGGCGCCTGCATTGATGCAGGCGCTTTTTGATAGGGGAAGGGCACGCTCTTCCCCTATTTTTGTTTTTAGACTTCCATTTGTGGATTGGAGCAGGGGCAATGGAAAACCTGAATCAACTTGTTCAGGACAGCCTGGCGGCGGTTGAAAACGCGGACGACCTGAAAGCGCTGGATCAGATCCGCGTTGAGTACCTTGGCAAGAAAGGGGCGATTACCCAACAGGCCAAAACCCTGGGCAAGCTTTCAGCCGAGGAGCGCCCGGCCGCTGGTCAGAAGATCAACGAAGCCAAGGGTAAGGTAGAGCTGGCGATCAACGCACGTCGTGATGATCTGGAGCGTGTTGCCATTGAGCAAAAGCTCGCCGGGGAATCCATTGACGTCACCCTGCCGGGTCGTGGTCAGGACCTGGGTGGTCTGCATCCGGTGACTCGCACGCTACAGCGCATTGAACAGTTTTTCGGTAAGGCCGGCTATACGGTAGAGCAGGGGCCTGAAATCGAAGACGATTATCACAACTTCGAAGCCCTCAATATTCCGGGCCATCACCCGGCCCGGGCCATGCACGATACCTTCTATTTCAATCCCGGCACTCTGCTCCGAACCCATACCTCGCCTGTTCAGATTCGCACCATGGAAGCGGGCAAGCCGCCGTTCCGGATGATTTGTCCCGGGCGAGTCTACCGCTGTGATTCCGATATGACCCACACGCCGATGTTCCATCAGGTGGAAGGTCTGCTGGTGGAAAAGAACGTCAGCTTTGCGGACCTGAAAAGCACGGTGGAAGAGTTTCTGCGAGTGTTTTTTGAGCGTGATCTGGAAGTTCGGTTCCGGCCATCCTATTTCCCGTTTACCGAGCCGTCTGCGGAAGTGGACATAGAATGGGGACGCGAGGACGACGGCAGCATCAAATGGCTGGAAGTCATGGGCTGCGGCATGGTCCATCCGAAGGTCTTTGAACACTGCAACATTGATGCGGAGGAATACCGGGGCTTCGCGTTCGGCATGGGTGTCGAGCGGCTTGCCATGCTCCGCTACGGGGTTAACGACCTGCGCATGTTCTTCGAAAACGATCTGCGTTTCCTGCGCCAGTTCCAATAAATGAAAAGCTCCAGTACAAGGCAGATACCATGAAATTCAGTGAGCAGTGGCTCCGCGAGTGGGTCAATCCGGCGAATGACACACAGGCATTGATGGACCAGATCACCATGGCCGGTCTGGAAGTGGATGGCTTTGAACCCGTTGCAGGTGCGTTCAGTGGTGTTGTCGTGGGTCATGTGGTGTCTGTTGCGCCTCACCCGGATGCGGACAAGCTTCGGGTTTGTCAGGTAAGCGATGGTAACAGCGAAGTACAGGTTGTCTGTGGTGCGCCGAACGTTCGCGATGGCCTTAAAGTCCCTTTTGCCGTTGTCGGTGCTGTTCTTCCGGGCAATTTCAAGATCAAGAAAGCAAAATTGCGTGGTCAGCCGTCCACGGGCATGTTGTGTTCCGGATCTGAGCTCGGGCTGTCTGACGACCACGACGGATTGATGGAATTGCCGGCGGATGCCCCCGTCGGAGAGCCGCTGGACAGGTTCCTGAAGCTCAACGACGTAACCATTGACGTGGATCTGACTCCCAACCGCAGTGACTGCCTGTCAATCAAGGGCATCGCCCGTGAGGTAGGCGTTTTAAACAGCCTCGTGGTTGAGGGGCCTGAGATCAGAGCCGTTGAGGCCGCGCACTCGGAAGTGCCGAACATCGCGGTCCGTGCCCCCGAGGGCTGCCCTAGCTATATCGGCCGTATTCTGCGGAATGTTGACCTGAGCGTGCCCACACCGCTCTGGATGCAGGAAAAGCTGCGCCGTTGCGGTGTCCGGTCTATTGACGCGGCTGTGGACGTTACCAATTACGTCATGCTTGAACTCGGTCAGCCCATGCACGCCTTCGACCGGGACGAAATCGAAGGTGGCATTGTGGTCAGAATGGCCAAGGCTGACGAAAAACTGGTTCTGCTTGATGGTCAGGAGGTCACGCTTACGGCCGATACCCTGATCATTGCCGACCACGCCAAACCTATTGCCATTGCCGGTGTTATGGGCGGCGAACATTCCGGTGTCAGTTCCAAAACCCGTGATCTGGTGCTGGAAGCCGCTTATTTTGACCCGATTACCCTTGCGGGTAAGGCGCGCCATTATGGCTTGCACACAGACGCCTCACACCGTTTTGAACGCGGTGTTGATTACAAGCTGGCTCGGGACGCCATGGAGCGAGCGACAACTCTGTTGATGGACATTGTTGGCGGCGAGCCGGGTGAGGTCGTTGAGGTTGCCAGTGACAATGACCTCCCGGATGAGCGTTCCATTGACCTGCGCGAGCAGCGGGTGGCTGATGTTCTGGGCGTTGAAATTGACAGAACCACGGTTGAGGAAATTCTGACCCGGCTGGGACTGCACATCGACAAACTCCTGAAGCATGGGTGGCGTGTGCACGTGCCCAGTTTCCGTCCGGATATCAGCATTGAAGAGGACCTGATTGAAGAAATCGGGCGCATCTACGGATACAACAACCTGCCGGTGACCGAACCCAGGGGGTCTCTGGGTCTTCGGCCAGAGCCTGAAGCTGTTCGCCCGGTTTCGGCGATTCAGAATTATTTTGTCGATTGTGGCTATCAGGAGGCGATCACCTACAGCTTTGTAGACCCGAAAGTACAGGCGCTGGTAAATCCTGATGACGAAGGTATTTCCTTGGCGAATCCGATTTCTGCGGATCTGTCCGTGATGCGGACCAGTCTCTGGAGTGGTCTGTTGAAAACCGTGGCCTATAACCAGAATCGGCAACAGCCACGCATCCGGCTGTTCGAAACCGGCCTGAAATTCCGGAAAGACGGAGACGCTATCGACCAGCAGCCGATGCTCGCCGGGGTCGTGGTCGGAAACCAGTTGTCCGAAAACTGGGCAAACGGTCGCAGAACGGCTGATTTCTTTGATGTAAAAGGTGAATTGCAGAGTCTGTTCCGGATGCTGGGTGTGGAAATACAGTTTGCGCTTGGCCATCATCCGGCCCTGCACCCGGGGCAGACAGCAGAATTGACGAGAGACGGCACACACGTGGGCTGGCTGGGAACCCTGCATCCACAAGTTCAGAAAAAACTTGAACTTAATGGCACGATTCTGATGTTTGAGCTATTCTTGAATTCTGTTGTATCCGGATATGTGCCTAATTTCAAAGATATTTCGAAATTCCCGGAAGTTCGGAGGGATTTGGCCATCATAATCGGGAGTGATGTCGGGTTCGCGGACGTCGAGCGTGTCGCCAAAAAGCACGCCGGCGGAACCCTGACTGCATTGCGTGCGTTTGATGTTTATGAGGGCGAAAGTCTGGGTGAAGGCAACCGTAGCCTTGCCCTCAGTCTGTTCTGGCAGCATCCCGAGCGCACATTAAACGAGGAAGAAGTGCACACGCTCTTCAATGGTGTCATTGATGCACTGAAGGGAGAGCTTGGGGCGACACTGAGGAGTTGATTGATGACGGCCTTGACGAAAGCGGAAATGGCAGAGCGTTTGTACGAGGAATTGGGCCTGAATAAACGCGAGGCCAAGGAAATGGTCGAAGCTTTTTTCGATGAGATCAGGGGTGCCCTGAGTCATAACGAACAGGTCAAGCTGTCTGGTTTCGGTAATTTTGACTTGCGCGACAAAAAACAGCGTCCAGGCAGAAATCCGAAGACGGGTGAAGAGATTCCAATCAGTGCACGGCGCGTCGTTACGTTTCGTCCAGGTCAAAAACTGAAGCAAAAAGTAGAAGCGTATGCTGGAACCCAGTCATAACAACGAACTGCCCGTTATTCCGGGTAAGCGTTATTTTACCATCGGAGAGGTCGCGGAACTCTGTGCTGTAAAAGCGCACGTTTTGCGCTACTGGGAGCAAGAATTTACCCAGCTTTCTCCGGTCAAGCGTCGTGGTAATCGGCGCTATTATCAACGTGCTGACGTTCTGACCATCCGTCAGATACGCAGCTTGCTTTATGATCAGGGCTACACCATTGGCGGTGCCAAGCAGAAGCTGAGCAGCCATGAAATAAAAGACGACACCTCGCAATACAAGCAGTTAATCCGGCAGATGATCACCGAACTTGAAGACGTATTGGACGTACTCAACGCGCCGGTAAAGTAGCGAGTGTCATTTCCATCAAAAAAACCGAAGGCGAACCTTCGGTTTTTTTATTTCGGCACGTATAACAGTCTGAAAACCACAGTCAGGAGATAGAAAAATGATCGGATACGTAACGATTGGCGTGAAAGATATGGAAAAAGCCAAGAAATTCTACGTGGACTTGCTCGGAGATCTGGGGGCCAAGGAGCTGCTGGACCTCGGCAGGATTGCGTTTATCGGCAAAGACATGAAATCGCCAATGCTGGCTGTCTGCGAACCTTATAACGGCGATGGCGCTTCATGCGGAAACGGCAGCATGGTTGCTATTCCGGCTGAATCCAAGGAAGGCGTTGAGGTGTTGTACAAGAGGGCGCTCAAACTTGGCGCAACGGACGATGGTGAGCCCGGCCAGCGAATTCCCAATCAGTTTTATGGCTCTTATGTGCGGGATCCGGATGGTAACAAGCTCGCCTTTTTTGTGTTTGGTTAAAAGGAAGGGTGCCTGCTGATTTAGCTCGATAAAGACAGTTGCATCCCCTACACTTCAACCAAGTGTGATTTCGCAACCTGGAGGGAAAGCGTTCGTCTTTCCCTCTTCGGTCGTTTTAGATAAATACACCAAGAAAGGTTCCCAATTGAGCCGCAAAACAGAGCCGGCGATACCTTGTGCAGAGCCTGAAAGCTCGGCGATGGAACGTCGTCGTCTCGCGGCGGTCAAGCAGCTTGGGCTTCTCGATACGTTGCCGGAAGAGCGTTTTGAACGGCTTACCCGCATTGCCTGCACACACTATGGCGCGTCCGCCTCTTTTTTTTCCCTGATTGATGCAAACAGACAGTGGCTGAAATCCGCGCAGGGTTTTGATTTTCGCGAAACGGATCGAACGCTTGCGTTTTGCGACTACGCCATTAAAGCCGACACTGTATTCGTTGTAGAAGATGCCACAAAGGACGCCCGATTCTGTAACAACCCTTTGGTAACCGACGACCCACAGATCCGTTTTTACGCCGGCGTCCCGGTTCGGGAACCAGGGGGATTCAAAGTCGGGTCGTTGTGCATTACTGATAATAAACCGCGAAAAATATCCCGAGAGGATCTCGGTGTCCTGGAAGATCTCGCCGGAATTCTGGAGGATGAGCTCGCACGGTCGATGTCGAGCAACCTGCCGGCTGGCACCATTGATGTATCGGCTTTGAGCAAAGCGATTCAGCGGGCACAGACTCTTTATCTGACCATTGATGACAAGAACCTGGCCTTTAAGCTGATGATTGAAGACTTGATGGGCCTGACGGAGAGTAAATCCGGGTTTATTGTAGAAATTCAAAAGGATAAAGCGGCTGGGCAGCCACGCTTAAAAGTTGGTTCTATTACGAATGTGATGTGGAATCAAGATACGGAGGCGCTTTATCAGCAGTTCAGGCGCCAGGGATTGATAGCCGACCGTACCGACACGGCTATTGGCGTACCAATAATGACGGAAGATGTCGTCGTTTCAAATGAACCGGTAACGGATCCGCGTCGCGATCATCCTTCCATGGGGCATAAGCCTCTGCAGTCGTATATCGCGATCCCGGTCTTTTCCGGGGACGAGTATGTCGGTCTTATCGGGCTTGCCAATCGGGACGGTGGCTATTCAACTCACCTGGCAGAAGAGCTGGCTCCGTTGGTCCAGACCCTGGGAACCCTGATTGATCGGAATCACCTGTTTTCAGAAAAACTGGTGCACCAGCGAAAACTTGAGCACGCCGCTAATTACGATCCGCTAACCGGACTACCAAACAGACGCCGGCTTACTAAACTGTTTGAACAAGAGCTTGTGAACGCAGTGGACCGGAAAGGTAGCATTTCAGTCTGTTTCCTTGATCTTGACGGATTTAAAGAGATCAACGATCAATATGGTCACTCAATAGGAGATGTTGTCCTGAGGTCTGTGGCTGATCGCCTGACCGGCGTTTTAAGAGAGGAAGATGTGGTTTCCCGGCTGGGAGGAGATGAGTTCGTGGCGATCCTGCGGGATATCCAGGACGAGCGGACTTACGCCCGAATTCTGGAGGCGATCAGCAATCCCATCAGTTTTAAAGGCTCTGTTTTGAACATATCGTGCAGTATGGGCGTCTCTGTTTATCCCGACGACAACTCGGATCCGGATCTGTTGATTCGTCACGCAGATCAGGCGATGTATGCTGCCAAGGATGCTGGCAAAAACTGCTTTAAGATGTTTGACGTTAAGGTTCATCAGTCACGAAAACGGAAAATCAACCTTCTGGAACAGATTGACCAGGCTCTATCGAGCCATCAGCTCGAGATGTATTTTCAGCCCAAAATTGATCTCGACAAACGCGTTGTAGAGGGTTTTGAAGCACTGATTCGGTGGAATCATCCGGATGAGGGCCTGTTATCGCCCGCACAATTTCTGGAGCACCTGGAATACACCGAGTATGCCGCAGCGGTAGGGCGGTTCGTAATGGCCGATGGCGTGCGTAAGCTTGGCCAAATCATGGAGCGGAACCTCCCTTACTCCATCAGTATCAATCTTAGCCCCTCGCATTTTCTCGGAAGGCAGTTCATCAGTGATCTTGCACAGGCGCTCGAGCCAATCGCCCTGGACCAAAGGCCCCGGTTGGTTCTTGAGGTGCTTGAGACAACGGCGCTGGATGAGGCTGACAAGGTTATTTCAAAGTTAGAGAAATGCAAAGAATTAGGTGTGCGTGTGTCGCTGGACGATTTTGGCACGGGGTTTTCCTCCCTGGATCATTTTCGTCGTTTGCCGGCTGACGAAATTAAGATCGATAGATCGTTTGTGATGGATATGCTGGAGGACAGGGAAGACCAGGTAATCGTTAATGCCATAATAGGGTTATCCGGCAGTTTTTCCCGCAAGGTTATTGCCGAAGGTGTTGAGAACGCGGCGACAGCAGGTAGCCTGATCGGTCTTGGCTGTCAGCTTGCTCAGGGCTTTTTCTACAGCCGCCCCCAACCCTTTGAGGACGCGCTTGCGTGGGCTGATGCATTCAGTTGGGAATTGTATGAGCCGACGGTAGAAGGAGAGGATTGATGAGATCTTCCAGAGATGCGCGCCTGGACGCCCTGCTTGAGACCACGGGGGCCGGGTTCTGGCAGTGGAATATTGATTCTGGTGAGTTAACCATTGATGAGCGTTGGGCACAGATGATTGGTTACCAATTGCCTGAGCTTTATCCGTTCACATTTCAGAAATGGGAAGCACTGCTTCACCCTGACGATCGGAAGATGAACCTGGAAAAAATCACCGATGCTCTTGAGGGCAGAACCAGCATTTATGATTGCGTCATAAGGTTAAAGCATAAACTGGGTGGCTGGCGCTGGATCCACACCAGAGGTACAACGTTGGAAGATCCGGCGTCGGGAGAGCAATTGTTCCTTGGTAGTCATATCGATGTTTCTGATTTCAAGGAAAAAGAGCGTCAGCTGAGCCAGCTTGCGGAATCCCTGCCCGGTATCATCTATTCATTTGTAAAGGAGCCGGATGGAACCGAATACTTTCCTTATATGAGCAGGAAAACAGAGGACTTTTATGGTTTTCCTCCAGAGTTTGCCGTGCGATACCCCAATCGTATTTTCGATGTGGTGCATCCCGACGATCTTGATCGTGTTCTGGAGACGATTGCCCTCTCTTACAAGTCACTTTGCCAATGGGAGTGCGATTACCGCGTCGTTGTTGAGGGGACGTCACGCTGGATGAAAGGTGTGTCGCAACCGGAACGAGACAGTGATGGGGTCGTGACCTGGCACGGAATGATCATAAACATCGATAAACAGAAGCAGCTTGAAGAAGATCTCCAACGGCTATCGATTACTGATGAGCTCACGGGCGCCTTCAATCGTCGGCACATTCTTTCGGAGCTGGAAGCACTGCTCCTTGAGCATAAGAGGTATGGTCATCCTTTTTCACTGATTTCCATTGATATCGATAGCTTTAAAAAGGTAAATGACACGTTTGGCCATCTGGAGGGCGATGCAGTTCTCAAAACATTTGCAGAGATTGTTTTAGAGCGGGTCAGGGAAACGGACAGTTTTGCGCGAAGCGGCGGGGAGGAATTTATCGTTTTGATGCCTCATACGGAGTTGGCCGATGCCTACAATTTGGCTGAAGAGCTTCGGGAGGCTTTAAAAGCACACGCCTTTGAACTGACGGACGGGCATAATCTTGAAGTCACACTCAGTGCCGGGGTGGTTTGTTGTTCCGACGACGAGTTCTTGAATACTTCCAAGCTGCTTTTAGCGTGCGACCAATCTCTTTATGAGGCAAAGGAATTGGGACGCAACCGCTGTGTTGCCTATAAGCCTTGAGGATCAGTAAGTTTGCACCGGGCTGAAGATGGGCGCGACTCGCTGATACAAAAAAAGGCCAGACTAAAAAGCCTGACCCTTCTGAAATATGGTCGGGACGGTAGGATTTGAACCTACGACCCCTTGCACCCCATGCAAGTGCGCTACCAAGCTGCGCCACGCCCCGATTCGCTGTAAACCAATGGAAAACTTGAGAGAAATCTCAGTGGTTTAGCGGAAGCGAAGTCTACACCAGGCTTTGTGAAAAATAAACATCGCTGGTGCTCCTGAAACGCATTTCTAGTGCAATTTTGTTTTCCGCAGCTCCTTGATGAGTTGGGGTGGATCGAAGCTTTCGCCGATGGCTTCCGGCCAATAGGTGTCATAGATGCGATCACCGGTTTCTTCACCTGTCAGAAGCGCGCCAGGCTCAAGAAATGCGAACAGATCCAGGTAGGAGTGAATCTCGGTTTTGGACGTTCTTCGGATAATGTGTTCCGGGCCAAGTTCCTTTGGGTGGCTTAGCCCGGAAGCAGCCAGCAGGTTTCTCAGGGCCTCAAGCGTGTTCTTGTGATAATTGCTCACGCGCTGGCTTTTGTCTTCAACATCCAGCTTGTTACCCCTTCTGGGATCCTGAGTGGCGACACCGCTGGGGCAGTGCCCCGTGTGGCAGTTCAGCGCCTGGATGCAGCCTAGCGAAAACATATAGCCCCTGGCGGCATTACACCAGTCCGCCCCGAGGGCAAGGGTGCGGGCGATATCAAAGGCAGATGTGATTTTGCCCGCCGCACCGATGGCGATGTCTCCGCGTAGATTAATGCCCACCAGGGTGTTGTGAACGAGCAAAAGCGCTTCTGTCATGGGCGTGCCGAGACGGTTTATAAATTCAAGCGGTGCTGCGCCGGTGCCGCCTTCACCGCCGTCGACCACGATGAAATCAGGCCTCTTGCCAGTGTTCAGCATCGCTTTTGCAATGGCAAACCACTCCCAGGGTTGCCCTATCGCCAGCTTGAATCCGACCGGTTTCCCGCCTGACAGATCCCGGAGCTTCTCAATAAAATCAAGTAGTTCGCCCGGTGTGGAAAAGGCGGAATGGCTGGCCGGGGACACCACATCTTTACCCACTTCCACGCCCCGGGCCTCGGCAATTTCAGGCGTCACCTTTTCGCCAGGCAGAATGCCGCCGTGGCCGGGTTTGGCACCCTGGGATAGCTTGATCTCGATCATTTTTACCTGATCAAGGGTTGCGTTTTCACGGAACATGTCTTCATTAAAAGTGCCATCGTTGTGCCGGCAACCGAAATAGCCCGAGCCGATTTCCCACACCAGGTCACCACCGGGCTCGCGATGATATCGGGAAATAGAACCCTCACCTGTGTCGTGGAAGAATTGACCGGCCTTTGCGCCCTTATTCAGGCTAAGAATGGCATTGGCTGACAGCGAGCCGAAACTCATGGCCGAAATGTTAAACACGCTTGCGTTGTAGGGTTTTGCAAGATGCTTGCCGATCACGATTCGAAAATTGCAGTCCTTGATGTCTTTTGGGCGCATGGAATGGTTGATCCACTCATACCCCTCGTCATACATGCCGAGTTGTGAACCGAACGGGCGCTTGTCCAGAACGTTTTTGGCCCGCTGGTAAACAATGGCTCGCTGTTCCCGCGAAAAGGGGTGTTCCTCGTTATCGGACTGAATAAAGTACTGACGGATCTCGGGCCCGATGGACTCAAAGAAATACCGGAAATGAGCCAGAATCGGATAGTTGCGGCTGACGGTGCGTTTAGTCTGGGTCATGTCCCAGGTGCCCAGCGCGGTCAGACCAGCAAAGAAAATAGGTACTGCATACCAGCCATCCAGATGCATGCTCAGGGGTATGGTGGCCAGCAAGCCTGCAATGCTCGCAATATAGGTGGTGTAGCGGAAAGGGAAGGTCGTCGTCTTTGCCATTTTAACCTCTGGTCAGGGAAAACAATTCGAATCTCTGTTGTGCATTCGTTCGCGCTTGAAGTGTTGGTCTACGCTTAAAAACGTTTCGTAGTGTACCGCCACTTTGATGTTTTGAACTCAAACCAATAAGATGTCCGACTTGTAACATACAAATCTAGGTATTTTTACGCATTCCTTATACAAAAAAGGAGACTCCCATCGTGGGTGAAGGAGTTAAAGACGAATACTCGACGGATTACGTCGCGGGGCAGGACAACATCCAGAAGTTTGGATTTGACCTGCACGCGCCGGTGTTTCCCATTACAGCAGCGCTCGTTTTACTGTTTGTGATCGGT
>Ga0136557_1002244_pt1 | contig 11374 bp, 6 predicted proteins | sample AntRauTorckE6832_FD_104796 | JGI IMG/M metagenome (GOLD analysis project Ga0136557, IMG submission 104796) | Saline lake microbial communities from Rauer Islands, Antarctica - Metagenome Torckler E6 #832 | ecosystem: Environmental > Aquatic > Non-marine Saline and Alkaline > Saline | place...
AAGTTACCCCATTTATTGCCGACACGACCGCGGAGGCCCAAGCGGCGCCAGCCGCGCAGGAGCCGGATGCGGGCGGGGAGGCAAACAACGAAACCGAAACCAATACCGACACCCGAACCGACGAGCAGGCCAAGCCCGAACCCACACAAACGACTGAAGAGACTGCGCAAGAGTCTCCCCTATTCAAGAAAAGGTCGGCCAGCCGAAGATCCGTTACTGTCAACCCACTAGTGGTTCGGAAAGACTTCCTGAAAGTCTTGCTTGACAGTGGAGAAAATCTGGTTACCATCCTGCAGCGCTATATCGAACAGGATATCACGCCCAAGCAGGAGCGAATGTTCTATCATTTTGCTGGCTTTGCTCGCAAGGCCAATAACACACTGAACAAGATCGGCAGCAAAGCCACCAGCCCCGGCTTCGAATACACCAACCTGGTTCGAACCCTGGGCCGGGATGTGCCACCGAACTTCCGTGCCGCCATCATTGCTGCGGCTTATACCGCAATTGCAGAGAGAGGCTCCAAACGCAGGAACTACCCGGGCGACATCAATGCCATCTTGGGACGTGACCCTAAAACCAAGCCTTCGAAAGAAGAGTGGGATCTGCTTGGCGAACCGCTGATGCGACAGAATGCTTTTGCCCAGCGAATGGGCCAGCAAATCACCAGCTATCTGGGCATCAAGCGTGACCCGAGCAGGCCTCGGGAAGAGTTCGGCAACCTGCAGGCCGCTCTAGGCGGTTATGCCGTTGCCCTCATGCTTGAGCGTGGTTTGCTGATCAAGCGGGAATCACGCCATCCGTTACTGAACCGGAATCAGGACCGCGGCAAGCTGATTTCGCACAATCTGGTAATGTTTCAGTACAACGACCTGGAGTTACTAGAAATCGTCGGGGCTTCCCGCGGTACGGGAACTGTCCTGCCAAAACTCTTCGGAGCGCCGGAAGGCAACCGGGAACCTGCCAGCAAGCCAGGTTCTTATGATGCCCGTCGTGAGAACACCGATCTGGCTGAGCAAGAAGACAATCAGGGTGACGAGGACAACACACCCATCGGCGTCAAGAACACTCCTGCCATCCTGGCCAAGATCCTGGAGAAGGTTTCCAACCGCAAGCAGGTATTGAACCAGTCGGTCGGAAACAAGTTGATCCAGTTTGGTCAAGAAGGAATCGGGCGTCTTGCCGGTGTGAAGACGGCCAGTGAAAACACGATGATCCATGAGGCCAACAAAGAGTCGGTCGAGGCTAGTAACGAAAGTACTATCCGGGACATCCAGAGCTGGCTAGATTTCCGTGAATCCAATGGTGATGCACCGTTTTACCTGACGCCAGTTGTCTGGCTTCAGCAGCGAGTTGGCCTGGCCCACACCATCATGAATCCGCAGTCTTCGAAAGTGCATCGTCCCCTGATGTATCCCAAGGCCTGGGAAACCGAAATTGATCCAGCCGCCGATGATAAGAAAGGTAGGCTGTTCAAGGTGGCCGTGGCTCAGGGCATGGGTTTTGCTGTCGACAAGCACAATATGCAATCTTCCGTGGCTTACTACGAATCGTTAATAGCCGATCCCGTTATTGACGCGGGAATGCAGGCCATCCGGAAAGACGAGCTCAACGATGACGACAAGGCTGCCATCCAGGCTGCTGTCGACAAAGGTGGTGAACACCTGTGGTCATTCCATGTTCTAGAACAGATGGCTCAGTTCGAACAAGGTCAACCATTCACTACCAATGTCATGATCGAAATCGACGGTGTGACCAACGGTCCGGCACTGACCAACCTGATGTTCGGTACGATCGGCCCTTGGTTGGGTATGAAGGTCGGCCTCATGGGCCAGGAAGCTGTGGGTAAGGGCATCCTCAACCACAGCCAGTTCAAAAGCGAGCATAACGGTCGAGACATGTACGAAACCCTGGCTCACTTTATACAAAAAACATTGAACTACAGAATGCAGAATTCTAACGACTACGGGGTTATTCGTGACATTCTTTACTTCACCGGCAGCTTCTCCGATACAGGGGGCCGCAAACTGGTCAAGACACCTTTGACCCAGTTAAAGTTCGGCTCTGGCACAGAACGCACGATGGAGACTATGGCTGAAGAATTCATCTCAGCCTATTATGCAGCAATTGAGAAGTCTTCAGACAATAGCAACTACATTGCGCAGCAAGAGATCAAAATGCGCATCAATCGGTTGCTGTCCAAACGAAACCAGGTCACCGACATCACAGCTGTACTGACTAATGTACAAGTCCGAGAGTTGAAGGACCGCTACATCGAACAGTTGGGCGAACCTGTTGAATACGCGTTGAACTTCCAGTTCGGGGAATTCAAGGCCCGCCGATCGTCAGTCTTTAAAGTCAGCGAGGCCATATTCGAGATCTACATGTCAGCCCACGAGACGCTGGTTGATCAGGCGCTTGAGCAGGGCCGCAAAGACGGCACCCTGCGGGTCAACAAGAAGGGTCAACTGACCCAGGATCTGTCGCAGGAAGCCTACGAAGAGATCGACCGCAAGCTGGGCAAAATGCTGCCATTTGTGCACACCGCCTTGTCCCGGCTGAGCAACCAGGGCGATCGGACCAAGGGCTTGTTTCTGCCCAAGCACACCACCAATGAAGACGGGGACAATCAAGTTTATTCCCAGCAGCTACAGTTCGAAAAGAAAATCCGAAACAACTTTGTCCTGGTCAAGGGCAAACATGCCCTGAACGACCACACCCGGGATGGTGAAACCATTACCCAGTGGGTACGGCTGCGTTCCCGTAAGCCTGGCTTCAAGGAACCCGGCGTTCGAGCTGTTGTACTGGCTATCCATTCCACTGATTCGGCCATTGCCGCCCAGACCTACGCCAAGTTCGATGCACTCAACATCCATGATGCACTTGGTTTCGGCATCAATGATGTCGTGGAAGGTGGCAAGCTACTCAACAAGAACACCTTCCGGACAATGGCCGAATATTCGCTGCCGCTCGAAATGCTCAAAACACTGAAGGATTCTGATGCCGCACTACGGGAACTCTACACTTCCCTGGATACGGCAGGCCGCCGAGCACTCAGTGCACGAATGGCCCAAAGCTACGACGGCGAGCAGCTAATTAAAGAATTTACCCACCAGGCCTACCAGATGGAAGCCGACAAGCTGGAGTTCATGAAGAATCTCAGCATGGTCAGCCAGTATTCACTGGATGGTACCGAGTACCGGATCACCGATACCGATCGCAAGGTTGTTGAGAAACTGTTGGCTCAGGTCCAGGCCGAATTGGCTCAGGTCCAAACCGAAGAAACAGGCACTGAAACCAATCCATACATCGAGTTCCCCACCGACCTCGAACAGGAACCCAACCAGTCAGCTTGGGGGCTGGTCGGTCCAGCCCGCTTCAACAGCGATCCGGAGCTTGTCCGACTGTTCGGAAATAAGGGCTCGACCAACGCTCGGAAAATGATTAAGAGCCTGAGAGCACGGATCCATGAAGGCGGCCGGACTCCGGAACTGATCGAATTTGAGACCCGACTGCTCAACACCCTGCAGGGCATCATCGATCCGGATATGGAAATCCGCCTGATCAAGCCGACTTCGGCGCCCATCGAGGGCATCGAGAACCTGCAGCAGGCTGGCGCTTTCTACCACCCGGACGGTTGGATCGGCGTCAAGAGCCCGGATTTCATGGATTCGATGCTCACGACAGAGATCCTGCTGCACGAATTGATTCACGCAGGCACGTCCAGCGTACTGCGTGCAGTCGAAAGCGGCCAAGAAAAGAGCCCTGCTGCGATTCAGGCTCACAAACGCCTTCAGGAGCTTCTCACGAAGACTCAGGCCTTCATCGAGAAAGAAAATCTCGAGTTCTTCAAAGGCAAGATTGCCAATGTCGACGAGCTGATTGCCTGGGGCCTGTCGAACGCCGACTTCCAGGATCAAGTCCTGTCGAAGCTCCAGCTCAACACTGAGGCGCAGAATGAGCTCAAGACCCAGGTTAAAGAATCGGGTTTCCTGTCTTTCATCAAGAGTCTGGCAGGACTGATTTTCAAGAATCGCAATTCTCAGGCGTGGACCACAGGTCTTGGATCCTTGATCGCCAATAGCGCCATCGTGATGAAGCACGCTGAAACCAGCGGCATCAAGCGCCAACGTAGTGGCAACGCTGCCATTCTGCCGATGTCACTGGGTACGCCCAGTGCATTTAGCCTGTCACCACAGGAAGTTTTCGATGCGCTGGGTCAAGGCAACAAGCCACTCGATCTTGGTCGAGCCAATTATTTGAAAGACATTCTGACCAAGATCACCGATGCAGTTTTTCAGGACGGTGCCTTCAAAGAACGCCTAAAACGTGAAACTCCGTTTACGGCCGAAGACGTATTTGCTGAAAACATCGCCAACGGAGAGCCTTCGTTCGACGCAAACAGCGTGGCCAACTTGATGAACCTCAACCCTCAGGAACACTACGTGCTCGAGTCCCTGGAATTGGCTATGCGTGAAACACTCGGGCTTAAGGGTCCGAAGGCCACCAGTATCAGGCGAGAAGTTCGGCAACTGTATAATGCCACTAAGGCACTGGGGCCCGAAATCATGTATGACGGGGACTTCAGCAACCTGAGCCAGGATCAACAAGACTATTACCGTTCACTGTTCGACGCGATCTTCAAGATCGACAAAGATGCCGATGGCAACATGACACCGTTCCTGAGCAAGTTCATGGCCGCGGTTGCTGTTTATCCACCGCTGACCAGTGCACTGAGAAAGCAATACCTGAAGCGTGGCGAAGTCGAACTGCAGGGCAAGAACTTCTTCCAGCGTATCCAGCATCTGATGCAACTTGGCTGGTCGTTGTTGATGCGTCGCTTTGCAGGACTGCGCTCGGATGAGAGCTACACCCAGGCAGCCGAAAAGCTGATACGGAACATGACGCTGCTGGAAAAGAAGAGCCAACGTCGTATCGAGAAAGCTCGCAAGCGTGGCGAGACTGGTCTCGAAGCCCGGAGTCAGCAGCTGGCCGAAAAGGTCCGCGAAGGTGTTCGCAACATTGCCAAGAAGGACGTATTCCAGAACTCCAAGCGTGAATTCATTCAGGCAGGTAGCAAGATCACCCAGCTGGCCATGGATGGTCGAGTTGGTCTCCTGATGGATCAGATCAAGCGAGTCCGTGACGGCAACTCTGACGAGAAGGTCGGGTTCATCGGCCAGACCTGGACCGAGCTCCGGGGCGATGATGACATCCTGGCTCGGCTGACTCAACTATTGGCCAGCACCAAGACCATGGAGCAGAAACGTAAGCGCTTCAACCTTGAAGTTGGCAAGGAAGTCCTGGCAGCCTTCGGAAGCAAACTTTCTGCCCAGGAATCCGAAGCGTTGACCAAGATCCTGGTCCGTACTGGCGCCCACATCCTGATGGACAATCACAGCATTCCGAAAATTCTTGAGCTGGTCGAGAGCCAGAGCAAGCGCCAGGATCGAATCTCTGCACTGGTGGCTCAGCTGCCTGCCAACGATCGATCTTTCTACGAGAAGCAGGCCAAGGCCCTCGGTATCCACATGGCTACCGGCCACGTCAAGACGCCGATACTGATGCGCAATGCCTACAACATCGCCAACAAGCTGGGTACGGCGCAGAGGTACACCGTCTCGGCTGATACAGCCGCTGCAGTAGAACCAATTATTGACGAGATTGCCAGACTGACGGCCATTGATCGGCAGGGTGCACCGTCCGGCAGCCCGAAAGATTTTAGGCAGCTGGCGGCCGAAGTCATGACCCGAGAGTTAGGGCGCAATACAGATGGCGCCGATCTCAATGGTGTGGAATTCCTGCTTCGGGCGCATAAGCAAATGGAAGTTGAAGCTCACAAGAGCCTGTTTGGTAGTGACAAGACCCAAATCGTCCAAGGGTACACCAAGGACACCTACGATCCGTATGTCGATGTCATCGTGGCTCGTGAGACCGACTGGGACACGCTTGAGGCCGCAGGCTATACCAAGGTGACCCATGAACTGCTCAAGGATCCTGCTGACCCCCGTGGTGAGGGCTACGCCCTGTTCACGGCTCGTAATGGTGGCCTCGGCCAGGGCGTCACGGCTATTTTCAGCAATACCGATAACCATCGTCAAGGTACAAACATCGATGATAGCCTGAGGGGCAATCGGCGTTACGCTCGGCCCAGTGTCCTGGATCGAATTGCACGCAACAAGGCACCTCAGATTCAAGCCATGCTGGCGGGCCAGGAAGTTTCGGGAGATGAGAGCTCGCTGGTCCCTGTGCTGGATACTCAGGGCAACATTATCAGCTGGCGCTACATGATGACTGAAGTCACCAGAGATAAGGTCTTGAAGCGGGATAATAGTCTGGACACGGTAATGGGCAACATTGCCAGTTCTATTGTCGACAAGACCCAGACACCGCTGATCAACAAGAACGCAGTCGATGCTCTCCGAAATATCTACGAAGAAGACTTCGTGGAAAACAGTGAATCATTTATTCAGTTTGGCCCTAATAGCCAGGACCCGGAAGTTCAGGAGCGTTACAGGTTGTTGCCCGAGTCAACGAAAGAGTACATTCGTGAAGTCTGGGGCAGTGACACAATGATTATCAGAAATGATGCTTACAACATTCTGTTTGGTTATCGGAAACGTAGTATTGGGGATGTGCTGGACATACCCCCAGGACAGCGCAACATTCTGCACAAAATGTTGGCGGGCCTTCTCGGTGAATATGAACTGCAGGATGAAAACGGGGAGATTGTTCAGCGGGTTACGGGCAAACGGGGAAGGGCGATCGTCAATACCGGGAGAGCTTCGCAGGAAATGGTGAAAATCGTCAAGGACACCTTGGTAATCAAAAGCTTGTTCACACTGATGGGCAATGAATCGAGCAACTTCAGTATCCTGGTACTGCACGGTGTACCGATCAGTGAAATCGTGAAGAGCAAGGTCGTGGCATACGCCTCGACCAAGGAATACATCGTTCATCGGCAGCGCCGTGAATATCTTGAAAGACTTGTGGGCAAAGGTCACTTGAAAGGCAAAGACCTGGCCACAGCGCATCAGGAAATCTTGGAGCTAACCTCCACCATGGAAGCCAATCCAGTGGCTGAGTTGATGAACCAGGGCATGTACCAGACGCTGGTTGAAGATGTTGCCCAGGAAGAAGATCCCTACTCCTACACCAGCAAGGTCAAAGGCACCGTGGATCAGTATACGCAGTGGGTACCGAAGTTCGTCAAGACAGCCACCAAGACCATGCTGCTGACGCACGATACCGGGGCGTACAAGTTCTTGAATGACCTGACGGTCATGTCGGACTTCACGTCCCGGTATGTGCTCAATGAGCATCTCAAAAATCGGGTCAACAACAAGATGTCGGACGAGGATCGTATTCGTCGAGTCCGGGACGCATTCGTCGACTATGACGTACCGACCTCGAAAGGTATGCAGTATCTCAATGACATGGGACTGGTCTGGTTTAGCAAATACTACATGCGAAGCCAGCACGTCATCCTGCAGATGGTTCGAGAGAATCCTCTCCGGGCTCTGCAGATCTGGGCTATTGCCGACTGGATGTACAGCCTGCCAGACATTCTGGATTCAACCTGGGTGAGTAAAGATCTCGGAAACTTGGTTGGAAAAGGCGCTTTCGAGATCTTGGATGCACCGAGAGAACTTTATACTGTGCACATGGCAGATAAGATCTTCTGAAGCTGAAAAAAGAGAGGCCCCAAAACGGGGCCTCTTCAATATTATCTTACCTGAATTTATATTGGTCAAATGTCGGGACGATCACCCGTCATAGCTTCATAGATCACATAAGCCACTGTTATGATGAGCACGATGATGCACACAGTAATCAATGCAATCGTCAGAAAGATCCCACCAAAAGTGTACAGGATCAATCCAGTGACTACGACTACTACGGCTGCCAGGACAGAGAAGACACTAGCGAAAAATCTAATGATCGCATTCACAATCAGCTGAAGAGGCTGTCTGATTCACGAGCCGGATTGGACTTGACTCCGGAATCGGTTCCCTCTTCTGACTCAGGTTCAGGCTCTTTGTCCTCCGGAACATTTGCCTCTTCCTCAGGTGGCTGATCTTCGGATTGTGGCGTTTCGGTATCGAGTGCTGAGCCATCCTCTGCCGAGCTCTCGGGCTTTTCGCCGTCGATCTGTAGACAGTCTGCATTACCGGTCATCTGGTTGACAACCGATCGCTTGAGCCGTTGCATCGGGATTTTGTCGTGTTTGGCATCTTCCAGATTGACTGTAGTAGTCAGTCCAGATCCCTTACGGCCAGACTTGAAGGTCACATTCGCTACTCGAGCGGTGATACCCATGCTGGCCAGGAAGAGAGCGATTGCTTCCTCGACATCGTCTTGTTTGAGATTAACTTGCATGATTTGACTCCTTGGTCAAAAGTTTGATGGTTTGGAGATATTTGGAAAACTCTGTGGACTTGTAAAGCCCAGCATGGATTGCACCGACAGCATCTGCCATGTGTTCGGCCTTGCCTGCGACGATTGAGGTAATCCCCCCTCGAGTCATCATAGGCCAATTGGCCGTGGGGTAACTGGCAGTTGCCCAATCAATCATCCTCTGTTTCGTTGCAGTTCTCTTTCCAACAGCGGCCACTTTCACTTCTGTGGGGGTGACCTCAAATATGGAGTAGTTTGTTGTTGCCTGGAGTGCTGCAATGATGCCGATGCAGATCCCATACGAAGCCATTGCTCTTGATGACTGGCTTCCTACAGGTACCTCCACGAATATGACGTGTGGACGTATTTCATCGACCAGTTTGAAGACTGATGTGCTGAGCTCGGAAGCCCGTTCAAGATCCTTACTGTTCTGTCTCACCTGCTTCGATGATGATGCAACAGGTGAAAAGATGCCGACCGTCCCAATAATGGGACGGCCGCCATTGGTTGAGTACTCACCTGAAGCAAAGCCCCAGTTGGTGAGTGAAGGATCCATACCCAGTACCTTTAGCTTCACGGACGCTTATCCGAAAAGGCTTTCAGTAGGCTTGCCGCTGCCACCAGTGCCAGTTTTGCCAGCAGCACTTGCCTTGGTTGTGCCAGCACCGCCAGTAGACTTGTCACGGATTTCGCCAGTCCACTTCGCCTTCCATCTTTCGAGGAACTTCGGTTCATCCACACCAGCGCGGATTTCAGCGAAGGTGAGACTGTCCCGATGACGGAAGAGCTTGTCGACCTCGTTTTCTTCACGCGTTTCTCCTGTCGGCTGGTAAGCGCCAGCGTCGTTCTTGGCAACCTTGTCGACGGTCTGACGGAGTACGCCCAGGATGATCTCCTGGCCGATGAGGTCGGTGAGCACAGGCACTTCGGTCGGGACTTCGGCCTTGGCTTGTGGATCATACAGCTTGATTACCTTCTTCTCGTGATCCATGGCCTGCAGTTCCTTGCCGACGGTCAGCAAGCACAGCGCATTGGCCATGTTGTAACCCGGCAGGTACCGCTTCTCACCGTCCTTGGTTTCGTAGTAGTTCTTCTGGCCCTTGGCGCGGCCGGAAGTGGCGTAGAAGCGCTGACGCACTTCACGTCCGTCTACGTTGAAGTTGACGTTGATGCACATGGCGCCGCCTGAGGACTCCGTAACCCAGGCCAGATTGACCTTGGCCGGATAGGCACCCGAATCGAGAAGAGCGGCACCGCCCAATCGATCTTCTTCTCCCTCGATGCTGTCATCCGACTTGATGTTGTCAAAAATTGACATTTACTTCTCCTTGGTTAAATTGAAAAATTACGCCTTGTCGGCGCGAGCTTGAGCAGCTTCGTCGGAGTACCCGCTCTCATAGCGGCCACCTTTCCCACTCAGCTTTTTTTGGTTCTGGAGCAAAACATACTCCCGCTGGATTTCCAGCTTCTGGCGAAGCCCCTCGAGATAGAACTCGATGTCACCGAGCTCCTCGACGATATGAGGCAAGTCCAGGGCCTTGTTGTAGATCACATGCTTCTTGATCGCATCCAGTAGCTCACCCGCTTCACCGGCAATACCTGCCGCCATGTGAATCAAGTGGGCCTGTTCTGGTGTTATGTTTCGGGCAATTTCGTCACCCGGTTTCACCAGTGCTGCTACCATTTCTTCAAAGCTTTCATGCATTACTGTGTTCACCTCTTTGGTTGGAGATTAAATGTCTGCGTAGTATTCGTGCAGGCGGTTGAGGATCAGCTGGACATTGTTGTCAATGAACGTTTCCTGCTCACTGAACAAGCCCATCGGTCCCCGGAGTCGCTCGTTGACCGTGTCCTTGGTCAACTGAGTCTGGAACACGTACTTGAAGCCAAGCGCCTGTTCCTGAGGTGTGATCGTCAGCAGGTCGCTTTTGTACTTCTCCAGCGTCTTAATCGGTACCTTCTTGGCAGCAATGACCAGCGAGAAGTAACTCTCGATGCCATTGTTCTTGAGAGAGCCTTTCACGGGGATCTTCGTCTCCATGACCATCTCGCCTTCATTGAGGCTATCGAACGTGTGGCCGGTGAAGACGACGTTCTTGCTGGACTTGGCTACGTAGTTCTGCATCAGGTTCTTGAAGTACTGGGCAAACTCGCCCCAAGCCTTCATGGTGTTGGCAGAGTTGATCACGTAGACAGACTCGTACATGTCCATCAGGTAGGTCACCGAATCGACCACGATCGTATGAACCTTATCCTGGGTTTCGGCATAGCTGAATGCCTCGTAGACCTGGAGTGGATCAATGATCTTGTACTGGTTAAACCTGGATTTGAACGGCAGGCGTTTCCCTGACTCACAGTTCAGGTACATCACGCCTTCGGGTTTCTCCATATCCATCAGCGAAGCTGATTTCCCTGAAGCAGATTTCCCACCAATCAAGACCAGATGGTCATTAATTTCTTGATTCATTATTACTCCTTGGTTTAGTTATCGAACCAGAATACGACACGACAATTTTTCGCATCATCGGGCCAGGTGAGGCTTGCCATAAATTCTTGCAGATGTTCAAGGCACTCTTGCGCATGAGGCTCAGAAGAAAGCAGCAATTCTGTCTGCTTACGTTTCATCTCCTCAAGTTCCAGCCAACTATGGGTATGGCCATCACAGTCCATATAACCTGACGCTTGTTCCACTTCAGGGGACATATCATCAGGTAACCCACGATATGGGAATGCTAAAGGAACTTCTTCACGTACTTCAGCAAGAAGCCCGAATAGCATGTAATTACGGGGGATATATATACCAGGTAAATAATACTCATGCTGCATTTCTTCCAGGCAAGCCCATCGGTTATCGTTATACTGTACTTCTCGGAAAACGTGAATATCACATCCCATTGTTATAGTCCTTAGTTGGTCGCAGAAGGGCCGTAGGCCCCTCTGCTGTGGTTCATTTCTTGGCCAATGCCTTGCTCACGGTCAC
>Ga0136557_1002247_pt1 | contig 11365 bp, 11 predicted proteins | sample AntRauTorckE6832_FD_104796 | JGI IMG/M metagenome (GOLD analysis project Ga0136557, IMG submission 104796) | Saline lake microbial communities from Rauer Islands, Antarctica - Metagenome Torckler E6 #832 | ecosystem: Environmental > Aquatic > Non-marine Saline and Alkaline > Saline | place...
AAAACCGGGTGCATTGAACGGTAGACTTCTCGGATTTCTTCACTTTTGGCATTCACTGTTGAGAGGTACATCATCCCATAAACACAGAATGAAAGTACAAGTATTGAGGTGCCCGCTAAACTAAACTTAAGCAAGGTTTTTTTGCTGGAAGTTCTTCTGAATAACAACAAAATATAGAGGAGTAAAAGCAAAATGGTGGCTCCAATTCCTGCACCTAATGCCAGCCAACCGTTCCAATTATAACTAAGATTTAGAAACAGGGAAGTCCTGATAAGCAGAAAAAAAGGAAGGATACCAAGGCCAGCCACCAACATCACCCAAAACACAGTGCGCAGCAATAGATTTCTTTTTTTGGGTGATGAGCGTTGGACTTTTTGAGGATTTCGCCCATCCAATTGCATCAGCCAATCAATATCTTTTTGAGAGATCTTTTTCATGGCTGTTTAAACGGAATAGGCCAGCCAGAGTTACGCTACGTGCCGCGGTAAGAGCGTCGTAATAAATAAGGAAAGCTTTGCAGTAAAATAATAAGTACCAAAACGGCAGGTATTATCTCGAAAGAATTATCCCCAATCGCTTTTGCTAATCCTAGAAAATGGTACATAAAAAGTATGCCCGAGGAAAACAGGGCAAAACCGTAAGCCCATGCGGTACGAGTCCACAAAGCAAAAGAGGTGATTAATGCCGTTAGCGCCGAAAGCATAGTAGCTGAGATAGTTATAAAAGGTAGGTAGCCTTCTTGGTACTCAAAAAGAGTAGCTGATAAAGAACCGGATTGTAACAACCCGGTCAGTTTGATAAGCTGATATAGGCCAAGAAGAAGAAAAAATATTTGTAGAAAAAGATGAACCCTGCGGTCTTTTAAATTCATTGTAAAAAATTAGGATTTGGAGAGACTCTCTATTAAGTCCCTTATCCCAAATCCTGAATTTTGTTCCTGAAAAACCCCGTAAAGATCAGGTCGTTTCAGTTTCGGTGAAAATAGGTTTGTCTTGCCGGAAAACATTTACAGTAAATAGAATACCGACAGCCCCAACTACGGCGTAAAAAGCGGCACCGGCTAACCCTAATAATTCCACGATTATTGTTCCGGCCAAAGCGCCAACTACTCCAAAAAACAAACTTGGCCACATGGTAACACCGCGGTCTTTGGTGATAATGCGGCTAAGCCATCCGATAAGTAATCCAATAGTTGCGTAAGCGAGAAAGGTCATAAATGTCATAATGCTCTCCATTTTGTTAATATGTATTAAAATAATGGGGTGCATAGAGATTCCGTTCCAAATCCCCTCACAACTTTGTAAAAATTCATATAGATTGTATGCCTAATCTCTAACTATATCACACACCCAATATGAAAACGATACTAAGCTCTTCACTGTTAGCTCTGCTTCTTTTTGCAGGATGCACCACGGAAGAAATGGACACTTTCGAAACGGCAATGGACATCCATGAGCGCGTCATTACTCTTGATACGCACGTAGATATCAACGTGAATAATTTTACCGAAGAAACTAATTATACCCAACGACTTGATACTCAGGTCGATTTGGTAAAAATGGAAGAAGGCGGACTGGATGTAGTCTGGCTGATCGTTTATACCGGCCAGGGCGATCTTGATGAAGAAGGATATGCTGATGCCTACGAAAATGCCATAAGTAAATTTGATGCCATTGAACGGTTAACTACTGAAATTGCACCTGACCAAATGGAACTGGCTACCACCTCGGATGATGTCCGGCGAATAATAGCTGAAGGTAAAAAAGTAGCTATGATCGGTGTTGAAAATGCTTACCCAATAGGCGAAGACCTTTCTCGAATTGAAGAATTTTATAATCGGGGTGCTCGGTATATGTCCCTTTCTCACAATGGACACAGTCAATTTGTAGACTCCAATACTGGAGAAGGAGATGATGAGTGGTTACATGACGGGGTAAGTCCCTTGGGTGAACAAGCCATTGCTGAAATGAACCGCTTAGGCATTATGATTGATATTTCCCATCCTTCCAAACAATCTAACCTTGAAACAATGGAGCTTTCGCAAGCACCGGTTATAGCTTCACATTCTTCAGCCCGGGCTGTTTACGACCATAGCAGGAACCTGAGTGATGAAGAACTTATGATGCTAAAAGAAAATGGAGGTGTTGTTCAAACCGTAGCTTTTCGCGGCTATGTAGATGGTGAAAAACACGCAGCCTGGCAGGAAGCTTCGCGCACAATTTTAGAAGAAGAAGCCGAAAAATTAGGTTTAGAACTTTTAAGCTGGGGTGATATCCGCGAATTAGAAGATGCTGAACGCGAAGAATATATGGAGCTTTACAGTACAGCCCAGGATAATGCCGAACCAAGAATTGAAAATGAGATCAATGAAATTGCCCCACCAGTTGATGTAGCAGATTTTGTAGATCACATTGATTATATGGTTGAATTAATTGGCATTGAGCATGTTGGAATCAGCTCCGATTTTGATGGCGGCGGTGGCGTTTACAATTGGATGGATGCTTCTGAAACCTTCAATGTGACCCATGAGCTGGTAAAACGCGGTTATTCTGAAGAAGAAATCGGAATGCTGTGGAGCGGTAATTTGCTTCGCGTGCTCGATGAAGTTCAGGCAATTGCTGACGAACTGTGATCTATTTGTTACGACGCAGAGCGATCGTAACACGTCACTTTTAGTAACTTAACACAACTCGTGCCGATGCTCTGCGTCGGCACGTTTTTTATGTCTTAGAATTTATGCTACCATAAACTTATTAAAGCCAAATTATCAAATTGCTAAGAAAAGTTAGAAAGGTCATATAAATTTTAAACCGGCGCTTAATCTTTTTAACTTTGGGGTGAACGATAAAATCAATTTAAAATCAATAAAGAGTGATTGCAGAAGCAAACGTCGCTACCGATGTTAAGATTATAAAAGCCGATCTAGAAAATACAAAACACGCCTCCGATATTGTCAGTATTGTAGATTTATTTGCACGAGACCCAATGGGTCAAGATCAACCGCTGGACGAGGAAGTCCGCGTAGATATGATCGCTGAAATGAAGAAAGTGCCAACTACCATGACTTACATCGCCTATGCCGATGAAAAGGCATTGGGTATTGTAACTTGTTTTGTGGGGTTTTCAACTTTTACAGCCAGCAAGGTATTTAAGATTCATGATGTAGCGGTTCACCCTGATGCACGCGGAATGGGAATTGGAACCATGATGTTGGAAACCATTGAAGAAGAAGCCCGTGAGATGGGTTGCTCTAAAATTACACTGGAAGTTAGGGAAGATAATCCTGCCCAAAGGTTGTATGAAAAACAGGATTTCGAATACGGAGATCCTAAGTGGTATTTCATGACCAAAGACTTGAATTGAACACCCAACATCGAACAAGGAACTTCGAATTTTGAAGTGAAGCCTCTTCTTAGCGGAAGGGGCTTTTTTATTATTTGATAGTCTCCACCAATTCTCCATCCTCATATCGTTCCTGTTCGACGATATTTCCCTGTGTATCAAATTCGGTAACTAGGCCATGAAAGTTCTCCGAATTGTTCAGAAAATGAGCTTCATACTGAATTTTCCCTTCTTCTAAATGCCAGTATCGTTGAATACCCTGATAGTCTCTTTCAGGTGTGGGATAAATATATTCCATAAAAAGATTACCTGAGATATATAATCTCTGTTTTTTGGGAAGCCCATTCTCGTAATCGAAGACATTACGGAAGAATACCTGCCCAATTCCGTTATAGGTTTTGATGGATATCGGCATGCCCTTATCATAGATAGCTTCTGTTTCAAGAATTCCGGTTTTTGGGTCGAATAACTTGTTTGATCCGGAATAGGGTTCTCCGTCTTCCGTATTCAGTTGTATATACGAGAAGGTATCGTCTACCGCTACTGTCTCAGCAATGAGTTTGGTTTCATAGGTGCCCTTAATATTATGCCTGTCGATCACACGGGTATTGTAGAAAAGTATCAATATTGGGATGAGTGGCGTTAGTAAGGCAATTTTTACGGAACTGGATAATAATGACTTACTCTTGGTCATCATCATCAGCCTCTTTTTGGTAAGGTAAAAATTCAGGTTACTGGCCAGGTTCACCTTGCTGTGATCTTCTGTGGCTTTCAAAAGCTGTTTCTGATAGGTGTTTACATCACTGAAATCTATTAACACACGGTCATCAGCCAGGTATTCATGATTGATCTTGATGGCTCGATTAAACAGATAGATCGCGGGATTGAACCAAAAAGCGATCTTCAGAAGCTCCACAAGCAGAATATCCAGGGTATGCCTGCCATCAATATGGGCCATCTCATGTTGTATGATCTCATCACTGATCAGGCCTTCTTTATAGTCTTTCTTGTTAACGAAAATGGTATCCATGAAAGAGTGAGGGGCTACGGTATTCTCTGATAACATGATACTGGTTGTGCCTATGCTGATAGACTCCAATCCCTTCATTCTTTTATGTATAGAGTATATTCCATAAATGAATCTTCCTAATAGTATCAGTGCGATAAAGCTGTATATGTAGAAGAGGATAAGGTTCAAAGGTAGCTGTGCTATTTGAGTTCCTTGTTCAGTGGTGATCTCTGAGGCTCCTCGTTCAGGAAAGATATAACCGGTCACAAAGGTTGATGGGGCTTTTTTTACTGCTGTGATGCTCTCGGCCTGGATCCCTGCGACCTCCTGACCGGGTCTGAAAATGAATTGATCCGGGCCCATGAACAAGTCGAGTGAAGGTAATGAAAGTCCGAGTACCAGCGCAGCCAGCAAGTAAAAGCGATTGAAACGATAACATTTCTCATTGGCTAGCAATACCCGGTAGATCAAAAATAAAGCGAGTAAGCAAAGGGTTGAGTTTAGAACGTAAGCGATCATGATTGTTTAATATTTATATACTGTAAATTAAACTTACTGTGCAGGCTTTTTGTGGTTTCTACTAGTTTTCCCTTTTCAATAATAGCGGATCTCCCCTCTAATATATCTTTGGTCTTTAATATTTCCCTCTTCATCATAAAGAGTGGATTTAAGCTGTTTAGTACCGGTTGAATCTCTGACAAGGGATGATTCCATCAAAAGGTCTCCATTTAGGTTCCACCATTTCTGATAGGTCCATTTACTTCTATCTATGGTAGCATACCCACGAAAAATTAGCTGGCCATCAGGCCCGTAACTTTGTTGAAAATTGTCAGTGTATTCACTTCTGGTAAGCATTGTTTTTGCGGTATCGTAAACAGTTTTGGCGACATAACTTCCATTTTCGAATTGGTAAGCTATATAAGAGATGTTTCTTATCTCCTTAAGTTCTTCATTGTGATATATTGTTTTGGTAAGAATGCCTTCATTGTAAACTTCTTCCCATCCCGTTTCATTAGTGTTACTGTTATAAAATCTTCTTATGCCGGTAAATGGCTCTGCATTTTCATTGAGCATTATGGGGTAAGATGGAAACAAATCGCGGTCGTGGAATTTTTTCTCTTCTTTGGCATACAACACCGGCTCAGATTCATACATTTCACCTTCTACACCCCCCTTGAATTCATATGCTACGAGCCCGTTTTCTGCATTTTGATCGGTGCAGAACATTAACGATAAACAAAGGATCACAGGTACTATAAAAAGCTTAATTGAATTTGAGCGGCTTTGAGAGACGTGTTTTCCCATCATAAGAAGTCGTTTTCTTGTGAGAGAGTAACTGATACTGCTGGTAGCATTCATGAGTTTATTTCCTGCGCAAACCCGGATCAGCATGTTTTGATAATCTGCTACCGAAGAACCGTTGCTTACTACTGACTCATCCGCCAAAAACTCATGGTTTAACTGAATGGCATGGTTGTAGAGGTACATTAGAGGATTGAACCAGAAAATGACTTTAAGGAATTCGATCAACAACACATCAAGGGAATGGAACTGGCTGACATGCGTCAATTCGTGGTTGAGGATCTCCGGTTCAATGGCTCCGGTTTCAAATTGTTGCTTTTCAAGAAAGATGTAATCAAGGAAGGATTGTGGCGTAATCGGTTCATCCAGCAAAACCAAGGTAGCATGGTCTGTTTTTTTATGACTTCCGGCTTTGATCTTATTTCTTATCTCGATCAATCCACCTGCAAAACGGATCAAAAGAAAAAGAGTGATCAAGCCATATATTCCAAGCATCACATCTAAAGTAGTAATCGACCAGCGCGGCTCCTCTACAATAACAGGTGTGATGGCAGTCTTGGGTAAAGCCTCTTGTTTAGGTATGAACAGCGGTTCAATGGAGCTGCTTACCGCCTCTGCCGGCGCATTGACTACTCGTTCCATCTTTACTCCGGCAATGGATGCTTCCGAGCTCCAATCAAAAGAGATCAAGGGAGCCGTAAGTCCAAATACCAAAGCGAATAACAAAAAAAACCGGTTGAAACGGTGCATTTTTTCATTTTCCAGCAAGAGCTTGTAAATCCCGAAAAGCAGGCCAAGCAATAAGATCGATTTAACTAAATAGATGATCATTGGTTTTTCCTCTCTATTTCTTTTTCAACGATGTTTTTTAATTCTTCCAATTCTGAAGCAGACAAATCGGTCTCAGAGGTAAAGAAAGAGGCAAACTGCGAGGCCGAATTATCAAAAAATTTCTTGATGAGCCCGTTTACATGCTTCGAAAAGTAATCTGATTTCTTAACCAAGGGGTAATATTGACGTGAGCGTCCCATTTGCTCATAATCCACAAAGCCCTTTTCAGTCATTCGCTTCAGTAAAGTAGCAACCGTAGTTGGGGCCGGTTTAGGCTCAGGGTACAAGTCCAGCAGATCTTTCATAAAAGCTTTTTCCTGCTTCCATAAATGCTGCATTAGTTCTTCTTCGGTTTGAGATAATTTCATTTTTTATTCTACAAAGTTAGAATTGTTTCTACAAATGTAGAATAAAAAATCAAAAAATCAAACCTTCACTTAGTTTTATTTATTGAGGGCTAAGCCTGATGGGATAGAAGTAAGATTAATGACGTACAACCCTGGTGCGTCTTTAATCTATTGTCTCATGTCTTACATCTATTTAACCAAACAGCCCCTTCAAAAATTTCTGATGCTTCTCTTTATTCTTTTGAACCAAGAGCGGAATGCCGAATGCATAATCCACCATTTTATCGGTGAAATCGTGGCTTACAAAGCTGCTTAGCTTTTTCGATTTCGAGGAAATTATAATAAGGTCGGTTTGATCTGTGACAGCCTGGTTGTAAACGGCATCGGCTATACGACCTTCTTTATGTAGAGAAAGTACATAGTTTGCGTCATCGGGCAGTTCGTGATCTTTCCTGAACTCGCTCATTTTAGTTTCCACCTTTTCATCCATTTCCTGCTTGTCTTTTTTAGACAGGCTGTATGGGAAAAACTGTGCCCTGTACTGGTAAATATGCTGTGCGGTAACACCCTTACCCTTCACCAATTCTTTAGCAGTTTTAAGCGCTTTTGCCGATTGTTCGGAGAAGTCAACGGGTGCTAATATTTTGTCCATATTATACCGGCTGTTTTCCGGCACAAATAGAACGGATGAAGCCACATATTTGAGAATTTGCTTCGGAATGATACCCTCTCCGGCATAACCCATTTTTTTACCCATTAGGAGCAGATCGGGTTCTATAGAATTAACTATCTCGATGATCTGATCGGTTGGTTTTCCAGTTTTTATGACCATTCTTATTTCAATGGCATCATCATCAAAATGGCCTTTTAGCTTGTCATTAAGTTCATTCCGGATCAGGTCCAGAAATTCATCTTCGGATTCTATCTCCGGAAATTGTTCCGCTAGTTCCAATGCAGTAGGTCCCGATTCTACCGTATGGAAAAAGGTGATCGTTTTTGGCTTAACGACCGAGGTTAAAAATTCTGTGTATCCAATAAGGATGTCGTCCATATTGGACAGGTCTAAACATGCTAACCAGTGTTTTGAATCTATCATTTTATACCTCTAATCCGATTTTTTCTGTTTTTGAATTGCTTTCATAACTAAGTCTCTGTAAGACTCCCTTTCTTTATCACGGTCTTTTCGCAGATAGTCTTGATGCTCTTGTTCTAAGCCTCGTTTCAGGCTGTAACACATCACAAGCAATACGATCACAAAGGGTAACCCTGTGCTAATTGCTCCGGCTTGTAATGCTCCAAGTCCACCTCCTAATAAAAGTACGGCTGCGACAATTCCCTCGGTGGAAGCCCAAAAAATGCGTTGTCCAACTGGGGCATCAAGTTTGCCTCCGCTGGTTAACCCGTCAATAACTAAAGAGCCTGAGTCAGAAGAGGTGACGAAGAAGCTTATTATGAGGATAATAGCAAGGAAGGAAGTCACCATAGCCCATGGAAATTGATCTAGTAAAATGAAAAGGGAGGTCGTTTGGTCGGCCTCAACAGCAGCTGCAATTTCAGCAAGTCCGGTGGTTTCAAGGAAGATGGCACTTCCGCCAAATCCGCTCATCCAGAGAAAAGTGAGCAAAGTGGGGACAATCAGTACACCAAGTACAAATTGTTTGACGGTTCTACCCCTGGAAATTCGGGCGATAAACATCCCAACGTAGGGCGACCAGGAAATCCACCAGGCCCAGTAAAAGACGGTCCAGCTAGACATAAACGAGCCTTCCTCATAAGATTGAGTCCAGAAGGAAAGGGTTGGAAATTTTTGGATATAATGTCCCAGGTTTTGAACAAACGAGCCGAGGATAAAGAGCGTTGGTCCCACAATAAGTATGAAAAGCAGAAATAAGCCAGCCAGACGAATGTTGAACTCACTCAGTACTTTCACGCCTTTGTCAATTCCTAATACTACTGAAACAACTGCAATACACGTTACCCCTATTATAATAATGATCTGAAGGGTTGTGGTGTTTTCAAAGCCAAATACATATTCCATTCCGGCCCCGGCTTGTGCAGCTCCTAATCCGAGCGAAGTCGCAAGGCCAAAAAGCGTTGCTAACACAGCAAGAACATCAATCACATCTCCTATCCACCCGTTAATACGATCTCCCAAGATAGGATAGAAAACTGATCTGAAGGAAAGAGGGAGATCCCTGTTAAAAGCAAAAAAGGCAAGAGCCAATGCTACAATAGCATAAATGGCCCAGGCATGTAAACCCCAGTGAAGAAAAGTAACGCCCATGGCATCGCGTATGGCTTCGGTTGAGCCCACCTCAGCATGTGGAGGTGAAAGAAAGTGCCACATCGGCTCGGCCACAGAATAGAACATTAACCCAATTCCCATCCCGGCACTAAATAACATGGCGAACCAGGCCATCGTACTGAAATCAGGTTCTGCATCCTCGCCGCCTAACCTGATGTTGCCATACTTGCTGAAAGCAAAATACAAGGCAAAGCCAATAAAAATATTAACCGCTAATACGAATAACCAACTGGCATAATCTGTTATGCCACCCCTGATTGCATTGAAAACTTCTTCAGCAGCATCGCCGGCCCAGAGCGTACCGATGATTAAAGCAGCAATCAAAATTACCGACGGCCAAAAAACCGGTTTATGAATATCAAAATACTTGTTGACACCGGTTTGGGTTTCTGTTTCTTCTTCTTGTCCTCGAATTCCCATATAAAGTGAGGTTTAAATTAAAAATTTGAACTAATCAGCAGTAACCTGATCTAAAAGTAGTACCCAATATTAATATTGAAACGGGTATTGAGTCTTGGATCGGAAGATCCGTTTGCGAGCCCTGAGCCAAAAGAGTTCGTTAACCAGGGGTGGTTATATCCCGACGCGATGTCAAAATAAATAAATATGTTACCGGCCGAAGCCATCACCCCAAGTACATTTTGGTGACTGTTGTTGAATACATCGTTGCTCTTGTCGAAGTACGTATAGTTATCGTAGAAATTCAAGTTTGTTACCGGGCCAAAGTCAACATCATAAGAATAGGCGATGCCGAGGGTGTAAATATTCATCTCGGAAGCCACAGCATAGGGATCACCATAGGCTGCCATGTACACATAATCGACGGAATTGCCGGCATCATTTACCGCATCATGATTCATGTACGTATACTGAGCCTTCACGTTGAAATTCCCATAATTTCCATCAAGGTGGGTGGCAAATGCCGTGCTGGAATTGGTTTCATCAACGGCGGAATTATAGATTCCACCATACTGGGCTGATGCTCCTAACCGGGTATTGTTTCCGTTCCCATAATCGAAATTGTAGGTGTACCGTAAATTGAACTGGTTTTTCTCGTAGTTAGATTGTGGCGTTTCATTATTGCCAAGTACATAATCCCATGGTTTGTTGCCGGTAATAGGGATGATGTCATAAGAGTATCTTCCTGAGCCCCCAAAACCGAAAGCGGCTGAACCATAGGCCGGTCCTGCAGGTTCGGGCTGAACGAAATACGCAGCCATTAAATCCCAATTATCGTTTTGATAAGTGAGCTTGAAACCCATATCGTGATCATCTTCCAACCCCACATAATAAGGTCCCTGAAACCACCAGTTGTGGGAGTTGTATTGGAGGTTTCCAAAGGGTACCTGAGTGATTCCAACTTGAAGCTCGGTTTGATCCGAAAAGTTATAATCGAGCCAGCCTTGTTTTATAAAGTGCGTGTTGAAGGTTGGATAAAACCGGTATTCAAAATTAATGCCTACTCCGGAACTTTGACCCCTGAAATTAATGCGCCAAGTATCGAGTGTGAACTGGGTATTATTTGGGGAAGCCGCAGCTCCATAGTCTTCATGGAATAAGTTAAATCGTACAGCTCCGCCAACTTCCATATAATCATCACTTTCATCAGCTTGTGCCATAATTTGCATTGGCATATAACAAATGCCAAGTACCAAAATACCTGCAATTATACCTCGAAAACGTGTGTAATTGATATCCATATAACCCTGATTTAATTGTAACTAAAGAACTGAGATCATAAAAAACTTGTAATCTCTTGTAATTAAAGGGGTTTGGGATGGATATCATTCCATGGGGGTAGGAGTGATTGGTTTTCGTTTTATAAGTATTATTTATTCATAAAAAGTTTTTCCCTCTCCGGCATACTCTACTAAAACCTCAGCCGCCTTAAACCTTGGCCCAAATTCCTCCTCAAACTTCTTCAATTTATCAACCATATTTTGTACCCCTGTCTGGTCGATATATCGAAATGGCCCGCCGAGAAATGGCGGGAAGCCTAATCCAAGAATAGCCCCGAGATCTCCATCGTTGGGAGATTTCAGAATCCCTTCTTCCAGGCACCAAGCCGCCTCATTGATCATGGTTAAAGCCATGCGGAGCTGTGCTGTTTCTTTATCAGGATTGGTGCGGTTAGGGCCACCGAAGTGTTGGTAGATGTCGGTGTTGACTTCCTTCTTTTTGTCTTCGGAATATTTGTACATGCCTTTGCCGTTTTTACGTCCTTTGTAG
>Ga0136557_1002254_pt1 | contig 11347 bp, 10 predicted proteins | sample AntRauTorckE6832_FD_104796 | JGI IMG/M metagenome (GOLD analysis project Ga0136557, IMG submission 104796) | Saline lake microbial communities from Rauer Islands, Antarctica - Metagenome Torckler E6 #832 | ecosystem: Environmental > Aquatic > Non-marine Saline and Alkaline > Saline | place...
AAATGAATTTCCACAGAGGGCAGCCATGACAATCAATGTAAGACAAGGATCACAATCAGTGATGAAATTATGATTCTATTCTTTTAACGAAGAGAGCTCCTCAAAAAAGGAGTTTCATATAAATGATGATCGGCCTCAAACAGATTCTTCTCATCGGTCTGCTGTTCTATTTCGGCATGCTGCTCTTTCTCTACTTTCAGCAGAAAAAATTTATTTTTTTTCCGATTACGGCAAATCATGAGCTACCGCAACACAGTGTGGAGTTCACTCTGCACCATGACAACGTTGTCCTCCAGGGATGGCTTTTCCAGGAAAAATATGCGCCCAACCGGTTGATTTTCTATTATGGAGGTAACGCTGAGGACATCTATTATTCAGTGGAGCAATTCCAGCAATACGGCGATACCGCTGCGCTGTTTGTCAACTACAGAGGCTACGGCGCCAGCACCGGCTCCCCCGGACAACAGGAGATTTTCCAGGATGCTTTGGCAATCTTTGATGAAGTAACCAAGCACTATCGGCCTGAAAAAGTATTTGTCATGGGCAGAAGTCTCGGCTCGGGCGTGGCCGGTTATGTTGCCTCCAGGCGATCAGTGGATGGTAGTATTCTCATTACCCCCTTTGACTCCATAGAAACCATTGCCAGACGTCAGTTTTTTTTCCTGCCTGTATCGCTGCTCCTGCGGCATCCGTTTCGTTTAATTGACTATGCGGCTCAATTCACCGCCCCCAGTCTCATCATATACGGAGGAAAAGACAACACCGTCCTTCCGGCGCAGACAGAGCGACTCATCGATCATATTCGGGGTGACAAAAAAAGCGTTTTGATCGAAGAAGCCGAGCACAATAGCATTGAGATGTTTGATCGCTATGATCTTGAGATTCTCCAATTTATACAGTAATAGCATTATAAACGCGCCGCACCATTTGTCCCGTCTACCAGGATGTGGTACAGTAGATATAACACACTCAAAATTCACTGGATTCGTGATCGTTCCTACTGCTCATACTACTTTTCCAGGTTACCTTTAACAACACCAGGCTGCAATGAAAGAAACCCATTACTCACGCATAGAACAGAAAATAGACTCCTTCCCGGCACTGCCCTCCACCATTGCCGAGGTGATGGATGTGGTGAATAACCCCGAAGGCACCGCCGAAGAGCTGACCCAGGCGATTCTGCCCGACCAGTCCATGTGCATTGCCATCCTCAAGATTGCCAACTCCGCCCTCTACGGCATGCCCAAAAAGGTCAGTTCACTGGAACGGGCCATAACCATTCTCGGCTTCGATGAAATCCAAAGTATTGTGCTGAGTAAATCGGTTATGAATAATTTCGGTGAAGTATTTCAGCAAAATAATGCTACCATACAAAATTTCTGGGACCACAGCTTCACCTGTGCTCTCGCTGCCCGGGTGGTGGCTGAACATTTCAGTCTGTCCGCGCCGGGGAGATTTTTCATAGGCGGTCTGATCCATGATATCGGCAAACTGGCCATGCTTCTTACCTTTCCTCAGGAATATGATGCCGATAAATGGATAGAGGGATTTTCAAGCGAAGAAAAGCTGGCGGAAGAAGAGCAAACATTCGGCATCACCCACGCAGAGGTGGGCAGCAGGTTATTGCAGAAGTGGAATTTCCCGGATTCACTGATCAAAGGATTGCAGTTTCACCATACTCCAGGAGCAGACACAGCGAAACATGGTTTTCCCCTCATACTGCAACTCGCAGATGCACTCTCTTTTATCTGCTGCAATTATGCCAAAGAGGACGTGGAAGGACGACTGGAAAAAGAACTAGAGACTCTCATTCCAGGCATGGCTGCATTGTGGAATGAACATAAACTTCCCTGGGAGCGGTTGCGCCTGGAAATGTGGTACAACTGGGTCAATATCGAACGCGCCCACGGCAGCTCGATATTAAGTATTTTGACCTCGTAATTCCTTCTGTCACCACTGAACTCACCGCCATAACTATTCAATCCTGATATTTAAGCCTGTTACGGTGAGCGATTATAGTTACAGTTCAGGGTAAAATGCTGGTTTTAAACTCTTTGCTGTAGAGTTACGCTTGTCCGTAAGATACTCCTGAACCGCCCCGAAGGAGCTATTCATAGACATCGGCATCCCTGAAAAATCGGCCTTCACCATCTTTGGCCGACAGCCTCGGTTGTCGCTTCAGGGGCCAGTCAATTGCAATATCCGAGTCGTTCCAGATGATACAGCGCTCATGCTCTGGAGCGTAATAATCAGTTGTCTGATAGAGAAACTCGGCAACCTCGCTCATCACCACGAAGCCGTGGCCAAATCCCTCGGGAATCCAGAACTGTTTCTTATTTTCGGCACTGAGCCGGGCGCCGACCCACTGGCCGAAACTGGCCGATGATTTTCGAAGATCTACTGCAACGTCAAAGACTTCACCAACCACAACCCGGACAAGTTTGCCCTGGGACTGCTGTATCTGATAATGCAGCCCACGCAGTACATCCCTGGTGGAGCGCGAGTGATTACTCTGCACAAACACGGTATCAAGGCCGGTGGCAGCTCTCCACTTACGCAAGTTAAAGCTTTCATAGAAAAATCCGCGATCATCCCCAAACACCTTGGGCTCCACCACCAGAACATCAGGGATCGCTGTGGGAGTTATGTGCATATCTTTATCCTCTTTTGACAAACCAACAACCGCCTGTTAGCGGAAGAGTTCCATCGTTTGTTCAAAAAAATCTCAGTTTTTTATTTGCATTACCGGCAAAAGATTCTAAAGTGGTCCTTTCTTCTACATACGATTCGAAGCAGTTACAAATGCCGGGGTTAATTACATTACGTCGCTTCCCCCATAATAGTAGTTACGTTACAAGTTACTAATCAGAGAGCATCTCTGTATAACAATGTTCCAGCGGAAACACTAGTAAAAATGAGCAAACAGAGCAAACAGGAAATAGCCAAACGAAGAACCTTCGGCATTATCAGCCATCCGGACGCGGGAAAAACAACGCTAACTGAAAAACTGCTGCTCTACGGCGGCGCCATCAACCTCGCCGGTGCGGTCAAATCGCGGAAAAACGAGCGCAAGGCCACCAGCGACTGGATGTCCATTGAGCAGGAACGCGGTATTTCGGTGACAACATCGGTGATGAAGTTCACCTACCATGATTATGAAATCAATCTCCTTGACACTCCCGGCCATCAGGATTTTTCCGAGGACACCTACAGGGTATTAACAGCTGTGGACTCCGCCATCATGGTGATCGACAATGCCAAAGGCGTGGAGACCCAGACGGAAAAACTGATGGAGGTTTGCCGAATGCGCAACACTCCGCTGATCACCTTTATCAACAAGCTGGACCGGGAAGGAATGTCGCCGCTGGATATTCTCGCCGACATCGAAGAAAAACTCCAGATCGAATGCGCCCCACTTTCCTGGCCTATAGGCATGGGCAAGACCTTCAAGGGCATCTACAACCTCCTGCGTCAGCAGATTCACCTCTTCACCCCGGGCCAGGAATCACGTGAAGAGGACGGCATCACCATCGAAAACCTCGACGATCCGCGTCTTGATGAACTGCTGGGCAGCCAGGCCGATGAACTCCGGGAAGATATCGAGCTTTTGCATGGAGCAGCCAATCCTTTTGAATATGATCACTACCGCAGCGCCAACCAGACCCCGGTGTTCTTCGGCAGTGCCATTAACAATTTTGGGGTCCAGGAGCTGCTCAACGGTTTCGTGGAAATGGCACCACCCCCCGAGCCGCGTAAGGCGGTTACCCGTGACGTCGCCCCGGAAGAAGACACCTTTTCCGGTTTTGTCTTTAAGATTCAGGCAAACATGAACCCGGCGCACCGTGACAGGATCGCTTTCCTCCGTGTTTGTTCCGGTAAATTCACCCGTGGCATGAAAGTAAAACACCACCGTCTCGGCAAGGAACTCACCCTTGCCAATGCCACCATCTTCATGGCCCAGGATCGGGCCAATGTGGAAGAGGCATGGCCCGGTGATATCATTGGCCTGCATAATCATGGCACCATCAAAATCGGTGACACCTTTACCCCAAAGGAAGAGCTTAAATTTACAGGAATTCCCAACTTTGCTCCAGAGCATTTCCGCCGGGTCATCCTCAAAAATCCGCTCAAAATGAAACAACTGCAAAAGGGCTTGGTCCAACTTGCCGAAGAAGGGGCGGTCCAGGTTTTCAGACCACTGATCGGCTCAGACTATATCATGGGGGCGGTCGGCGTCCTTCAGTTTGAGGTCACCGTCGCCCGGCTCAAAAACGAGTACGGTGTCGATGCAATCTATGAGCCGGTGGATTACCAGGCAGCCCGGTGGGTAAGCTGCGCAGACGCCAAGAAAATGGCACATTTTGAGGCGAAGAACCAGGGTGCGCTGGCAAAAGACTCGGAGGGATTTCTTACCTATCTCGCCCAGAATGACTGGATGTTGAATTTCTTCATGGAAAAATGGCCGGATATAGAGTTTCACAAAACCCGGGAAAACGTCTGACATCTATAGGCAATAGGTTGTTAAAACCAGTCAGAAGGTTGACAACGTAAACGCTGTGTCACTCATCCTCATCTTGAACAAAAATGAGAGCAGCACCATCCGTTAGAGCAGCAGCGACCTTTTTTCTGGCAACGGTGATGATACGCTGAATGGTGCCGCGAGAAACCCCCACCCGTACACCAGCCTCTTCCTGCGTCAAACCTTCCTTGTCACAGAGTCGTAGTACTTCCAGCTCATCAAGGTGCAACTCTATCTGACGCAACTCGTGGAGCGGGCGACCGGTAGGCTTGAACGCCATTCCACTGAATTTCCCTTCACAATTCCTTGCTTTTTTCGGTCGTGGTGACATTTTTCTCCATTAAAAATATTTGTGTAATTTCCATATTTACGCTTGTGTTCTGAAACAACGCCCAAAACGCCCACATTGTCGTACTAGCAACGGTATATAGCACAGAACATGTCTCTATTGCAAGTATCTCATCACAATTGATGCAGTTATACCAGAAAAAACGTGCAGGTCCAACAACTGCTTGTGTTCCGAAACCTTTCCTGGTTGCCTACGAAACTCAGCTCAAAACACCAAAAGACAAGGAGTCGGCAACATAACTCTCCTGGCAAACATGAGAAAGCTCAGAGCTATTGAAAACAAATACACACAAAAAACTGCTTTTTCTTTGATCGTAACTATGGGGGAAGCGACGTAATGTAACTCCCCCCGGTATTTGTAACTGCTTGCAGGGTGCCGGAGATTCTCGCGATCAGACTGGTGAAGCGTATTGGTCATACGTATTGGTCATACGCAGGCCAGGCTGTTCGCGGGGAGCCCTGGTGCCCTGTGAGCAGTTACCTTTGATCAAGGAAAAATTATCCACAATTCTTTTTAAGGTAAACAACATGGACAACAGTCAAGGACTCAGGTAAATTAGAGCTCTATCCCGCATCTAATTTTATGAAATATATACTATGAAGAAACTATTCCTGTTACTTGCCCTGCCCTTCATCATTTTTCTGCTATCGGTTCAGACCTCGCCCTCTGTCCCCAGGAGGAACGTGGAGCCGGCGTTTTCCGACATCACCGTCACCAGTTCAAGCAGCCACCTTCTGCTTTTTGCCATGCTCACCAACAGCTTTACAGATAAGATGCTTCAAGGACTTCACAGTGGTGTCCCCATTGAGTTTTCTTTCTTTGTCGAACTTGCCCCAACAGAACAGGGCTGGAGTAGTGACAAACGCATCTCCATCGACAGCAGGCATCTCTTAAGCTACGACACCATCAGGGAAAATTATACCGTGGAAATCGAAGAAAGCGGTAAGCGCTTTTTCACCTTTGACGATTTGAGGGCAGCAAAGAAAGCAACTAACGAAATCAACGGCCTGAAGGTCATTAGATTGGAGAAGTTGCAGCTTGACACCACCTACACGTTGCGCATCCGTGCAGAACTCTACAAAAAAAACCTGCCCATGGGACTGCACAAGATTATCCCCTTTGCCTCCTGGTGGGACATCCAGACACAATGGCACACCATTACCTTTACCCTGTAATCCATGACCACAGATATCGACAATCAGACCAGTGGCTTCAACGATTTGCCGCAAACCCTGTTAGGTAAGAACTTCCACCTCTCCGAGCAAAGGCGCCGCAAGAAAAAGCTGACACGATTTGTCATCCTCTTCTGTATCTGTCTCATCCCGATCTTTGTCTGGTTCCAGTCATTACTGTTCAACAATGAAGTATCCATACCGGTCAATTCCAATATCCTCATATTCGTTCTTATCAACATCAACGTTCTCCTGGTTCTGCTGGTGTTGTTTCTTGTGCTTCGAAACCTTGCCGAACTCTTTCTTGAACGCAGTAAAGGTACCTCCCGTGCCGGACTGAAGAAAAAACTGGTCATTTCCTTTCTGGCACTCTCTCTCATTCCCACCATATTGCTTTTTTTCGTGGCCCTGCAGTTTGTCTCTAAAAGCATGGATTACTGGTTCAATGCCAATGTCGAGCAGTCATTGCAGGAGTCTCTCAAACTTGCCCAGACCATACTTCGCAACACTGAAGAGCAGGCGCGCCAACTCGGAGACGACATCAGCGCCCGGTTGGAGGAAATTTCCTTTGATGACGACATTGACGTTGCCGCCGAAGAGTTCAAAACCATTCTCCAATTTCAAACACGTTACGGCCCGGACAATCTGTTGCTGACCTCGGAAAATGCCAGTTTTGAAATATCAGCAAGCAGTGATCGCCTCAAAGGAGTAAAACTTCCCGCCATTCCTGCCAGTACCCTCCATAGTCTGGAATATGGCGCTCCCGGAAAAAACATTATACAGGAGACTCTTAAGGGTGACCTTGTTCGCCACACCACTCTGACATTTCTGGGAGAGCAGAAAATCCGGGCAACACTGACAACGACACTGCTTCTCAACAAGGACCAGCTCGCCAGCATGAATATCATCTCCCAGGGATTGGAAGGCTACCGCCAGCTCAAATATCTCAAAGAGCCATTTAAATTCTGGCTACTGGTCATTCTGCTCATTGTTACCCTACTCATCATTTTTGGCGCCATCTGGTTCGGCTTTTATATCTCCAAGGGCATCACCGAACCGGTGGCCAGACTGGCCGACGCCACCAAACGCATTGCCGAGGGCGATCTCGAATTTGCCATTGAGGGTAAGGCCGATGATGAAATCGGCCAACTCATCGATGCCTTCAATAAAATGACCATAAATCTGAGCAACAGCAACAAAAAACTTGCCGATACCCTGGCAGCTCTTCATGAAAGCTCACAGGAATCGGAGCAGCGCCGCCGCTATACCGAAATTATTCTGCAGAATGTCTCGGCCGGCGTCATATCCTTGGATGAAGAAGGCAGAGTCACCACCATCAACCGATTTGCCGAAAATCTTCTCAATATCGACAAAAACTTCTACGTCAACAAACGATTCCAGGATACGCTGCCAAAGCAACACGCCGCCATCATCAGCAGTTTTCAGGAAAAGCTCCAGGTATCGAAAAAAACAAGCATAGAGGAACATCTGCGTATTAGTGTGATGCGCAAAACCTACTCTTTTCTGGTCAACTTCACTCGCCTCGAAGATGAAGAACAGACCCCCTTGGGCTATGTACTCGTCTTCGACGATCTTACCAAGATTGAAAAAATGCAAAGAATGGCGGCATGGCGCGAAGTTGCCCGCAGGATTGCCCATGAAATCAAAAATCCGCTGACTCCCATCCAGCTCTCGGCGCAGCGACTACGCAGGCGCTATCCCGTCATCCTTGAGGATGAGGATGAAGTTTTTGATCAATGCACCGCAACCATCATTAATCAGGTTGATGAACTCAAACGACTGGTCAGTGAATTTTCCCAGTTTGCCCGAATGCCCAAAATTCAAAAAGCCGAAGCCGATATCGTCAAACTTACCGAAGACACCCTTTTCCTCTATAAAGAGGCGCACAAGCATATCGAGTTTCATTGTCATACCACGAACACCATCCCTCTTTTCCTTTTTGATCCGGAACAGATCAAACGCTGCCTTATCAACCTGCTCGATAATGCGGTTGCAGTTTTGGCCGATGGCGGTAATATTGATGTGGAGCTATCAAGCGATGATGAAAGTGTTTTCCTCCGGGTATGCGATAATGGCCCAGGCACCACACCTGAGGACAAAGGACGCCTTTTTGAACCCTATTTTTCCACAAAAAAAACAGGGACCGGCCTGGGCCTCGCCATTGTCTCCACCATCATCTCCGATCATAACGGCTATATCCGAGTACAGGACAATGAACCTCACGGATCCGTGTTCAGCATCGAATTGCCTCTGCAATCCGACAATTCAATCACCAGCTGATAGTGTGCCGCCACTGTTCCGATCTTTTCCTTTTGGGGATTTTTCCCGCACGCATCAAGGAAAAGCTGATGCAGTACAACAGCTGCAAAAACACCACTACCTGAGACACCTCCATGGAAGGGAAAAAAATACTTGTAATAGACGACGAAGTTTCAATTCAGGAATCGCTGAAAGGCATCCTTGAAGATGAAGGCTTCACCGCTCTCAGTGTTTCCACCGCGGAAGAAGGTATTGCCATTATAGAAGAAAAGGACATCGACCTCGTCCTTCTCGACATCTGGCTTGGTGATGCCATGGACGGCATCACCGCCCTGGAGGAAATACAACGGCTCTTTGCAATCCCGGTCATCATGATCTCCGGCCATGCCAGCATAGAAACCGCCGTACAGGCCACCCGCAAGGGAGCCTATGACTTTATAGAAAAACCGCTGTCCTACGACAAAGTCATCCTCTCCATCACAAATGGTCTGCGATTTGCGCAACTGGAGCAGGAAAACAAGCTCCTCCGTGAAGTCACCGAGAGAAAAAACCAGCTCACCGGCAACTCAGAATCCATCCTGGCGCTGCGCAGTCAGATCGAGATGGTCGCCCCCACCAATGCCTGGGTGCTTATTCGGGGAGAACATGGTACCGGCAAAGAGCTGGTCGCCCAGGCCATCCACAGCCTCTCACCATCGAACAGCAAGCCCATGGTGGAAGTCAATTGTGCCGCCATCCCTGAAGAATTGATTGAATCAGAGCTATTTGGTCATGAAAAGGGCTCGTTCACTGGCGCAAATGCCAGCAAACGGGGAAAGTTCGACCAGGCGGACGGCGGCATTCTCTTTCTTGATGAGATAGGCGACATGAGCCTGAAAACCCAGGCCAAGACCCTGCGCATCCTCCAGGAGCAGAAATTTGAGCGCGTCGGCGGCAGCAAAACCATAAATGTCAATGTCCGCGTTTTGGCGGCAACCAATAAAAACCTCGAAGAGGAAATCAAAAAAGGGACCTTCCGACCCGATCTTTTCTACCGGCTCAATGTGGTTCCCATCCATGTCCCGCTGCTGCGTGATCGTAGAGAAGACATCCCCCTGCTCGTTGAAGATCTCATGGAAACACTCAACGGTAAGGGATTGGCAAGAAAAACCTTTGACGAGAGCGCCTACCGGGAGCTGATGAAGCATGACTGGCCTGGCAACGTACGGGAGCTCCGTAACTTCATCGAGCGACTGGCCATCATGTGCCCGGAGCAGACAATTAGCGATTACCATATTCAACGTTTCCTTAAAACCCTTGACAACCAGCCCAGCGGACAACTGCCGGACAACATGCGGACACCGTATCTTGCCGTTGACTTCAAAGGGGCAAAAAAGGCGTTTGAACATCAGTTTCTCGCCGTCAAGCTTGAAGAAAACGGGGGCAATATCTCCAAGACCGCCGAACTTATCGGCCTGGAGAGGAGCCATCTCCACAAAAAGCTTAAAGGCCTTAATATTATAGATTAAGGGTAACTGCTCACAGGGCACCAGATCTTCCCGCGAGAATCTCCGGCACCCTGCAAGCAGTTACAAATACCGGGGTTAGTTATATTACATCGCTTCGCCATAAGTAGTTACGATTAAGGATCCGCACATTTAGCCTGCGGTAGGCCGCATCGATATATTTTCAATCAACAGTATAGATACGTTTCAATAGTAAAAAATAAAGGAGTGCAACAATGGTTTTTCCAGAATACCGTCCACGCAGAATGCGCAAAAATGAAGCCTTCAGGGCGCTCATACGCGAAACACAGATCAGCCCGTCCCAACTTGTCTATCCGCTCTTTGTCCTGCCCGGCAAAAAAAGAAGAGAGGAAGTGCCCTCCATGCCCGGAGTCTTTCGGGTCTCCGTCGACCAGCTTGCCAAGGAGGCCCAGGAGTGCCTCTCGCTCGGCATCAACACCGTCCTTCTCTTCGGTCTTCCTGAATCCAAGGATGCCATGGGTTCCGGCGCCCATGCCAAAAACGGCATTATCCAAAGCGCTGTTAAAGAACTCAAAAACAAAGCGCCCCAGCTACTGGTGGTCACCGATGTCTGCCTGTGCGAATATACCGACCACGGCCACTGTGGCTGTATCATCGGCGAGGAGGTTGACAATGATGCAACCATCGAGATACTGGCCAAGACCGCACTGTCGCATGCCCAGGCCGGAGCCGACATGGTCGCGCCATCGGACATGATGGATGGTCGGGTTGCCGAAATTCGCGCCGCCCTCGATGAAAACAATTTCGACACCATACCGATTATGTCCTACGCCGTGAAATATGCCTCCTCATTCTACGGCCCTTTTCGTGATGCCGCCGAATGTGCGCCCCAATTCGGCGACAGGCGAAGCTATCAGATGGACCCGGCCAACAGCAGAGAAGCGCTCCGTGAGGCCACCCTCGATGTCGATGAAGGCGCCGACATACTCATGGTCAAACCGGCCGTTGCCTACCTCGATGTTATTGCCAAGCTCAAGGAAGAATTCGATCTCCCCATAGCCGCCTACCATGTCAGCGGTGAATATGCCATGATCAAAGCCGCCGGAGCAAATGGCTGGATCGATGAAACCAAAGTCATGGAGGAGACTCTCCTGTCACTGCGGCGGGCCGGTGCCGACATTATCATCACCTACTTTGCCAAGGAAATGGCAAAGCTGCTGCGCTGAGGTTCTTAAGAACCATTTTCTAATTTCTTGGCACTGGAGAGGATCTCCCCAGCGTGTCAGTACCACCTGCATATTGTTTATCATAGGAAAACGACACCATATCACATAAAGAAATCCTGCTTTTCTTATGGCATGTCTTTTGCTAAATTCAAAACAGAAGGTCAGTGTAAACATACACCGTGTCAATTTTTTCCAATGGTGGAGAGCTTTGATCAGTAATGTCCGGTTAGAAAATTGCAGTTAAAAATCGAGAAATTTTTTCCACATAAGTACATTTTATCCTTGACAAAGAGGTGAAAATTTTTTGCGCGCCTCCTTGAAATACAAAACATTTC
>Ga0136557_1002259_pt1 | contig 11338 bp, 7 predicted proteins | sample AntRauTorckE6832_FD_104796 | JGI IMG/M metagenome (GOLD analysis project Ga0136557, IMG submission 104796) | Saline lake microbial communities from Rauer Islands, Antarctica - Metagenome Torckler E6 #832 | ecosystem: Environmental > Aquatic > Non-marine Saline and Alkaline > Saline | place...
ATCTTCACAAAAATCGTAAAGATACTGGTCAAAGTATTCTTTTACTTCATCTTCTGTATATCCAAGGAAATCAGCATATTCTTTGTCCATTGTTATATCTGTGAGGTTATTCCATTTTGAAAAGATTGATACTTTGGAAAACCTTGAAACTCCTGTTACAAATACAAATTTAATGTGATCTACAACACTCCTGCCCTTTAGTGTTCCAAATAATGACTCCAGAATATCCCGGTTTTCCTTTGCAATTTTTATTTCATCTTTTGCAAGATGATCTATTATCGGCTTGTCGTATTCATCTATTAAAATTACTACTTTTTCATTGTATTTTTTACTTAATCTGCGAACAAGCTCAGAAAATAAAATAATGTTGTCATTTATTTCAGGAATATCCAATGAATGCTGATGATAATAATCAATAAGTCTGAACTGCAAAGTTGAATTCAGTTCTGCAGAAGAAGCATTATTGATTTCACCAAAATCAAAAACTAAAACAGGGTAAGGCTTAAAATCCCATTTATCTTCTATATAAAGACCTTTAAAAAGATCTTTATTTCCTGAAAAAAGTTCATGAAGAGTTGATACTGTAAGGGATTTACCAAATCTTCTTGGTCTTGATAAAAACCAGGCTTCACCATCACTTAAAAGTTTATATATCCATTTTGTCTTATCCACATATATTAAATTTGTGGTTCTCAATTTTTCAAATGATGATGTGTTAAGCGCAAGCTTTTTCTTCATTTCTTTGCTCCGTGAGATTTAATCTTTACTGGTGGTATCAATGGCTCGGCTCAACCGGACTGTTTTACATTCCCAAGCAGGAGCTTGGGAACGAGCCTAAAACTGAAACTTGAAAACGAGCCTATATTTTCAAACAGTAACCCGGGTCTATTATTATGGTGACGCGATAAATTGCGTCTCTACTGATTATATTTAAGATAAGACTTTGATGAAAGATCTTCAAAAACATTTACACCTGCTCCGACAACGCAGGCTTCACCGATGCGAAGCCCCTGCTTTATCATTGCATTGCTTCCCACAAATACACCGTTTTCAAGCTTTACTTCTCCGTTTACTACTGCACATGTTGCAATATGGCAGTAGTCACCAAGCTTGACATTATGCTCAATCACAGCTTCTGTATTTATTATACAGTTTATACCGGTACTTACACCGGCATTTATTGTAGCATTATGACCTACTATTGTTCCGTGCCCTATTCTTGCATGGGGCGAGACATAAGCATGTGGCGAAATAACTGTTGCAAGTCTTCCGCCAAAAGCTGAAATCATTTCAGCCAGCTTCTGACGTTTATGGCAGGTCTTGATGTGCCCCATTGTTATAAGAAAATAATTATCTGTTTTTGCATACTTTTTTATTTCTGAATCATCTCCGATAATTTCGTAACCTAAAACTTTTTTTCCGATTTTTTCAGGGAGATCAAGTATTCCCGCAATTTTGTATTTATTCTCCTGCTCAATTATGTCTATTGCAGAAGCACAATGTCCTCCGCCTCCTAAAAGATAAATTGTTTTTTTCATAAATTTCCCCCGATTATTTAATTGCTGAACAAAAACTGTTTTTTTTAATTTGTTTTTTTACCCAACCTGTTTTAAGAATATATCAGTCATATACAGAGGTTTCCAGACTATTTTCCCTGTTTATACAAATTATTCCCTTTTTTTCAGGGAAAACGTCTTATTTTCTTAAATTTAAGGGAAAATATGTTTTGATTCAGACTGATAATTGTATTACGGGATGAAACAAAAAAAACAGGTTAAATTCAAACACTCTTACCTAAAGAAAATTGCCGGTCAAATATTTTCAGGCACACTGCTTGGGAGGTTAACAATCCTGGTATAAAGATTTTTTGTATTTTCAAGATCCTCGTATTGAAATTTTTTATATAACCCAAGCATATGAAGAGGTTTCCAGACCATTCGCGGAAAAATATTATTTTTATTTGCTTTTTCCATAAAAAAGCCTGCCTGCTCAGAATTTTCAAATATAATTGTATTAAGCCAGTAATTAGATCTGCAGTTTTCAGGCTCTGTAAAAAAATCTAAATCCGATTTTTCACATATTTTTTTATATTGCTCAGCAAGAGCTCTTTTTTTGGTTATAAATTCATCAAGCTGCATAAGCTGGGAAAATAAAAATGAAGCATTTAGATTGGGCATTCTGTAATTAAATCCTACTGCATCATGTTCATGGAAGAAAGTGCCTTGTTTTCTTGCTGTTGTACTTATATGCTTTGCCGCAGCTGCTGTTTGTCTATTATTTGTAATAAGTGCTCCGCCGCCTCCGGCAGTAATTATTTTATTGCCGTTAAAGCTTAGTATACCCATATCTCCGAATGTAGCTGCATGCCTGTTTTTATAAAAGCTTCCCACAGCTTCTGCTGCATCCTCTATAACCTTTATATTGTATTCAGCACAGACTCTGCATATTTCATCAACTTCGCCTATATGGCCGAAAGTATGCATTGGTAAACATGCAGAAATCTTTTGTCCTGTATCTTTATACACAGTAACACCATGAACATTTTCTGTATGATCTTTTAAAAATTTCAAAAGTTTTTCACTTGAAAGGGATAAAGATTTTTTGTCAATATCTATAAAAAAAGGATCAGCTCCGCAGTATCTTATTGCGTTAGCAGAGGCTATAAAAGATAAAGACTGGGTAAGAACAATGTCTCCTGGTTCAACTCCTGCAACTGTAAGGGCTGTGTGAAGAGCTGCGGTTCCGGTTGAAACACATACAGCATAATCAGCACCTGTAAATTCAGCTATTTTTTCTTCGGCCTTTTCAACATATTCGCCTACTGAAGAAACAAAGCCTGATCTTATGCAGTCTAAAACATAATCTTCCTCAGTTTTACCCATAACAGGTTCATGAAGGAAAATACTCTTTTTTGAAGGATATGTTTTTTTTATAAAATCTATAAGATCATCATACATTGTAAATTCCGGTTTTATAATTTTTAAGATTATTTTTATCAGAAAACCACTTAGCTGTTATTTCTATTCCTTTTTCAAGACCTGTTAAAGGCTCAAATCCTGTAAGTTCTTTTATTTTTGAATTGTCACAGCAGAGCCTGAAAACTTCTGAACCTTTTGGCCTTACTCTGTCTTCGGACTGAACTATCTGTGCATTTGTTCCCATTTTATTCTGGATAAGATCAACAAGATCACCAATGGAAATCTCGCGTCCTGAGCCTATATTTACAATTTCTCCCGGCGTATTATCAGAAGAAGCAAGACTTATCATTCCTGCGCACGTATCTTTTACAAAATTAAGATCCCTTGTCGGTGAAAGATCTCCTAGCACAAGCTTTTCCATACCTTTGGCTAGCTGGGTTATTATTGTAGGAATAACAGCCCTTGCAGACTGCCTTGGACCGAAAGTGTTAAAAGGCCTTGCAATTGTAACAGGCAGATCAAAAGATCTGAAAAAACTCCATGCTATTGAATCAGCACCGATTTTTGAGGCTGAATAAGGAGACTGGGGCTTTAAAGGATGCTTTTCATCAATAGGAACATAATCTGCCGTTCCGTAAACTTCTGATGTTGAGGTATGGATTATTTTTTTGCAATTATTGTCTAATGCAGCCTGGCATATATTAAGGGTTCCTGTAACATTGGTATCTATATAACTTTGCGGCGCTATGTAAGAATATGGAATCGCTATAAGAGCTGCAAGATGAAAAATTATGTCAATTTCTTCGGTTATTTTTCTGCAGAAACCGGCATCCCTTATATCTCCGGATATAACTTCTATCTCGTCAAGACGATCAATATCTTCAAGCCATCCCCAATAGTTAAATGAATTATACTGTGAAAGAGCTCTTAAACTGCATCCTTTTTCAAGAAGCATTTCACAGAGATGTGAGCCTATAAAGCCGTCTGCGCCTGTAACAAGAACCTTTTTCCCTTTTAAATCCATTTTTTTCTCCGGTTTAAATTCTGAATATATTCAAAAACTATGATAACTATTAAGTAAGGTATTATTTAAAATCTCACAAGAGTCAAAAGCGAGGAATCATCTCCAATAATTTTTTTTATATCACACAAAGGCACTACGGCACAAAGAGGAAAGCTTTTGATTTTTTAACTTTATTTTTTTCTCTCGCAGGGGCGCAGAGGCACAGAAGACCCTTTAGTATACAAGATTTTCTATTTACAAATCTTTGCTTTTTTAACTTTACATAAAACTTTTATGAAATACAAAAAAACAATGCTCCAAAGCAGGAGCTTTAGAGCAAGCATATAAAAAATCAAAGCCTTGCTGTTCTGTGCCACAGTGCCTCCGTGAGATTTATTATTTTTTAAGCTTAATAAATACTCCGAAGACTACATATAATCGGTAAGGCTGAGCTTCATAACTTTTGATGAAGATGCAAGAGCTGCCTGATATGCTGTTTCCGATGCTGTAAGATCTGAAATAGCTTTTAGCATATCAGCTTCTTCAATCTGAGCCCGGTTTTCTTCATACCTGAATGAAATATTTGAAATTATAGCCTGCTTTGTATCAAGCCTGTTAACTTTCATACCTATTTCTGTTACCTTGCTCAGCTGTTCTTCATAATGATAATCAAGCCTTGTAAGGGTTCTGTTTATCCCCTCTGTATCATTATCTTCAAGATAACCTTTAAAATCTATCAACGTATCAAAAAGTCCCCATGAAACTTCTTCACTGCTTGTATTTGTAAGCACTGCACTATGATCTTCGTTTTCATCAAAACCAAGTGTTGTTGCAGCACTTCTGCCTGTTCCGCCTTCTGAAACAGGTCGGTCTTCTCCTGAATTCCATAGAAACTGTATTTCATTTAATTCAGAACCGTTTTCCCTGAATTTATACTGATGAGTCTGTGAATCGTAGGATACTGTGTAATCGATATTATACCCTTCTGCAGAAGACTGCTGTTCCATCTCAAATTCCATTAATTCTGCAAGCTCATCACCTGAGTAGTGGCCTTCTGGAATTGTAAATGAAAGCTCGGGTGAAAACTCTTTACCCTGTGGGACCTCCCTGAAATTAATTCTGTCATTTACACCTGCAGTAATATCGATTCCAAGCGGAAGGCGGTCTCCTGTATAGTCAAGAACACCTGTACTGTCTGCAGTAATATCAAAGCCAAGTGTTTCACCTGCAGAACGCCCTGAATTGGCTCCTGAGTTCCATAAAAGATCAAAAGTGGCTGCTCCTGTTCCTGAAGCATCGACATTAAAAGATTCTGATTCAGGATCAAACTCTACCTCTATATTTTCAGTTCCTGCGGCAAGATTCATTCCTCTTTCCATTTCTACTGAAAGATCTTTAAAATTGTACTCACCCTCAGGAATTTCAAAGGAATAAGGAGTTCCGTCAATATCAAAATCTATTGTGTCATTAACACCTTTTTCTATTCTTGCCTTTGGTGCAAAACCAAGCCCTTTATACTCAAGGCTCCCTGTGTCATCAATATCGGTATTAAAACCGAGTGTTTCACCAAGATCAGAAGGACCGCTGTTCCAGTAGATTTCAAAATCACCGGCTCCAAGAAGAGTCTCTTTGGCGTCAAATTCAAACTTAACATCTTTGTTGTTAAACTTAACTTCAAAATTCTCTGTAAAATCTTCATTTCCCACAGCAGTTTTCATACGGGATTCTATTTCAGAGGCAAGTTCTTCATTGTTATACTTACCCGGTGGAACTGTTATGGTATGAGTTGTTGTTCCGCCGTCTACTGAAAAATCAAAGGTATCATTAACTCCTGCAGTAACAATTCTTCCCAGCCTGCTATCGCTTACAGCAGGTTCAAAACTTGTATCTGAAACTGCACCAAAACCTATATCAGGGCCTATGCTCCGTCCTTTATTTTCTCCGCTTTCCCATAAAAAATCTGTTTTTATATAACCGTCATATGAATCTTCATCATAAGTGATAGAATATTTTTTTGTATGCTCATCATATTGGGCATTATATTTTAATTTGTACCCTTCTTCTTCGGAAGCCTTTGTAAGAGCATTTTCTATTTTTGATGCAAGCTCTTTTCCTGTATATGTACCTTCAGCAATTTCAGCTTTAAGTTCGGACTCGCGTGGTTCAAGTGAAAACTCAACATAATCTCCGTTTTCCGACTGCTGGGCAAGTCTTACTTCAATATCAGCACTTCCGTCTTTATCAAGATCTAAATCAAAAGCATCTTGTAACCCCTCTATTTCTTCAGGAAGATCATAACCCGGATCATTATTTACTTTCCAGACCTTATCTGTCTCATTCCATTCAAACTGAAGCGGTTTTAGCTCCGGCGTTCCCTTGTCGAGTGCTTCATAGTTTTTTACATCAACACTGACAACATCATCTGTAAGAGATTCACCTGCTTTTACTTCGCCTACTTCATAGCCTCCCCTGATTATTTCTTTAAAATCGATGAGATTATTTGTTGAATCTACTTCAACTTTATCCTCCCAGAATACATCAGAGCCTACCTGACCTACTGCCATGGTATCATTTGCTGAAACCTTAACTCTGTAAGGATTTTTATCGCCTTTATAAACTACTTTTTCAGGGTCTTCCAGGCTGTCAGAATCAATCGGCTGGATATCTGTCCTGTTGCCTGAAAATATATATTCCCCCCTGATCTGAGTATTGCCAAGATTAACAAGCTCAGACAGTGCGGCATTTACCTGGTTAATTGCATCTTTTCTCTGATCAGCATTTACTGAATCGTTTTTCATTTTAAGAGCAAGGGTCTTCATCTCAAGTGTAAGATCTTCAGTACTTGACACTGCTGTCTCTGCTGTAGAAAGCCAGGTTTTGCCGTTTTCAGCATTAGTGTTTATATTTTCCAGAAATTTTGTCCCGGATTTAAAATTCAGAACCTGGGTAAGACCTACAGGATCGTCTGACAACTTGTTTATTCTTTTGCCTGTTGAAACAGTTGTATTATTTTCTGCGAGCTTTCCATAGGCACTTCCAAGCTGATATTTCTGAAGCTCATACATAGTTCTTGTAGCTATGCGCATTTTTTTTCTCCCCTGCTTATCTCATATTAACCAGAGTCTGCAGCATTTCATCAGATACTGACAAAAGCTTTGAAGCAACTGTATAAGCATGCTGAAACTTAGTCAGGTTTATCATTTCCTCATCCAGAGAAACGCCTGAAACAGTATCCCTGTCTTCAGTAAGTCTCTGAACCATAGTCTCTGAAAAAGAAAGACCTCTTTCCACACTTACAGCTTTTACTCCAAGCCCGCCGACCATTCCTCTGTAATAACCTTCAAGAGTCGACTTTACAGGTTCTGAAAAAGAATTCCCGTCTCTTGCATATCTTGACTGTGGAATATTAAGCTGCATATCCTGAACTGCAAGAAGATCAACAGCATTGGAATTATCACTTTCAGAAAGTCCGCCTTCTTCTGCATCCACAGGAGGAGTTATCACGTCATTATCAGGATCAAAACCAAGAGTTTCCCCTGCTGAACTGCTGTTCCAGTGAAAAGTCACCTCTTTTTCATTGTCGGCTCTTTTCTGTTCAATATTAAAGATTTTCTTTTCTTTATCAAAAGATACACTATAATCTATTCCGTGGTAGGATTCATTTTCAAGGGCCTTTTCAATATCTGCAGCAAGTATTTCCATTTCATCTTCGTTTTTATAAACACCACCATTTAACGAAGGTTTTATAACCGCTTCAAGAACCTTGCTGTTCCCCTCTGTAAAAGAAATTGTATCATTGGTACCGCTTGTTACAGTAACAGGATAATTTACAGATTTATCAGACCTGACAATATCCCTTTCAGCAGCTGAAACCTTTGCTGCGGCAATATTATTTATATCTGCAAGCAAAGGATTGATCTCCATTGTTTTAATATCCGAGCCTTTAAAAAAAGTATTTATCCCTGCTGCAGCCACAAGCCCAGGGTTTTCAGACTGTTCATCAGAAAAAGCATAGCTGTAATCTCCATTGTCAGGACTTATATCAAACTTAAGACTTCCCTGTCCCTGGACAGGAATATTAAAGCCTATATCTATATCAGCAATCTTATCTCCTGTGAGATCTATGCCAAAACCCTTGTCATGCGGCACCTGATCCACAGAAGCATTACCTGCTGCGTCTGCAGTCATTGTAAAGCTTTCTCCTTTGAAAAGCTCTCCTCCTGACGCAAAATCAAGATCCATACCGTCGACTCCCGGTGCAGCAGGACTTCCCAGAGGCGGGGTAAGATTTATAGTTCCTGAAGCTCCTGACTGACTGTTTGTCCAGTCAATAACAACATTATCAGTTCCTATGGTTCCACCCTGAATAACATCAAAACTATATTCAGAGTCCGGAGTATTTGCTACGCCTGCTGTCTGTGAAACCTCAAGAGGCGAAGGTACAATTGAAGCATTTATATAATCTTTATTATCAAGACCTGACATCGACCACTTGCCTGCTGCATTACGTGTCAGAATTATATCTTCATCAGCAGCAGAAAGAGCTGAATGATTTTTTATCTCAACCTTTGTATCAGGCAGATGAACCTCTCCTGTTCTTTCAAGATCAGATATATCAAAACCGTCTGTTTCAGGTTCTATGGAAAGTTGATTTTCAGGAGTTACACTTGCCCTTACTCCGCCAACTGTTTTATTAAACTCTTCTGCAAAAGTTTTTAATGTCCACTTATAATTACCCTGATCTTCCAGTGAAGGCCGCCCATTGTCATCTGTATTAACAACAAACATATCTCCGTTTTTAACTGTGCCGGAATTAAACCTGAATCTCATACCGTCTACTTCTGCTTCAAGAGGAACAAAATAAGGGTCTTTGGGAGATAATGTAAACTCTCCTGTACCGCCCGATGAATTCGTCCATTCAATTTTAACCGGATCAACACCAATTTCACCTGAAACTTCGTCATTATCAGGATTTCCTGCCTGAACAACCTTGAAGGTATATTTCTCACTGCTCAGTTCAGATAACTTATCTACTTCAAGATCAAGGGGGTCAGCAAATCCAAGTTCATTTGTATTTATACTGAAAGTGTTTCCTGAAACAAGTTTTCCCGAACCTATATCAAAAGATATCCCAGGTGTTGCAGGTGAAGTTGTTGAATCGACATTAACAGTACCTTTTGTTACATCTGTATAACCGCTTTTCAGTCTTATTCCGTCTCCGGAAAATTTTTCCCACCTGATTACAGGATCATCTCTTGATTCTGTGTCATCAACCGTTCCTCCCTGAACAACTGTAAAGTTATATTCATATGGAGGTGCAGATCCCGCTGTTCCGGTAACATGTCCTCTGTAATTTGATATTTCAGCTGTAGAAATATCCATATCTATTTCATAATCTTCAAAAACAGGGTCTGCTGAAGAAGAATCTTTGGTCCAGATTTTAAAATCTTTGGAATAGTCTATTTTATCTCCGAAATCAAAAGTGGAAAGCCAGCCTGAATCGTCAGCTTTATATTCTCCTGTAAGATTTGTATCAAAATAATCTTCTCCTGCACCCTGGCTGTGTACAAGATTTACCTGCCATATCATTTCGTTTGTTAAAGACTCGAGATCCGACTGAAGACCTGGTATAGTCTGATCTCTCATTTCAAGCCAGCCGCCGAGCTTGCCTGACTGTATTTTAGAGGTAATATCTTTATCATTACCGTATGACCCCTGCCACATAACCTTTTTTTCATATGAATTAAGACCATAGGTGTCTTTATCATATACAAGTGTATGTCCAGATTTTGTTGTAACAACAGTAGAGCCTGATGGCTGTTCAAAAGTCTTCACATCTATATAAGTACCAAGTTCTCTTATCAGGCCTGTACGTTTATCCCTTAAATCGTTGGCAGTCTGACCAATGGTTTCCTGTGACAAAATGGCCTGATTTATTTCGGCAATTTCAGCAGAGATCTGATTTACTTTTTCAACTCCTGCTTCAACCTCTCTTGTCAGGTCTGTCTGGAGTTCTGAAAGTCCGTTATTCAAGTTTTTAAGTTCTTCTGAAAGCATTACTCCGCTTTCATAAACAGCAGTTCTTTCTGCTGTTCCTCCTGGATTATTGGAAAGATCCTGCCAAGATCCGAAAAAACCTGAAAGAAGTGAGCTTATGGAGCTGTCGCCGTTTTCATTAAGCAATGAATCAAGTACATTCATATAATTCTGGCTCTCTTCCAGAGAAGACTTGGTTGAAGTGTTATCTGTAAGGCGTGCCTCCATATATTTATTTACGACCTGATTAATATTATCAACTGTAACACCTGTACCAAAAATCAACCCGCCGTAATTTATACCATGCCTTGACTCCATTGGAAGAGTCTGACGGCTGTATTCAGGATTGTTTACATTGGCAATATTGTGTCCGGCTACATTCAGACCATACTGCTGAGCCTGAATTGCACTCCTTGCAATGCTTAATGTATTATTTATACCAGTCATTTCAAGCCTCCTGGTTGAGGATCAGGCCGCCGGATTTTGCAGAATAGGAATTTCCTCTTGAATAAGATTTTTCTGATCCGGTTTCTGCTATAACTGTGACAAGTTCTTCAAGCATTCCCAGGTACTCTTCAACAAACTGACGATTAACAGCCTGGGTATTATAAACCTTTGTTTTAATAACTTTTAAGTCAACACAAAGTTCTGAACAAAGTTTTTTTTCGTCTTCATCAGTCATAAGATCAGGCAGGTAATCAACCCTGAAATCATCGGGATCAAGATTATGAGTTATCCCCTCACTATCAAGACATTCAATAATATTTTGTCTTAATTTTTCTATATCTTTGCTTATCTGGTTTTTTACATCGTTCATCTGCCATAACGCATCAAGATCAGACCTGCTGAGAACAGATCTCTCCTGCTCAAGCAAATCAAGCATTCTCAAATAGAGCTCTTTTTTATCCTGAATAAATTTTTTTATATCTTTATTATAATTTGCCATAATTATTAATCTCCTGTTTTAACATCGGCAGATGAAACGTTTTTTTAAACTGAACTATGGCTTTAACTTTACAAAATCTTCTGTTGAAAGCTGTTCATAAAGAAACCTTGCAAGACCCGTGCCTTTTTCTCCACCTGATACTTCAGATGTGAGTTTTTCATCATAAATCGATTCCCAAATCTCTATTCCGTTGGAATCAGGCATCATACCGCCCTCTTTTGGTACTGTTTCTCTCATAGATTTCAGCATCTGATGCATCATAATCGCTTCAAAATCTTTACACGCTTTTTTCAGCTGAGCATCTTCAGATTTTTCACCGGTTTTTACAGAAGGGGAAAATTTTTCCCTGTTAAGCAAAAGCTTTGACTCCATTAATTTTGAGGATGCATAATTTTCCATTTTTTCTCTCCGAACTATTTAGTGATTGTCCGAAAA
>Ga0136557_1002263_pt1 | contig 11328 bp, 8 predicted proteins | sample AntRauTorckE6832_FD_104796 | JGI IMG/M metagenome (GOLD analysis project Ga0136557, IMG submission 104796) | Saline lake microbial communities from Rauer Islands, Antarctica - Metagenome Torckler E6 #832 | ecosystem: Environmental > Aquatic > Non-marine Saline and Alkaline > Saline | place...
AGCCGATATTAATCACCCGGGCCGGATCCTGCACCGAGGCAGCCTGCCCCAACAAAGGCAGTAAATCACGGGTCAGCGAAAATACCGCATTAACATTGGTGGACATGACTTTCGCAAACGCATCATCAGGGTAATCTTCAATTGCAGCCCCCCAATTGGCACCCGCGTTATTCACCAGGATTGACAACCCCTTATCACCAAATTGTTGCTGCACAAAATCGCATAGCCGTTGACGGTCACCCGCCTGCGTGACGTCGGCAGCAATCGCCTGACAGTCGCCGTGCGGCTGCAGCTGCGCCAATGCCTCGTCGCACTTATCCTGCCTGCGCGAGGCGATCACCACGCTGACACCGGCGCGCAACAAAGTCTCAGCCATAATGAAGCCAAGACCGCTGCTGCCCCCGGTGATCAGCGCTGTCTTGCCGGCCAGGCCAAACAACTGACCGGCACTGAGCGAAGATGCCTGTCTTTGTGCCATCCTATTCGTCCGCTATTTTGACCAGTTGCTTGCCGAAATTACGGCCACGCAACAACCCACGGAACAGTTCGGGCGCATTTTCCAGGCCCTCGCCAACAGATTCGCGATACTTGACCTTCCCCGCCTTGACCCAGGCGCCGAGTTTCTCGGTTGCTTCAGGCCAGCGATCCTGCCATTCGGTAACAACAAAGAAACGGTGCTCAGGCACATCATCCAGCGTTTTAAGTATATGGAAAGGCGTTTCGGCCTTGGTGATATCCGCATCATTGTAGTTTGAGACAAAACCACAAATTGGGACACGTGCTCCTTTATTGAGTAGCGGGGCGACTGCTCTGGTGACATCCCCACCAACATTTTCGAAATAAATATCAATGCCATCGGGACAGGCGGCTTGCAGTTTTTCAGACAGATTGCCGCTTTTGTAATCCACACAGTCGTCAAATCCAAGCTCTTCTTTGACGTAGCGACATTTTTCTTCACCACCGGCAATACCGATGGCGCGCAGACCCAGAGTTCGTGCGATTTGCCCCACCGCTGAACCGACCGCACCGGAAGCGGCTGCCACCACCAGGGTTTCCCCGGCCTTTGGCTTACCTACTTCAGTCAAGCCAAAAAATGCCGTGCGCCCTGGCATGCCGACAACGCCCAGATGAGCAGACAAGGTCCCGTTGTTCAGGTCGACTTTCATCAACCTGGGATCATCGTCATTTGCCACTATCATTGTTTGCCAGCCCATGTGAGCGGTCACATGATCACCGACCTGATAGCGCGTAGATTTGGATGCCACAACCACACCCGCGGACTCACCGGTAATGACCTCACCCACCTGCAACGGCTGCGCGTACGATTTGACATCGTTCATTCGCCCACGCATGTAAGGGTCCAGCGACAGCCAGAGCACTTTGATCAGAATCTGTCCTTCCTGCAGCTCAGGTACATCCTCCTGAACCAGATCAAAACAATCATCAGCCGGTTCACCGGCAGGCCGTTTGGCAAGTAACATCTTGTTATTTATCATTATAACTCCTTTATATTGATAATACTGAGCAATAAGCTGACCTGCATACTAGCTCACCCGCAGCCAGACTAACAAGCCGTGATCACACCCAGACACAGCGCGTCTGACCGGCGAATCGGCAGCTCAATCCGGGCCGTACGTCTCTGAGCGGACGTCAGTCAACGCAAACGGTCGTCGCTACCGCCACTGACGCGGTGTAATTGCTTTTCTGGCGCAGGATTTTGTATATACTCAAGGAATACCCACATCGGCGATGATAACGACAACAAAAGCAAAAACATGCCTGAAACCATCATCCAAACAAAAATCAGTGGGGGGAGGGTATTATGTCATCAACACACGCACGGGGTGACGAGTGCTTGGCGATAGGCAAGAAGTTGCGCGCCTGCTGTCTGGCCGCTGCCATGCTGTTGTCTGCCGGGGCAGCCGCATCTGTCGACTCGCTCGACATCGCAGACAGGGCGCAAAAAGGGGATTCACAAACCGGCTCGTCGTTAGAGGCACAAGTTGAGCACCTGAATATACTGCGCGAACGGGTAACCCTGCTGCAAAGCCGGCAAGGTCTTTACGATCCCGGCTTATTCAACGCCATGAATGGTTTGGGCGAGGCCCTTATTTCTGTTGGCGAATTGCGTGAAGCCAACGCCGTTGTCGAGCAGCAGATCCAGATACTGCGCGTTAATGATGGTTTATACACGGACGGCCAGATAGCGCTGGTACATCGCCAGCTCTCAATCATGGCGGCACAGCAGAACTGGCTGGGTATGCAGGACCGTCTTGTGTATCTGTCCTGGTTACTGGATCGCTCAAATACCCTGTCAGATAGCGACAAGATAAACAATATCAAAGTGATGCGAGACTGGACGCGCCTGCTGCTGAGCCGTGGGCCGCGTCAACACGAGGCTACTTACCTGTTTCAACTGCGAAACCTGGAAGAGTCAGCGCTGGCGATGGCGCGCGAAACAGCAGCGCAGCCGGCGGTGATACAAACCATGATTTACGATCATGCACTGGCAGAGCTGTATATCGCGATGGGCATTGTCGACAGTTCCGACACCAGCAGGCAACTCATCAATCGCACTCAGGGGCTGCAAAGCAGCACTCTGCGCCCTGGTCAGCGGCTGACCAGCATTCAGGATATTGAAGCGGCCTATGGTGCACGCACCAGCACTATTATCGAGCGCTCCCATCGCTCGGCAATGATGCGGCATTATGTCTTGATCAACGAACTGGAGTCAGTGTTGATGTCGGCAAACGCAAAGACTGGTGATCTGGCCAGCATTGATCCGGAAGCTGCCGCCATGGTGCAGTTATATCTGGGCGACTCGGTTTTGCTGCGTCAGCAATACGAACTACGTCTTGGCAAAATGGCCGGACCAGACCGAGGGCAAAGCAGCACCGGATCTGCAAGCAGTTACTACAGAAATGCCTGGTATCTTTTTTTGCAGGCAGGTAATTCTCCGGAATACTTGAATGAAATTTTTTCCTGCCCTGCGCTGTTGCCACTGCCAACATTTGCAACCCGGCTTGATGCCAACGAGGAGGCCTGTAGCTTGCGTGCCAGCAACCAACTTGAGCTGCCGGCAACGACGCTGGTCCATAATGGCATATCCGGTCTGCGCTACCAGGCATTGCCCGGTAGCTCGCTGATGAGCCAGGCGGCCGGCGTCAGTGCCACCCTGAACTTCAACATCGGTGTCAACGGTCAGGCCGACCGGGCACAGGTCGCCGCGGCCGAACCCGACACCACCTCCTCTCGCATACGTGGTCGCGATGGCTTGCAGGGCCTGCAGTTTCGGCCTGCCCTGCACGATGGCAAGGCAGTGCGCACTGACAACGTGACAATGACTGTCTATAGCCTGGAACCCGGCCTGTAAATCATTAGCCAGGCAGCCTGGAGCCAGGTTAGCAGCCCTGAGCCAGGTTAGCAGCCCTGAGCCAGCTTGAAAAACCTTGAGTGAGAGCAAGGCTGCCGCTCCGCCTGGCCTCTAGCTGCGTTTGTCCGGCACAATGCCTCTGGCCACCAGTTGGTCAAAGGCATCGCCGACGATACCCATCTCTGCCAGGATTTCACGATTGTGCTCACCAAATTTTGGCGGCAGGCGGACAAATCGCCCGGGCGTCCGCGAAAATTTGATGGGAATACCCGTCATCTTGTACCAGTCCTTTGACAGATTCATTTGCCGATGAATGGTATGGGGATGCTCGACCACCTGCGCGGTATCGTATATTGGGCCAGCAGGCAGTCCGGCTGACAACAGTCGCTGGCACAACTCACTGCCATCAATTTTCATCAATCGCGACTCAATTTCCGCCTTTAACGTTTCCCGATTTTTGACCCGCTCTGCGTTAGTCAGGAAACGATCATCAGCGACGAGTTCCGGCGCCTGGATCTCATCACAAAACTTCCCGAACGCACGGTTGTTACCCGCCCCGATAAAAATATCGACAGTTCGCGTTCTGAAGGTATCGTAGGGGCTGATATTAGGGTGTGCATTGCCGGTGGCTACCGGGACCTGACCCGACATATTGTAATTCACCACATGAGGGTGCATCAGTGACACTGCACAATCGTAAAGTGTCATATCTATGTATTGGCCCTGACCCGAGCGTTGACGCTCATGCAACGCCATCAGAATGGCGATGGCGGAGTACAGCCCTGTCCCCATATCAACCATGGCGACACCCAGCCGGGTTGGATTACCACCAGGCTCGCCATTAACACTGAACCACCCTGCCATGGCCTGCACGATGGCATCGTAGCCCGGAAAACCGCCAAGCGGTCCATCGGAACCAAACCCGCTGATCCGGCAATGGATCAGCCGGGGGAAGCGCGATTTCAGAACGTCGTTATAGCCCAGCCCCCATTTCTCCATGGTTCCGGGTTTATAGTTTTCCAGCAGGACGTCCGCATTCTCAAGCAGGCGCAACAGCAACTCGCGGCCCTCCTCCTGGCGCAGATCAAGCGCCATGGCCCGCTTGTTTCGGTTGACGCCAATAAAGTAGGCTGCATCCCCCTCGTGGAAGGGAGGACCCCAGTCGCGCACTTCGTCGCCCTGGGGCGGTTCAATTTTAACAATCTCCGCGCCGTGATCACCAAGCACCTGCGTGCAGTACGGCCCGCCCAGAACACGTGTCAGATCAATTACACGTAGCCCACCAAGCGTTCCTGCTGCATCATCGGGTGTATTTTTACTCATGATTCGAATCCTGTTTTGTCATGCGCTTCTTTGCTGACTCTGAATTTGCTTAATAATTTCCGGTAAGAAAAATTCGGCTACCAGCAGCGACTTGCCTTTAAGATGGAATACCGAACGGCGCCCCCAGTGATCACCCAATCGCACAATCTCGGGCTTATCGCGGCGCAAATGCGGATGACGGAACAGAAAGCCACCCAGGGGACGATCACGCAGTCGCACCAGTTGACGCAGCGAACCTTGCACGCTGCTAACAGGAATCAGCGAGTGTGCCGCAACCCACGGTCGGCCATGGCCACAGAGCAATACCCGGCGCGACCACATCAATTGGGTCGCCTTGCGTTTACCAAAAATTGCAATGGTATGCGGATGTCCCTGAACCCAGCCCTCGTCCAATACCTGGACTTTGAAATGACCGTCACTTAATGTCTGCAGCCGCTGCGTCAAGGAGCCGGGGGCGAGCAGACACTGTCGCCATATTTTGGGCGCGCGTGGCCAGTGCTGTTCCGGGCTCCGCCACGGCAAATCAGCATCAGCCCGGTACCTGGAATAATTTTCTTCAGTCAATTCATATCCTCTGCCCGGCCGTTAGACATAAACAGACCTCATGGAACAATGTTCACATAAGATATTGTGTTGCAATGCGCCAATTCCTCCTGTGCCGCCAATAAAAAACTCCCTGCCGTCCGAAGAGCGACAGGGAGTTTTATTTACCGAACAAACGTTAAATCAATTGCGCAGTTGCGGGCGCTGCACTGTTGACGACAGGACACTCTCAACACGTCGGTTACGCTCGCGACCTTGTGCCGTCGCGTTGCTGGCAACTGGCTGCGATTCTCCATAACCGGCTGAGGTAATGCGCGCGGCGCTGATATCAAACCGGTCGATCAGTACTTGACGTACCGCCGCTGCACGGCGTTCGGACAGGCCCTGATTGTATTGTTCAGTGCCTGTGCTGTCAGTGTAGCCGCCAAGCGCTGCAACCGTGTCTTCATTTGCCATCATAAAATCCGCAACTCGACGTATTTCATCGAAGTATGCGGCCGGCACAACAGCACTGTCGAAAGCAAACTCAACGTTCAGTTCGATACGAGCCACTTCTTCGACCATGATCGGACATCCACGATCATCCACCGCATAAGTACGCGGGGTGCCAGGGCAGGCATCACGACTGTCGGGCACACCATCGCCGTCTGTATCAACAACAGCGGGCGGCGCGGCGGGCATTGGCGCTGCTGGCGCAGTCGCGCGCGACGCACCCAGCTGGAAGACCAGCCCTGTGTCTATACCGAAATCGTAAGTGCCATCATCGAACCCGTAAAATGTGCGTGCCGACGTGCGCCATTCCACACGGTCATTGAACCGGTAGGTAAGACCGGCGCCAGCGTTGACCGTCGTGTCATCGTTGGAATAAAAATGGGTGTGGCCCAGGCCGGTGACAAAAAACGGCGACAGAACACCAACAGAGTTGTCGAGTTTGTATATCGCATCAAGACGAATACTGCGCAGCCGTTCCATGCCGGCCAGGGTGTTCATCTTGATATTGGCATGGTTCAGTTCCAGCGCTAGGTTGTCGCTCAAACCGTAACCCACGCCGACAGTGTAACCAAACTCATCCTCTGACTGTCGCTCACTGTCAAAGTCCATCCACTGCACACCGGGCGCAATGTAAAATCGATCTTCATCTGCGACGGCCGACTGCGCTGACATGCCAAGCGCTCCAAGCGCAATGGCAAGGCTTAGAACCTTAAATGACTTGTTGTCCATGGTCTCTCCTTAACTTCTTATTTACTGCAGCTAGAGTAACCTGCACCGGGTACTGTGGATGGTGATGCGTTCTTGTGGGTTTTGCGAACTCGATTATACCTTGAATACATGCTGCTTTAACACAAAACTCTTTATTAATAACACCGCTGACGCACTAATCGCCACTTTGGCTCAATGCTGGCTGCGTTTTGCTTGCAAAATGTCATGAAAATGTAATATTTCACTGTTTAAATAGGCTACAGCATCAATGGTGAAGGTAGCAAGCTATGACCAACGAACAGACAATCCTGATAGTCGACGACGAAGCCGCTATTCGCGACATGATCGGGATAGCGCTGGACACCGCCGGATACTCCAGTATGACCGCGGAAACAGCGCTGGAAGCGCATGTCAGTATTGTTGACCGGCGCCCGGATCTTGTCTTGCTGGACTGGATGCTGCCCGGCGGCAGTGGCATCGAACTGGCACGACGGCTGAAGCGCGAGGAGCTGACTGCGGATATTCCCATCATCATGCTCACCGCAAAAACCAACGAAGACAACAAAATCCAGGGACTCGATGTTGGTGTTGACGACTATGTCACAAAGCCTTTTTCGCCCAGAGAGCTTGTCGCCCGAATCAAGGCTGTGTTGCGACGCAGCACAGGTAATCTGAGAGACAAACCAATCCGTGTTTTTGACCTGGAGCTGGATCCGGCCAGCCATCGTGTCACGCTCGACGACAGCGCGGTGGACATGGGGCCAACGGAGTACCGGCTGCTGAACTTTTTCATGACTCACCCGGAGAAGGTATTTTCCAGAGACCATATACAAGATCAGGTCTGGGGGGCCAATGTCTATCTTGAAGAGCGCACGGTAGATGTTCACATCGGACGCCTGCGCAAGGCCTTGACCTCGGCGTCGGGGCCAGGCATCAACTACGCAGGCCTGATCCAGACCGTTCGCGGCGCTGGCTACCGGTTTTCTACCAGAGCTGACTGACCCCCCCCCTGGCTGCGCTGGTGCACCCCGCCTGTTTTCGTTATAGTCGCGCCAGACCCAACTATCGAAAGGCTTGACCTTTGTTATCTGACTGGCACTCTGCCTTTAAACGGCTGTCACTGACCTTCCTCGCGTTGCTGATGATCGGCTGGCTGGTCAACGCACCAGCTTTAGTTGTGTTAACCGGCACAATAGTTTACCTGATATATCACCTGCGCCAACTGCGTCGCCTGTACAACTGGCTGAAGGACAATCAGACATCAGAGCCCACTCCTCCACCGGAAGGCAAAGGCATCTGGGGCTTTGTGTTTGACGGCATTTATCTGCTGCAGAGGCGTGAGCGTGATTCGCTGACGCATCTGCGCAGCATCATTGACAAGGCACAGGAATCAACTGGTGCGCTGGAAATGGCCGTGGTCATGATCAGCAGCAAGAATGGCCTGGAATGGTGGAATCCGGCGGCATCGCGACTGCTGGGGTTCCAAAGCCCGAAAGATCGTAATCAACCGGTCACCAATCTTATCCGCGAACCTCAGTTCATCGATTATTACAACAAGGCTCACTTTAACAGTCCACTCAAGCTGGGGTCTCCCGTTAACCCGGCGCTGGTGCTGGAGTTCCAGGTCACCAGCTTCGGTGAGGGCGAGCGACTGATGCTGGTGCGGGATATCTCTCAGCTGCATCGCCTGGAAATGATGCGCAAGGACTTTGTTGGCAACGTTTCTCACGAGTTGCGCACCCCAATTACGGTAATCACCGGCTACCTGGAAACCATGCTGGACGATCGGCAGAACATTCCCCCTCGCTGGGGCCGCCCATTGGAGCAGATGTACCAGCAATCTCAGCGCATGGAGAATATCATTCGCGACCTGCTGACCTTGTCCCAGCTGGAGACCCGTTCCGCATCCAAACAGCTATCTGCCGTGCAGTTACAGTCGTTACTGCGAGAAATCAAACAGGACGCCGAACAGGTAGCGCAGAACAAGCAACAGATTTTCACGCTGGACTGCGACCCGGACATCTACCTCAGAGGCAATATAAATGAGCTCTATAGCGCCATCTCCAATCTGACTATCAACGCAGCCAAATATACCCAGGTTGAGGGCCGTATCGCATTGTCTGCTACCAGAACCAGAGATGGCCTGACAATCAATGTGTCTGATAATGGGCCCGGCATCGCAGCTCATCATATTCCCCGCTTGACGGAACGCTTTTACCGGGTCGATGAGAGTCGCTCCACCGAGACCGGAGGTACCGGGCTCGGGCTGGCTATTGTGAAACACGTGCTGGCGCGGCACGGCGGTCGCCTGGAGATCACCAGCACGGTAGGCAATGGTAGCCGGTTCAGTTGTGTCCTGCCTGAGGATCGCGCCCTGACCGCAGCGCAAGTGGCCACTCGCAAAAATACCGAATAAATTCAGGCGACGTACTGCAACAGCGGATTACTTGAGCTCGGACTTGACATGTTCTTCCATGCCGGACAGGCCGACATGTCGAACGTCCGTGCCCATCACAATATAAACAACATGCTCGGCAATGTTCTTGGCATGATCACCGACGCGCTCCAGTGAGCGCAGCGCCCAGATCACATTCAGTACGCGGGTAATACTGCGCGGGTCTTCGATCATGTAGGTAATCATTTCACGCATCGCGGTACCGTACTCAAGGTCGACACTGACATCCTCTCTGGCAACCGCCAAAGCCGCTTCGGCATCGTAGCGGGCAAACGCATCCAGCGCCATATTGACCATGTGACGCACGCGCTCGCCGATGTGGCGAATTTCAACATAACCTTTTGATGAATCCCCCTGGTCCGCCAGCTCAATGGCCAGGCGGGCAATTTTCGCCGATTCGTCACCGATACGTTCAAGGTCATTGGTCGCCTTGATGATGCCCAGCACCAGGCGCAGGTCACTGGCTGCCGGCTGGCGACGCGCCAAAATCCGGTTACAGGCCTCATCAATATTGAGCTCCATATCATTCACCGCAGCATCGTTGGCGCGGACAGTGCGACCCAGCTCACTGTCAGCCGAAATCAGCGCTGCCAGAGCATCACCCAGCTGCTTCTCGACCAGACCGCCCATCTCCAGCATACTGCTCTTTATTTCTTCCAGCTCGAGATTGAACTGCTGCGAAATATGGTGACCGTGGACACCTGCATCTGTTTTCATAACAAAGAATTCCTTGCGGGCTTGGGGCGGAGCTTACTCTCCGGCTACAGTACAATACAGATATTATATGACAGTAAGGTGACAATCCAGTCTAGCCCCCGGTCTTGAATGCGCCGGCAAAATGGCCTTCAAAAAACTGTCACATTGAATTTCATGTAATCGGGTTCAAGCTGATATAGAATAATGGACCGCGTCCTTCAAGGTAACAGCAATGAGCAGCAGTCAGCCATCCGTGGTCAAACTTGCAGACCCAGAGGTTTCCGATTGCCCGGCCGCTTCCGCCGATATCGATCTGGGCGACAGCAAGTATTACCTGAACCGCGAACTTAGTTACATGCAGTTCAATTTGCGCGTGCTGGAACAGGCAAAGAACCCGCAGCATCCTTTGCTGGAACGATTGATGTTTCTGCTCATCTTCAGTTCCAACCTCGACGAATTCTACGAAATCCGGGTATCCGGACTCAAGAAGCAACTGGGCTTTGGCCGCCAGCGCCCCGGCGCTGATGGAAAATACCCCCAAGAGGTCCTGAGTGAGCTGCACCAGCAAGTGCGGCTCGCTCTGCAGGAGCAGTACCGAATTCTGAATGAAAGGTTGTTGCCTGCGATGGCGGAGCAAAATATTCGGTTCCTTTATCGTCATGAATGGAATGACAATCTGGTCGCATGGACACAGGACTATTTCCGCAATGAAGTGCTGCCGGTCATCAGCCCATTGGGACTGGACCCGGCGCACCCCTTTCCGCGCCTCGTCAACAAAAGCCTGAATTTCATTCTTTCACTGGAAGGCAAAGACGCATTTGGGCGTGACAGCGGGCTTGCCATCGTACCGGCCCCCAGAGCACTACCCCGACTGATCAAGATACCGACCCATATCATTCCCGATGGCGACAACTTCATTTTCCTGTCGTCAGTTATTCACGCCCATGTTGAGGAATTCTTTCCCGGCATGAAAGTCAAAGAATGTCATCAGTTCCGGGTAACACGCAATTCTGACCTTGAAATGAGTAACGTTGAAGTTGAAGATGTTGCCAGCGCGCTGCAAGGCGAATTGCATCTGCGCCGATTCGGTGCCGCCGCGAAACTCGAGGTAGGTGCCGGGTGCCCTCCAGAGCTGACCGACTTTTTGCTTGAGCGCTTCAATTTGACCGAAGAGGAGTTGTTCCGTCTGGACGGCCCAGTAAATTTGCAGCGTCTGATGGCGCTTATGACCATGGTGAACCGTCCGGAACTGCGATTCCCGCCGTTCTCTCCTGGAACACCGCCATCACTTGAAGAAGGCAACTGCATTTTTACCGCCGTGACCCGGGATGACCAGTTGCTGCTGCACCCGTTCCAGTCGTTTATCCCAATCATTGACTGGGCAAGACAAGCGGCAAAAGACCCGGGCGTCATCTCGATTAAACAGACACTGTACCGCACCAATGAGTCCTCAGAGCTGGTCGAAGCATTGGCTGAAGCGGCTCGAAACGGCAAGGAAGTGACCGTGGTCATCGAGCTACGCGCCCGCTTCGACGAAGAAGAGAATATTCAGTTCGCCAGCATTCTGCAAGAGGCGGGTGCAGTCGTGGTGTATGGCGTGATGGGCTACAAAACACACGCAAAAATGCTCTTGATAGTGCGCAGGGAAAACGGTCGACTGAAGCGTTACGCACACATGGGCACCGGCAATTACCACCGCAAAAACTCACTGCTGTACACCGATTACAGTCTGATGACC
>Ga0136557_1002264_pt1 | contig 11328 bp, 9 predicted proteins | sample AntRauTorckE6832_FD_104796 | JGI IMG/M metagenome (GOLD analysis project Ga0136557, IMG submission 104796) | Saline lake microbial communities from Rauer Islands, Antarctica - Metagenome Torckler E6 #832 | ecosystem: Environmental > Aquatic > Non-marine Saline and Alkaline > Saline | place...
AGCACAGTATTAAATTAAAATTAAAAATGGCAGGGGAGACAGGAATTGAACCTGCAACCAATGGATTTGGAGTCCACTACTCTGCCAGTTGAGCTACTCCCCTAAGAAGAGGCGTTTTTCAATCAAGCAATGACTATTATAATAGAGTTATAGGGTTAGGTCAAATACTCTAAATATAATTATTTAATTTTAGAGCTATTTAGTTCCTTATTTCTTTAATATACTTTATTATACTCTGATTTTCATTTTATTTTTACAGGATATTTATTGAAAATATTCTAAAAATTTCGCTTATCTTCTCTTTAAATGTTATCTGTAATACATTTTTTGCTTTTTAAGATTAAATGTTATAAATAACTTGCAATAAGCTTGAGAATATATTATCATTTATATCGTAAAAGTCAAATATAATGTAAATATGAGGTGGTTATGTAATGGAAAAACATGATTTAATAGTAATTGGTATGGGACCAGCAGGTATGGCTGTAACAGCTATGGCTGCAAATATGGATTTAGATGTTCTGGCAATTGAAAAACACAAGGTTGGGGGAGAATGTTTAAATTATGGCTGTGTTCCCAGTAAGGCTCTCTTAAAAGCAGGGGAAGTAACTTCAGTAGCACAAAATTTAGAAAAATATGGAGTTAAAGCTACTGGCAAACCTGTCATTGAAGATCCCTTAAAGATTGTAAGAAATAAAGTAGAACATATTAGTGGAGGTAAGACTATGAAAGCCTTTGATCGAGCTAAATTAATTATTGATCAGGGTCAAGCAAAATTTGTGGATAAAAAAGTTGTGGAAGTAGCCGGAGAAAAATATACTGCAGACAAAATTTTTATTGCTACCGGTACAGAACCTTTAATTCCACCAATCCCAGGTTTAAAAGATGTACCTCGTTTAACTAATTTTAATCTTTTTGAACAGGAAGAAATTCCAGCAACATTAACAATAATTGGTGGTGGAGCAATTGGTTCCGAAATGGCTCAGGCTTTTGCTCGTTTAGGATCTAAAGTTAATATGTTTCAAATTGATGATCACCTAATTCCAACTGGTGATGAAGAAGCTGGTAGGGTACTAGAAAATAAATTCAAAGAAGAAGGAATTGGAGTATTTAATAATACTGGAATCAATAAAGTGGAAGAAAAAGATGATAAAATAATTACTCATACTGATGCTGGTGTATTTGAATCTGATAAAATATTAGTTGCAACAGGTAGAAAGCTAAATTTTGATTCTTTACAATTAGATAATACTGGTGTTGAATATGGTAAAGGTGGTATTAAAGTTAATAACCAGCTTGAAAGCAGCACAAAAGGTGTATATGCTGTTGGGGATTGCAATGGTAAGGCAATGTTATCTCATGCTGCTATGCACCAGGGTATGATAGCTTTAATGAATGCAATTAATCCAACTCCATTTAAAAAATTCAAAAATAATGAGTTTATAGTTCCCTGGTCTGTATTTACTGATCCAGAAGTTGCTCAGGCAGGACTTACAGAAAAAGAAGCTAATGAAAAAGGACTGGATTATCAAATCGTTAAAGAAAAATATGAAGATTATGGTCGAGCTATTACCGATGGTAAAACTGAGGGTTTTGTCAAAATAATTACTAACAGTAAAGGGAAAATTTATGGTGCTACTATTGTTGGTGAACAGGCAAGTGAGCTGATCCATGAATGGATTTTAGCAATTCAGCATAATCTGTCAATGTTTGATATTATGATGACTCAACATTCATTCCCGACAATTTCCTTAATGAATAAAAGAGTTGCAGAAAAGTGGATGATGAACAAAACCGATTCTGGTATGATACCAAAACTGGCTAAAAAGTTTATATAAAACAAGAAAGCAGGCATTTTGCCTGCTTTTTCTAAATTCTCTTTTTTATTGCTAAAATTTGAGGTGGTGGCCCGGGCTGATTTAGAAACTTATAGTTTAATACATTGAATTTTTTGTAGTCTAGATTAGATGCATAATCTAAAAGTTTATTTTTTTCTTCTTTTCCGCCGGGGTGACCACTATAAATAACTAAAATAATAATCCCATTTTTCTTTAGCAGCTCTATTGATTTTTCTACAGCAGTAATAGTGCTTTTGCTTCTGGTTATAATTTCCTTATTTCCCCCTGGTAAATAACCCAGATTAAAGATAACAGAGGAAATTTTTTTATTTAAGTATTTATCTAAATTAGCATGACTATCTAAAAACAATTCAGCTCTAACTGCTAAATCATTTTTTTCTAATAAATTTTTGGTATTGGCAATAGCTTTTTCTTGGATATCAAATGAATAAACTTTGCCTTCACTTCCTACTAAATCTGCTAAAAACTTTGTATCATGTCCATTTCCTGCTGTCGCGTCAACAACCTGGTCTCCTAAAACAATGTTTTCTTTTAATAATAAATGAGAAAATTCAACTGCATTAAAAAAATCTTTTTGCATAATAACCACACTTTCTAAGAATATTTTTTTGTTTGTTTTAAGCTTTAAGGTTAAGAAAAAACTAAAAATATATAGTATTTAATACTTAATTTAGTTTAAAAGTGAATAATCACCATTAACTTTAGTTGACCTTCAACTAAAGTTAATATATACTGTTAATTGTGCTTGTTAAAAAGCTATCTGCCCTCATCGTCTAGGGGTCTAGGACACCAGGTTTTCATCCTGGCGGCAGGGGTTCGAATCCCCTTGAGGGTACCATTTTAAGAAGTAAGAAGTAAGAAGTAAGATGTCAGAAGTAAGATGTCAGAAATAGGAAGTATCCTATATCTGTTTTCCAGCATGGAGGGGTGCCCGAGTGGTTAAAGGGAGCAGACTGTAAATCTGCCGGCGATGCCTACAAAGGTTCAAATCCTTTCCCCTCCACCATTATGAATATTTAAAACACCCGTTTTTAGCGGGTGTTTTTTTGTTTGTTTTATATTATTTGTTTTTTATTAATCATTAATAATCTCTATTCTAAAATTAATTTCTGAGATTATTAATTGTAATTTCTTCGCCTTCATTTAAAAATTCAACTTCTGCTATCGCAGCATTTTCAGCCCAGGGCCCATAAACTTCTCCATTAATTTCTGCAGTTATAGCACTTCCATTACCAATTTTAATATATAAGCTATCTTCTATCTCAAATTGCTGCTGATCTCCAGCTTCTAAAATCCCGCTGAAAGCATTAGCTCCATCAACATCTATTGTCACCCAGACAGTATCATTTGCTGCAATTTGTATATTATTATCTAAAACGGCTTCATCTTGATTTTCAGATGCATTTACTAATCCTTGATCTGGATTATCCGAATCTAAAACTTCCTCTGCAGACTGATCTTCATTTTGGATATTATTATTTACTTGAGCTGTCTCAGATTGAGCAACATCCTGATCTTCATCTGCTGCAGTTTCTTGCTCCTCAATTTCTTCCTGCTGGTTACTAAGCTCTTCTGAAATTATTATTTCACTAATCTGATTTTGTTCTTGATCATTAAGACCCTCAAGCCCATTAAAATTGTTTTGATCAATAATTTCTGTATTTTCTTCTGTAAAAACTGAGGAATCAAAAGAATCCAACAGGTTATTATTATCAGCTTCATAGCTTATAGAGTTTAATTCATTATCAGCTTCATTAAAATTATCAATAGAAGATTCTACAGAACGATTAATTTCTTCTTCGTTTTCAGAAGTTATTTCTGCACTCTTGTTTTCCTCTACTTCCAGTAACTGTGAATCTTCTTCAATATTTTCATTTTGAAGGTTCTGCTGATTTAATAATCTGATCTCAGAATTATTAATATACTGATAAGTATATACAACAGCTGCACCTAAAAACAAAATCAATAACATAATAAAAATAATTTTAAAAGGATTTTTTTTATCTTCATTTTTAGATCCACTGGACACTTTAGTTCCATTTAAGTAATCTTTCTGTAAATTGCTTTCCTTTTCTTCTTGAATATTCAAAACCTCATAATTATCAAGCAGAGCCTGATAATTCAAATCAACTTCTCTTGCATAACCTTTAACAAAAACTTTTAAATAAACTTTCCCTGGAAGTATATCAAAATTATTTTCTTCAATAGCTTCAAGATATTTTTTCCTAATCTTGGTTTCTTCCTGTATATCATCAAGGCTTAATCCTTTTTCTTCTCTAGCCTTTTTAAGCAGTGTACCAAGTTCAAGTTCCATTTCTTCCAATTTATTGTCCTCCTTTTATAACACCGTAAAATTTATGTAAATTTCTTTTGATTTCAAACTTTAATAAATACTCTTTATTATTATAACATACTTTAGTGATTAATTTAATCATTTTAAGATTATTTTTTATTTTTGTTGTAATAAATCAAAAATACTTATTAAAATCTATCTATAAATCATTATTTAAATTTCCATAATGTAATTAAGGACAGCATTTTGATATGCTGCCCTTTTATGATTAATATTAAATTATATTATTTTTCACCTTTATAATATGGTTCACCTGAAGCTGCAGGTGGAATTGATTTACCAAAGAATCCTGCCAGCACAACCAGAGTCAACACATACGGTATCGCACTAATTAATTCTGAAGGTATAAAAGCAAAGTCTACCCTGACTGCAACTGCTTCTGCAAATCCAAATAACATTGCAGCACCAAAGGCACCAAAAGGATGCCATTTACCAAAGATCATTGCCGCCAGAGCAATAAAACCACGTCCAGCAGACATTTCTCGAACAAAGGCACTACCATCACCTATTGAAAGATGAGCTCCTGCTAAACCGGCTAAAACACCACTGATTAAAACACTAATGAATCTCCACTTATTAACATTGATCCCTAAAGTATCAGCAGCAGCTGGATGTTCTCCAATTGAGCGAATTCTAAGTCCCCAGTGGGTCTTAAAGAAAATAAACCAGACTATAGGAACTAAGATCAAAGCAATATAAGTTATTGGATTAAAACGAACTCCAAAAAATCTATATGCTGGTAATCTGTCTACCATCGGTGAGGTACCTTTTACTCCAAATAATACCTGGAGTAAAAAGATTGTAATTCCAGAAGCAAAAATATTTATACCAGTACCAACAACAATCTGATTAGCCTTAAATGTTACACAGACAAGTGCCAGAATAGCCGCAAAGGCAAGGCCAGCAACCATAGAATATAGAACACCAATCCAAGGACTGCCTGTACTGGCACTACCATAAACAGCTGCAAAAGCACCGATTAATATCATACCCTCTAGAGCAATATTTACAACTCCCGATCTCTCAGAGAAAATACCTCCTAAAGCAGCCAGGATCAAAGGAGTAGCAAAACGAAAACTGGCTAAAAATAATGATAAAGAAAATATCTGTTTTAATGTATCCATTATTCAACCCCTCCTTTTGCTTTTCTTTTAGCAAGATATACTTTAAATACCTGGAGGGCTGCAACAAAGAAGATTACTAAAGCCTGTATCAGCATAACTATTTCAGAAGGAATTCCTGAAAACTGCATTTCCAGACCACCCTGTGCTAGTGCTCCAAATAAGATTCCACCTAAAATAACTCCAATTGGGTGAGTCTGTCCTATTAAGGCAACAGCGATTCCAGTAAAACCATAACCAGCATCCATACCCTGCATAAAGCTCAGGTGAGTACCCAGTACTTCTCCAACTCCAGCTAAACCGGCCACAGCACCACTAATAAACATAGCAGTTATGATACCTTTACTGGCATTAATACCACCATATTCTGCTCCATCTGGATTAAAGCCAACTGCTCTCATTTCATAACCAAGTGTAGTTTTAAATAATAAATACCATAAAATAACGGCCGCAATAAGAGCAAGAAAAAAGTTGATATGTAGTCTAATTGCAGGCTGTGCAAATAATTTTGCGAAAGGAAGATTGGATAATAGCGGATAATCCATTATATTTTTAAAGTTGAACATCGATGCAGATTCCATAATTTTAGGAGTAGCAGGTCGACCTGTGTCTCTAAAAATATTGATACCATAATTTATAGTTAAGGCAATTGCAATATGATTCAACATGATTGTTGCAATAACCTCATGCACATCCATTTTAGCCTTTAAAAAGCCCGGCAAGCCTCCCCAGAGACCACCAACAAACATACCAGCTATAATTGCAAATGGTAAATGAATAAAAGCTGGTAAAGATGTAAAATAAAAACCAACAACACCAGCGGTAAAACCTCCCATTAAAAGCTGTCCTTCAGCTCCAATGTTAAATAAGCCAGCTCTAAATGGTAAAGCAACAGCTAATCCAGTTAGAATTAGTGGTGTCGAGCGCCAAAGGGTATTTGCGATCGCATTAAAATTACCAAAGGCCCCTATGTAAAGAGCAGAATAGGCGTCCAGAGGAGATTTATCAGTTAGAAAAATAAATAAAGTACCTACAATTAATGCAATAATTATTGATAATAAAGATAAACCTAAATCAGTTAAAATAGATTTTATTTTATCTGAGTAGTTATTCATTACTCTCACCTCCTGCTTCAGCTTTAGAACCGGTCATTAAAGTACCAAGTTCTCTTTCATTTGTTTCTGAAGCTTTTAAAACATCAACAATTTTCCCTTCAAAAATAACTGCAATTCTATCACTTAAAGATAATACCTCACTTAATTCTGCTGAAACTAATAGAACACCGGCTCCATTATCACGACGATCTATAATCTGTTTATGAATAAATTCAATTGAACCAACATCTACTCCTCGAGTAGGTTGAGAGGCAATTAAAAATTCAGGATCATGGGAAAATTCTCTGGCAACAATTAATTTCTGCTGATTACCACCAGATAAATTCTTAGCCTGTGCTTCCATACCACCACCGCGAATATCATACTTTTCTATTAAATCCTGAGTATATTTAGCTACATTATCATAATGCATAATTCCATTTTTTGAAAAAGGCTCTAGATCATGATAACCAAGAATAATATTTTCTTTTAGATCAAAATCCATAATTAGACCACGTTTCTGTCTGTCTTCAGGTATATGAGCTACCTTTTCTCTTTTTATCTGACGGGCATTATATTTACTAATATCCTTACCGCGAAGGTTAATTTTACCACTCACAATTTTACGAAGCCCAGTTATAGCTTCAACTAATTCCGACTGGCCATTACCTTCTACACCAGCAATACCAAGAATTTCTCCTTTACGGACTGAAAATGATATATCTTTAACTGCAGGGATATTACGATTATCTTTTACATTTAAATTTTCAACACTAAAGATTTCCTCACCAGGCTTTGCTTCAGTTTTTTCAACTTCCAATAAAACCTGTCTTCCAACCATTAATTCAGCAACATCTTCTTTTGTTACATCTGCTGTATTTACAGTATCAATACTTTTTCCACCTCTTAAAACAGTAATTCGATCGGAAATAGTTTTAACTTCTTTTAGTTTATGGGTAATAAAAATAATCGTCTTACCCTGTTCTTTTAACGATCTAAAAATATCAAATAGTTCATCTATTTCCTGAGGAGTTAAAACAGCAGTCGGTTCATCAAAGATTAAAAGCTCTGCTCCTCTATATAATGTTTTAATAATTTCAACCCGCTGCTGCATACCAACAGAAATATCTTCTATTTTCGCTTCAGGATCTACAAAAAGACCATACTTATTAGAAATCTCCTTAACTTCCTTTTTAGCAGTTTTTTGGTCTAACATTAAACCACTGCGGGGTTCATTGCCAAGCACTATATTTTCTGTTACAGTCAGTGGATCAACTAACATAAAGTGCTGATGTACCATCCCAATACCTAATTTAATTGCATCCTGTGGCCCATCTAAATTGATTTTATTACCATCATAAAAAACCTGGCCACCATCGGGCTCATAGAGCCCATATAAAACATTCATTAAAGTTGTCTTACCAGCACCATTTTCTCCAACAAGGGCATGAATCTCACCCTTTTTTATTGATAAATTCACATTATCATTTGCTTTTACACCTGGAAATATTTTAGTTATATTCTGCATATCTAAAATATAATTATCTTCCCTGGGCATGATTATTCCTCCCTAAATATACTAAAAATTAATTGGGCTCTGCTAAAAAGCAGAGCCCTTTAAATTAAATATAAATTGTACTAATTATTAAAGGTTATCAGGTCTGCCAGTTTCTCCCCAGTTTTCTACTTCAATTTCGCCATTGATGATCATTTCTTTAATTTCAGCAATGCGTTCAGCATGAGGAGCAGTTACTGTTTCCTTCATTTCTTTAATAGCTTCTAAATCAGCTTCGGTAATAGTTCCATTATCTACAGCATCTAATACTGGCTGTCCAACCTCTGTTAAACTTGTTAGATCAACACCACCATCTGATAGAGTAAAGTATAAATTATTACCACCCTGGTAATTACCTTCAATAACTGATTCAACTGTATCAAATACAGCGTTATCTACCTTTTTAAGCATACTTGCAATAACATAACCTGGTGCAACATAGTTTTGATTGGAGTCTACACCAATTGCATAAATATCTTCTTCTTCGGCTGCCTGGAAAACACCAGAACCAGTACCTCCAGCAGCATGATAAATTACATCTGCACCATCATCAATCATACCAAGTGCGATTTCTCTACCTCTAGCTGGATCACCAAAGTCATCAGCATATCTGCTCTGGATTTCGATATCAGGATTGATATATCTTGCACCCTGATAAAATCCACCTTCAAAACGGTGAATTAATGAAAAATCTACCCCACCAACAAAGCCTACATTACCACTCTCGCTGGTTAAAGCTGCTAAAGCACCGGCAAGGAATGAACCTTCCCACTCAGCAAAGTTAAGACTAACAATATTTTCAGGAATATCTTCAATATACTGATCTACATGTGCAAATTTTGTCTCAGGATATTCACCGGCAACAGTTTGTAAACTATCTGCCATCTGAAAACCTACACCAATAACTAAATCATAACCTCTAGAAGCAAAACGGCGTAATGCAGTTTGATCTTCAGAAGGATCTGCAGGTTCAATGTAATCAAAAGAAATTCCTAATTCTTCTTCTGCTCTCTGTAGACCGCGGTAAGCTGCATCATTAAAAGATAGATCTCCAAGACCACCAGTAGATAAAACAATACCGACTCTAGTGTCCTGAGCAGCTGCTGGAACCGCTGCAAAAACCACCATCATAACAAAGGCAAAAACAATAGCTAAACTTAAAACTTTTTTCAAAATAATGACCCCCTCATATATTTTTTTAATGGTACCAAAATTTGTGAATTGCAATTATAATATAACATTTTTATGCCCTCTTTGCAACAAAAAAAATTTCAAATATAGTTAATTGTTCCAAAATTAACTATATTGAAAAGTTAATTATTTATCTACTTCTTAACACCTTAAATTGAAACTGATCACTTCTAAAATAATTTTTTGAGTAGAGAAATAGTCTCTCCTGATCATCAAAATGCATCTGCTCTAAAAGCAAAATTGGACTATTTTTTTTTACATTCAATTTTTCCATTAATTTTTCTTTGGCAGTTACAGGAATGATTTCCGTTACTGCATATTTAATTTTAAGATTATATTTGTTTTCCAAAAGATCAAAAAGCGAATGACTAAAATCATCATCAATATCAATTGGAAAAATATTCGTATTTAAATAATCAATACAAAAAACAACAGGCTTATCATCTGCAGTTCTAATCCGCTGTAGTTTTAAAATTTCTTCATCTTGATCAATGTTCATTTTTAGAGCAAGATGTTTATCAAGTATTTCTTTTTCAATCTCTAAACCTCTTGTCCCAGGGGTAAATCCTTCATTTTTAATTGTATCAGTAACACTAAACAGCTCTTCTATTCCTCTTTTAAATCGAGGAATTGGTTTTGAAACAAAGGTTCCTACTCCCTGACTTTTAATTATTTTACCTTCTTTTTCTAAAACACGAAGTGCTTCTCTTAAACTTGCACGACTGACATCAAGTTCTTTAGCAAAAGAAGTTTCAGAAGGAAGTTTATCACCTGCTTCATAAATTTCTTGATCGATTAAGTTTTCAATATGTTCTTTGATTTTTAAATAAAGCGGTCTTTTATCCTGTTTTAAAATATTCAATTATCCTATCCACCCCTCCCTTCCTTCTTCAGACGTCTTACCTGTCTGACAACTAACTAAATAGTATCACAATTCAAATTTCTTGTCAAGATTTTAACTATTTTCGGCTTCATCTTTTTCCTCATCATTAATGTCACCATTTAAGATTGATTCCAGATCATCTTCTTCAACTAAAACTTCCCGTGGTTTACTACCAGCATAAGGACCAACAATCCCATCTTCCTCCATAGTATCAATTAGTCTTGCCGCTCTGGAATGTCCAATATGAAGTCTCCGCTGTAGCATGGAAATTGAAGCTCTATATTTAACAACTAGTTTTACTGCTTCTTCGTATAATTCATCCTGCTCATCATCAATCGATAATTCAACTTCTTTGATATCATCTTTTTCTATCTTATATTCTGCACTAGCCTGATTTTTAACAAAAGAAGTAATTGCAGAAATTTCCTGATCGGTTAAAAATGATCCCTGTATCCGCTGCGGCTTCTGCATACCAACCGGTGCAAAAAGCATATCTCCTTTACCTAATAATTTTTCAGCCCCACCCATATCTAAAATTGTCCGTGAATCAGTGGCTGAAGAAACTGCAAAAGAAATGCGACTGGGAATATTGGCTTTGATCAATCCGGTAATAACATCCACAGATGGTCTCTGGGTAGCAATTATTAAGTGGATTCCTGCTGCTCTTGACATTTGAGCCAGACGGCAGATATTATCTTCAACCTCATTGGCAGCAACCATCATCAGATCAGATAACTCATCAATAATTACTACTATATAAGGCATTTTATCTTCAGGATCATCAACCTGTTTATTATATGATTCTATGCCCCGACTTCCAGTTTCAGAGAAAAGGTCATAGCGGTTTTCCATCTCTTCTACAACCAGTTTTAAAACATTAGCAGCTTTTTTAGGATCAGTAACCACTGGAGTTAGCAGATGTGGAAGTCCCTGATAAATATTAAGTTCTACTTTTTTGGGATCTACCAGCAGTAATTTAACCTCTTTTGGTGTTGCTCGATATAAAATACTGCTGATTAAGGTGTTAATACAGACACTTTTACCAGAACCTGTTGCCCCTGCTACTAATAAATGGGGCATCTTGGCCAGATTAAAGACTGCTGTATCTCCATCAATCCCTTTACCCAGGGCAAGTGTTAACTTATCTTTTGCTTTTTGAAATTCTTCTGATACAATTACATCTCTAAAAGATACTGTAATATCATTGCCGTGTGGAACCTCAATTCCAACAGCTGCTTTGCCAGGTATAGGAGCTTCGATCCTAACATCACG
>Ga0136557_1002266_pt1 | contig 11320 bp, 5 predicted proteins | sample AntRauTorckE6832_FD_104796 | JGI IMG/M metagenome (GOLD analysis project Ga0136557, IMG submission 104796) | Saline lake microbial communities from Rauer Islands, Antarctica - Metagenome Torckler E6 #832 | ecosystem: Environmental > Aquatic > Non-marine Saline and Alkaline > Saline | place...
CATGGACTTTTTTATCCATCGGCAATACTGGTGTGGTCTATACTAATCATACTGGCATACCGGATAGATAACAAGATTTGGTGGATTGAGATTGCTTCTATGATCCTGACAACAGCCGGATACATCGCTATTTATTGATTAGTTCAAGGGAATATCATGGACATATGGTTTCCCGTTTCGCTCTTCAACCATGAGAAAACCAGTGGTCGAGTTCCACCCGGCATCTTCTTCATATTTATTTCCGGGAACGATCGGTGGGCAAGTCATAAACCTAAATTTATAGGCATCATCAAAAACTTCTCGGTGATGGATGTGGGCTGAAAGAATTAGGTTGAATATATTACTATTTCCATAATCAATAACCAACCGGGAAGCATCTTGTTTGGCAATCTTTTTGTCCCCGTGCATACAGATGTACTCAATTCCATCAACCTCTTTGGTAAGAACAAGTGGGTCGAAGGATGTATCATATTTACCAACCCTTTCAAATATACCATTAATAATCTTGGCTATCTCGGCATCGGGATCTGCCTCACTGGTCCGTGTAGATCGGTCGTGATTCCCTCCCATGATAATAGCATCCTGGAAGTGCTTTAGACTGTCAAAAAATTCATCGAATACATCATAGGCAGCAAGGGCTACATCGGCTCCATGCTTCTCAATCTGCTTCCAAGTATCCTTTTTATTTTTCCCGTTGAAGCTCTCGATAAGATCACCTAAATGAACTACGTACACAGGTCGGCCCAAGGCGTTGACGGTAGCTGCAATCTCCTTTAACTTATCCCGGCATTTCTCAATATTATAATCCGGGACAACCTTCATATCTTCCGTTAGCAGGCCGATGTGAGTGTCAGCTATAACAAGTACCAATGGCTTACTATTAGGAGCCACTGGCTTATCCGGGACCGTCTTGTACTTGTCTGGCATTCTGCTTACCAGTTCATCCATCCATTTTTTAGTAAAGTGGTCGTCCGGTTCATCGATACCTCGAAGCTTGAGCTTGAGGGCTACATAGTAATTGGTATTGTAAACAATCTTGTCATTCTCGTCCCGCATGGTTACACCCCAAGCGCGACTATCGAAATCCTTCACAAAATATTTATCCAGGTCAACGTCACCGACCTCAAGTAAGTCCTCCTTGGATTTAATGACACGATTCCCGTTGACAAACATACGGCCAGAGTCCTCATTGAACTCTACCCTTAAGCTGTCCTCGGCTATGGCATCATGGACATCCTTTCCGTCCATGTTGCTTTCCTCCTGGTCGGTATCAAAATCCTCAAGGTCTGGATCCCACGTAGTCTCTTTATCGCTTGGAGCACGAAAGGAATCCTTGCTCACCTTATTAGGACACCCGGCCTCAATCCACTTCACCAGCTTCCGGGCGTAATGGTCGGTTACGTCATAGTGTTCAACCAGACGAATCTTAGTCCATTCCCCGGCCTTAATTAGATCAATATGTTCCTGAGTAATCGTATTTTTAGCGTGTTCGAATGCCTTTCTCGTGTCACTCATTTAATTGTATGGCTTAATAGGGTTAGTTATTTCCAAACAGCCGTATAGATGTACCGGCTGTAATGGTACTGGCTCCGGGGTCCAAGACATCTAACCCGGCTGAAATGTTAAACTTTATTCCCCTGTAGCCTATTACTATGCGCGGACCTATCTTGGGCCGGAAAGCATGGAGGGGGGAATCGATGTCAAGGTGAGTTCCAAACTTCCACAACGATGGCTGTACATCATAGGTGTCGATCACTTGCTTATCCATCTGTGGGTCAAAATATCTAAACTGTAGTTCGCTACCACTTCTCGAAATAGGGTCCCTCTGAGAGACCAAAAAGTCGTCACTGTAACTTACTGGCATTGGTACCAATACGGTGTCTCTTTTAGTCTTCGTCTTGCCGGGTAGGAAGTATATGCGCTCAGACGGTGTTAGGGTCGGCCCATTAAATTTAGGTAGGCTAAGGTCGGTCTTGCTCAGGTACCGAACCTTTGTCTCAACATCCTTCACGGCAGGGTCGTTTTGTACCATAAATCCAACGGCAAACCCCGCTACCAGTAGTGCAATATGTGAAGCTAATAAAACCTTTAGGCTTATATTCATTATCCTTTACCCAATATTTTAATTACATTCTCAATTATTTCAGTTGCCCACATAAGGGCACCGGCCAACCCACCTACTATTGCCCCTACAAAGGCCATGACAAACTTCCAATTACGTGCGCCCCGGATAATGTTTTTGAGGATACTGATATCATCCTCATCCAAGTCTATCCGCTTCTTAAATTTTTCAAGCTCATCGTTGCTATTGTCAAGTTTGTGGACCATACCCGGATAATAGTCATTGCCCCTCACCCCGTCTTCGAGCTTATCCACCCGCATATTGAGATCCGCGAACCCCTTTGTTATCTGTTCCTTTAAATCTGATATTTCCCGCCTATCTATACACATATCTAAGTAATTAGTTGTAGCAGTGAACTACCCATCGGCGGCAGAGCCGACCGAATGGGCTTCCAACTTCGTAGAGGTTTGCTGGCTATCGTAGCCCAGACTTACGTCCTCTCCATTGGTGTGATCGCCAGTCCCTGACGATAAATTGCTACTTTAAGTTAAAAAATATATCGCGCAACTGCATATACCTGTCTTTTATACCTTCGCTTTCTCATGACCTCATCCCCCTCTCTGCTATCATGGTCATTGGTATTGCCTTCGATGCTGATAATCACATCATCCTTCACTTTTTCTATGACTCCCATGTGCGCAATGCGGCCTTTTGACTGGAAATAAATAGCCTCTACATCGCCCGGTTTCCACTCCTTTTTATCGTAGTGGCCCCGCTTAAAGATGTTGTTACTGTCAGGGAACCAGTCGGGACTCCATGCGGATTCCGGGTTGTCAATATCATGCTGGTTGAACCCCCAAGCTGCGAAGGCTGCACACCAAGCATAGCCAGCATCAAGGCCGGTAGCATTCAGGTACTGCGTAACACGCTCACCCTGATTGTCACCACCAACCTCGGAAACACCGACTTCATCCTTAAATGTCTCGACAACCTTCTCCCTTAAACTCCTGTCTTGAACAATAAAATCAAGCTGTACAGGACACCAAAGTAGTATAAAAGCGCAACATACACACGTTGCTTTCGCTGTAATTGCCATAGGTCTAACTCCCAATATTCAGTTAAGTATTTAAATGCACCCGGAAAGTTGATCCGGATAATAAGCCATGAGAACCCTCTTAAGAAGAGGGCTATAATTACGGCAGCAACAGCAAATGAAAAGATACCGGCATCCGGCGTTGCAGCCGTTGCATCAAAAGCTGTGATATACCAGACATGCAGTTTCCATAAGATTAATGCTAACGGGATAAATAAGAACTCATTCCAGTTTCGTAAAAAACGGCTAAATGAGGATTCCTGTCGTTTGTACTCCTCTATATCGTTACTCATAACGTTGATTGTTTTGGGGTTAAAACTAATCGTTAATGTTTAATTTCCTTGTGTCGGTTATGCTATTGACCTTAACTTCAATATCCTTAATCATTGTATTTGTGAACTTATCTCTACGTGAGGACGGTTCGAAGATAACCCCTCCGTTCTCCCATTTTGGGTACAACTCAGCGCCCTCCCTGGCAATTATGTTCTCAATCCTATAATATTCAGACCTATTTTCCTTATACTCAGAACCGGTCCACCCGCGCTCTCGGAAACGGTTTATCGTATTCTTTTTAACAACGGCCTTATGGTTGGTATCAAGGTATCGATCAATGGCCGAATCCATTGCCTCAAACATATACTCTTCGTACATGCCACTTTCTTTTGCACGATGGTAATCCTTTTTGATACCCTCTATCTTTTTCTCGAAGTCGTCACTATTTTCGGGTAAGGGTCTTCCATCTTTATTTACCTGGTTCCATACATTCTGATATGAAAGCCTAACAGGATCCACTTTTTGCAGGAAACGCCTGAGTATGGGCCAGTCTTCCGGCTTGATCGGCTGTGGTTTATCGGCTGTTTTCCGGGCCTTATCCTTCGTGAACTTACTGTACTGGTTGGCTATCTCTTCTCCCGCCCCTTCGACATCCCGCAACAGGCCACCACCAACAAACTCAATAAAATGGTCAAGGGTCTTAGGACTCATATCAATATCGGCATGTTTCTTAAGGCCATTTGATAGCATAGTTGAAACCCACCTATCCCCCGGAGATCGTAACTGATAGTCGGATATGTTGGGGTTTGCATCCATCATTTCATTGTATATAGGGCCGAAAAATGATCTATTTACAGCAACCTCTATGAATGGCTTGGCCCCTGTGGGCGCAACTCCGGCCATGAATGATTCTGTGTCCCCAAATATTTGTGCTCCCCCAAGCGGATTATAGACACTAACGGCTGCACTTGTAGACCGCCTCATAAACTCCTCCCCGGTACTGTATCCAGCAGCATAGTCATATAGGTGTCCACCAAACCCTGTAAATGTGGACACCTGATATCCCATAGGTACTGTTATTTCGTAGGGTGTCGCGGGTATCTTGAATGCTAAGTTAGATTCGTATTTCCAAAGATTACTCTCCTTGTCTTTATAATACTCATCCTCATCTTCCCCAAGGGCATCCCTCAATGCTGCAACAGCCATACCTGTAACTGTCATTGCAGTAACCTGTGTGGCAAAGTTAGAAGGACTCTTTACCGCCCCTTTTGCTGCCGATGTGATAGAGTTGATTCCAACTTGGAAAAATAAGTATCCAAGCTTAAACATTGGGCTCCACGTACCCTGCATGTCAAAGTTTACTGTAGCCTCCTTTGCCAGCCTTGCAGCTTCAATCTTGGATTTACCGGCATCCCTTATCGTTTTATAAACGGCAAGCCTTGTAGCGTTTTCCATTGCCTCGTTAACAAGCTCAAGGTAGTGTAGTTTCTTTTTAAATAGGGCCTTTCTCTTTTTAAGAGAGGTTACACCCTCCTCTTCAATGGCTCTCATATCAGTAGTCAGGGTGTTTATCTGGCCCACAATATCTTTGGTATCCCGGAACCTAAAGAAAGATGATGTCCCTCCGGCCTCCTTTAGTTCTCCAAACAGGCGGGTTAGTTCGTTCTTGTCCTGGTTTCCGTTTTCGTAAGACATAATGGCTCTGTGTGCGCCAAATATACGGTCATTCCATGCTGCCTTGCTATTGTCCTTACCCTGAAATTCCGGTAATGATGCGTTCTTAATAAGTTTCCACGACTCTTTAAAAGAACTCCTATTGCCAAGGTTGAATGCTGCATCCCCAACATCTCGTGCGGGGTTTGTTAGTAAAAAGGTTGGATTACCACCCGTTAATACAAATCGCTCAAGGTTAATGATCCCCCTAAGCCCCTGTCTTATAATTTTAGGTATAAACTGGACAGAGGACATTTCAGATTGGTTGACAGCCTTTGCCAACTCAGGGTCAGCCCATAAAATAGCTTTCTCAACGATACGCTCTGTCACTTCCGGTATTCCTTCATCATTATAAACACGGACTGTTTCGGGGCGACTAAAGGTGGTTACGTTGTCTTCACTCCCCTCCACCTCGTTCCCGTCAACTATTTCTCCATAGTTGGTGTTTCCTCTGGATACTTCGCGCTCAATACTCCTTGCAATGTCAGCCTTTGCCTGGTTGTTAAAAGAGTACATTACCATGTCCTCGAAGTTAGATACGATACTACTGAGGGCATGTTCAATCACCTTGTCGCTCCCCTTACGGGACTGTATGCTAACATCCCCACTACCATTCCCTGTAGTTCCGAAGTTGGCTATAAGGTTCCCGTTATCATCAACAAGCTTTCTTTGGGCCGGTATGTGGTGCTTATAAACACTCCTCATATTACTTGCATCCTGCTCCGATATCACCCCGTTTTCTACTGCCATATTTAGGATCATATCATCAAGCTTTCGTACAATTCCCGATATTTCCTCAAGGCTTTCCGAAACACCTCTGTTTTCAAAATCACTAAGTATATCTGTTGCCTCATCGGTTGTAACCCCCAATGGATATTGCAAGTTTTGTTTCTCTTGCTGTAGGTCTTTTATGGTGTCTCTTTTTGACTTAAGCTTGCTCTTATTTAGTTTGGTATTTGGCTTGCTTTCAAGGTCTGAAACTTCCTGTTCTAACGACTGCACCTGTCGGTCGATTTCCTGTATGCGGTCGCTGTTCTTTTCCTGTGAATAGGCATTAGATTCAATAGCATGTTTAGCTACCATATACTGCTGTAGGTCGTCCTGCTTAGTAACCTCATCAATCTCCTCTCGTATACTTTCAGCCTCTCCAATATTCCCTTCCCGCCTATACTTGGCTAACTGGTCGAACAGGTCGTCAATTTTGTTAAAGTCAGCTATATTCAGATCGGAATTAGCTCCAACCTTTCTGATTATCTGATTAAGGGTAGAGTAGGGTTTGTTAGGATTTATATGTTCATCAATCATATTTCCCGCCATACCCGGTACGCGGTCCATAGCCCATGACATCAAATATTTCGCGTTCTCTCCCTGGAAGTATTCGGGGCCAAATATATCAGAAAGTTCGTTTTCTACATCACGCGCCCTTTGATTGTAAACGGCCATCCGCTTTGTAATTCCATAGCGAACCTTATCCTTCGTATTTTTGAAGTCTGTCCACAAGTAACCCTCCTTATTATTGATGGAAAGCATATTTCGGGCTTCCTCTGTTTGGGTGGCCTGCTCCCAACCGGTTCGCATAGGTCTACCGTTAGGTGCTACCTCTGTGGCCTGCGATACCCAAGCATAAAACTCATTATAATTCCTTGCGCCCTTAAGCATGGCTGATTGAGCAAGAGTTGAAGCACCCTCTATAGCCTGGTCTATATCATTGGACTGTATGGTATCAATACTCTCTTGGGCCTCCTGCTGAAAGTCGCTCGATATGTCTTCTGAAATAAACTCTTGATTAGGCTGGCCGGTATTTTCGGTGGATGCTGTGTTTTGGTCCATCCACTCCATTATTTCCTGCTCACTACTAAACTCCTGGTCACTAAACCTACTATCTTTTTGTGCCTCGGTGTACAGGTATCGCAATGCTGGTTTTATACTTTCACCCAAGTCATTAACCATTGCCTGCGCCCAATCACTAAACTCAATGGCCGTATTTTGCAAGTGGTACCCGGCAAGCTTTAAAGAAGCCTTTATAAACTTCGGGCTAAACTGAGAAGGGTCAAAGCCGGTATTGAGTTGGCCGGACTGCTCTTGTAGGGCCTCCGTAATTAGCTGTTGAGCCTCCTCAAAATCCTGTTGGCTGCCGAACCCTCTCCATTGCTGTTCCGGACCCGGCACCTCTTCTGCCTGCTGCTCAAGGGGTGCAACCTCTTCTTCATTGGACTGGTTCTGTTCAAACTCTTGCTTGGCCTCCTGTAACTGCTGCCCAAATTCCGGTGTATACTTCTGGCCTGTAATTTCCTTGAATTTTTCGGCAAGGTTGTCACTTGTAGGGTCCGTATAGTTATTTGGTCTTCCTACTCTACCCTCATGGAACTCAATAAATGATTCGACTACTTCATCCGGGGATACTTCCCTCCCTAATTCTCTTGACTGTATTTCAGCAATCTCATCAGCCCCTAATGCACCGGGATTCTTACTTCCGTCACGCGCCTTGGCCTTAATGTTTTGAGGGATATTATTGTAATCTCCCCACTCTTGTAGGCTGCTTGTCTTAAGGTTCCCACCTTGGCCGGACCACTGGGTATTACTTAATGTTATATGGAGGTCGCCCCCTATCTGGCTATTATACTCCTCCTGTCTACTCTCTAAAGCCTGGGCTATTTCTGCCGGATTCTCTGATCGACTTAATACTATTTCCGGCTTTATGTTGCCCTTACTATCAAAAGCATCGCTTAGAAATGCTTCTCTCTCAACTTCGGATAACCCTTCGGCCTCTTCTGCTATACTACTCTCGGCAGACTGTAGGCCGGGGGATCCCTGTCGAACAAAATCCTCAACCAGTCCCTTTCTGTTATTGCTACGATAGTTTATTTTCTTCCCCTTATTACTATTCTCTATCGTTATGATAGGAGTACCATCGCTCTCCCTCTCTATCCAAGATTGGTACCGCTCATCAATATTGGCTGTAACGGGATTGTCGGGGGTCCCTACTTGCTGTTCTTCCTGAGCTTGTTGAACACCCTGTTCCTCTTGGCCGGATCCATTTTCATTAACCTCACCTTGGTTCTGGTTTTGAGGTTGCTGTCCCAAATTGGGTCGTTGGCCTTCTTGTCCTTCTGGCGGTCGGAATGTTTGTTCGTTGATTTCATTTTCAAAGTTTCCTAATTGAGTTAATAATTCTTCTGCATTATCTGGCCGGGACCGTTCGATCTCATCAATGGTATCGTCCACCCAATCCATTACGGCACTATTCTCTTCCGGGGTAAGTTTTACGCCCCGGTCAATGGCATCCAACGCATCTTCAACCCTTGGGTCCGTATCATCAATAATAGCGGATTTATTTTCCGTTTCCACATTATTATCAGAATCCTGCTCAACACCTTCTATTTCGTCAATAGCTTGGTTGACCTCACTATCAGTATCAACATCTGAGGACCGTCCTCTAAAGTAGTCCTCCATCAGTAGGCGGGATATCACTCTTGGATCCTTAGATGTTCGTTGCTCTCCATTTTCGCTTCGAAGGCCAACGCTTACAATATCACCATCTTCATTTTCATTAAATCCCTCAAACTCATATTCCCTTGCCTGCTGCTCTCCTTCGGTGACATTGGTGTTTGTTATCTCAACGGTATTATCCCCTGTCCATGCTGCTTCCCGGACCTGTGCATTTAGTCCCAATTCATCCAAGTTCCGGGAAGGGTCTTTACGGGAATCCTGAACCTCTACTATTGCATCGCCAGTATCTACCACATAGCTACCCTCTTCATCCCTGGTAAGCGTTCCTTCGTACTCCCCATACTGAACCTGCTGTCCCTCTACCTTCTCAAGGGTATTGAATTGAGATCGAACCTCTTCTTTTCGCTGTTTCCTTTTTTGGTTCTCTTGCTCTTCCTGTACACTACCTGAATCAGTCTCATCAACGGAAGATTCGCTTTCGGATAACTCTGATTCAATACCTTCCATTTCGGACAGGAGGTTGTCAATGCCCTCCGTATCCCTCCCTGTTTCCTCACGGATGTCCCTCATTGCTTCTAACCTGTCACGCTCTTGAGAAAGCTGTTCTCTCTGCTGTGATACAGGGGCTTCGGTGTCATAATTAAATTCAATACCCTGCTCAATACTCTGCTCTTGTGGCTGGTTAGATTCTTCTACCGGGGCGTTTTCGGTATTCTCTTCCGGTTGCTGTTGGTTTTCCGCATCTTGAAGAGTACTCTTGGTAAGGTCGGAAGCAAGTTGGGTGACAACATTAGTACCACCACCACCGGTTAGGCCAACGGCTGCCTCTTCTGCTGCTTCATTAGGATCTATGTTCCGAAGAGATTCAATCAACCCTTCCCCGGCCCCTCTTGAGGATCCGAACTGTTCAACTATAGATTGACCGCCCTCTGTTAGTCCCTCAGTTCGCATAGATTTCAACATACCCATTCCCCTATCCATAAGAGATCGCTTAAAACCCTTGAATGGTATTGCACTGGTCACCCCTTTTGCACCTAAATAATCAAGCGCACCAGAAGCAAATCCGTATGCAATGGCAGATGCGGGGTCGTCCTTCTCTTCACGAATTACTTCTTCGGGCGTTATACCCTCCTTCTCGGCTATTTTTTCAATCTGGTCGAGATATATAATGCCAGTCTGCTGACCTATACTACTGGCACCACCACTTAAAATAGACGGTGCGACCTGTGCAGCCGTTTGTCCCATTGAGTTACCGACAAAATTTATGAAGTCGATTGGGTCTTCAACCTGTGACAATAGGGTGGTCTTATCGCTCTGCGACTCCTGGAAGTCTTTCATGTCCTCAATGCCACTCTTTACAAGGGCAACCTGGTTCTCCTGTACACCCTTTTCTAACTCCTCACGTTCATCATCAGAAATCATTCCAGCATAGGGCGCGGTACCAGATGCTCCCGAAACAATGCCTTCATTGAAAAATGCAGCACCTCCTCCTTTTAATGTTCCGGGTACCATTTTGGATATGGTATTCCAGCCGGTGTCAAACCAATCCATAGGCTTGACAGTCTTTGCTCCATCTTTTTCTCTCTGTCTTGCTACGGGATCCGGATTTTCGTTAGTTGGGTAGTTCTCGTATCCATCATTATTATCGTCTTGACCACCTTCTTTTTGTTGTTTTAAAAAGTCGCCTGCATTAACCTCCCGTTCATCCTTGTTAAGAAATTCAGATGCGGGAACCCTGCGGTCCGATTTGTCGGATTGGGTCACTTCCTCTTTAAGAAAGTCAGATGCGCTAACCTTTCGCTTATCTTTCTTTTGCGGTGTAGAGGATGGGTTGTTATTCATTATTGACCACCCTTAGAAGCATTTATCAATTCCTCTCTGGCAACTTCTTGGGATATATCATTTAATTCAGCATACCGGCCTACTTGGTCCTCGGTAATCCCATAATCAGACAAGCTTTCACCGCCACTACTCCCTCCGTTATTGCTGAATTGGCCCAACGGAACACCTTGTAATCTGGCCTGATTAACACTACTGATACGCTCTTTTATTTCAGGTGTTATACGGCCTTGGTTGTAAATGTCTATGGCAATATCATCCATTGCCGACTTGTATCCATTAAGACGCTCCATATCATTGGAGGCTGACTTGGCCCTTTCGCCCGTACCCTTCGATATAGCACTTAGTTTTTCGATTTGGTTATTTATGGACTTGACAGTATTCTTAGGAATATCGGCCATGCCCTCAAGTATAGTCGCACTTACATCGTTACCACTGCCCTCTATATTCTCTCTGGTCTTTATTTCTTGAATGGCATTCTGCCTGTCTTTTTCATCACGATCCTTCCAATAATCCATCTTGGTATTTAACCTATTGGCATCTCGATCATCCTCAGCCCTTTGATTTTCGGCTTCGACCTCAGCCTCAGTATTAATCTTGGTTATATCATGCTGTCGGTCATTAGCACTCTCAACCCGTTCGGGTACCTGCTCTTCAATATACTCCTGTCGATTTTGCGCCTGTTGTGCAGCTTGGGCCTCTTTGCCTTTCAGCTCTTGGGCACGATTACCAAATCCGGAATACCTTTCGGCCCTGCGGTCACGGCTCTTTTCTCGCACCTTTTGCATACTATCACTACCTAATAAATCTCCAAGCTTCCCTACGACCTGTGCTCCACGAGATGCGCGACTTGCCTTACCTTCATCCCCATAAATACGATCTTCCCGCTC
>Ga0136557_1002272_pt1 | contig 11295 bp, 8 predicted proteins | sample AntRauTorckE6832_FD_104796 | JGI IMG/M metagenome (GOLD analysis project Ga0136557, IMG submission 104796) | Saline lake microbial communities from Rauer Islands, Antarctica - Metagenome Torckler E6 #832 | ecosystem: Environmental > Aquatic > Non-marine Saline and Alkaline > Saline | place...
AACCCTGCACATGGCCACATTTACTTTACAGGGGAATCGTACTGCGGAAACTATCAACTCGCTGCGAAAATCCGGGCGGTGGTTGAATAATCGAAGCAGAGCTTCGGTTTACGTAGGTCGACACTCCTGCTTCGACAACCCTGCACATGGCCACATTTACTTTACAGGGGAATCGTACTGCGGAAACTATCAACTCGCTGCGAAAATCCGGGCGCTGGCTGAATAACCGAAGCAGGAGCTTCGATTTACGTAGGTCGAAGCTCCCGCTTCGACAGCCCTGCACGTGGCCACATTTACTTTACAGGGGAATCGTACTGCGGAAACTATCAACTCGCTGCGAAAATCCGGGCGGTGGCTGAATAACCGAAGCAGGAGCTTCGATTTACTTTGAAACAGATTTCATTTAACGTAGTTATATGAGCATGGTATTCAAAGACGACTCAACATTGCAGGCTAAACCGTTCTACAAGCGCCCTAGATTTTACGGCATTGCTGTTCTTTCTACACTGCTCGGCCTCTTTCTGCTTTTAATTACTTCAATTATTGTTCTCCGATGGGTTAATCCGCCGTCAACCAGTTTTATGCTGCAACAAGACTGGGAGTCCCTGCAGGCCGATCGATACAGCCTGAGAGATCACTGGGTTGAATATGAGGACATGCCGAATCATTCAGCATGGGCAGTCGTGGCGTCTGAAGACCAGCTGTTCTGGGGGCACAATGGATTTGATTTTGAATCGATACATGAGGCGTGGGATGACCGGCAGGAAGGGATAAGAAGCCGCGGAGCGAGCAGCATCACCCAGCAGGTCGCAAAAAACCTGTATTTATGGCCGGCTGAATCGTTTGTCAGAAAAGGCGTTGAAGCCGGCATTACCGTTATGATCGAGGTCTTTTGGCCAAAAGAGAGAATAATTGAAGTGTATCTGAATATCGCGGAGTTTGGGCCGGGTGTTTTTGGAATTGGAAAAGCGTCTGATCAATTTTTCGGGTTACAGGCTTCACAGATCGAACCCGATATGTCGGCCCGGCTTGCGGCGGTTTTACCGAACCCAAAACGGATGAGGGTAAATCCCCCCTCTCCTTTTGCAAAAGAGAGAAGCCGCTGGATTCTGCAACAAATGACTCATCTCAGCGGTATTGCCTATGTACCGGTTGACCCCACCATTCAGTCCGAACATGCCTCGGAACCGGAAGATTCTTCCGTCTCAGCGGATACCCTGATAACCATTCAACCCGTAAACTCTTCCTCACTTACATCAGGCACGATCGATTCTGGCAGATCAGTGAAAGATCAGGTAGTTATCGACTCATTGCGCGAAGATGCCGATCCTGACTCAATCCCTTCTTTTTAAGTCGATCTTTGCATACCCATCTTCTGAAGATTCTCACTATTTTCAAAAATAAAAACAGATAAGTTGTTGATGGCACGATATTTGATAGTTCCATAGTTAGATATTACTCTGTTCGCTAAAATTTGTATGAATCAACTGTCGTCCAATCAAATAATGTCTTCTGAGTCCTACCATTGGCTTTGGTATGTAAATGATGATCGGTTTTTACTGCCACGTTCTTTCTTATCCCGGTTTGAACCGGATCGCAACGGTGAGGCTCTTTCAACCCGCGAGTGGTGTAATCTTTTCATATCCAATGACAGAGGAGAGATTGAGAAACAGCTTAACAGCTTTAAAGGTGGAAACGGAGACACGCCGCTGTCATTTTCAGGGATGATACCCGCCGGTGCTCATGAATCGGTCCATGCCCAATGCACGGGGCAGGCTGTTGACTATAAAGATGGAAAGCCATCGATTGTTTCGGGTCAAATTGAAATTATGCCCACCGAACAGCTGCCCGACGCATCTGTCTTCACTGATTCATATCTTCTGGATTTGATCATGAAACGGTTTCCGTACAGTATATTCTTTAAGGATCGACAGAGCCGTTTTATAAAAATCAGTAAAGAGTGCGCCACCAAATTTGGACTCAGCCATCCCGATGAGGCAATAGGAAAAACAGACTTTGATTTTTTTGATGATATCCATGCCAGCGCAGCCCTTAAAGACGAGCAAAAAATTCTCAAAACCGGCAACCCAATTAATGGCAAACGGGAAAAAGAGGTGACAACCGGGTCAGCCCCAACTACGCTGTGGGCGTCAACCACAAAACTGCCGCTTTACGATTCTGAAAAGAACATCATCGGGACATTTGGTATCACAAAAGATATCACTGAAAAAATTGAGGTGGAACATGCTCTCAAGAAGAGTGAGAACAAGTATCGCTCCATCTTTGAGAACATACAGGATGTCTATTACCGCACAAACCGGCAGGGTATTGTCACCGTTATCAGCCCGTCAATAAAGTCTTATTCAGGATACTCCGTAGATGAGGTGATCGGAAAGCCTGTGTCCAATTTTTATTACTATAAAAATGATCGCGAACTACTGATTGAACGGTTAAAGAAAAAAGAACAGGTCACTGATTTTGAAATTCGCCTCGCCAATGCCGAGGATAAGTTGCTCTACACATCTGTAAGCGCAAAAATAATCCGTGATGAACATGGTGAGGTTATTGCCGTTGAAGGGATCATGCGGGACATTACACCGCGGAAGATTTCAGATATTAAACTGAAGGAGACTTACAACTTTTTTGATCAGATTCTAAATAATACCAGCGAAGGAATCTACGTCATCAATGCGGACTATGAATATATCTACTGGAACTCCATGATGGAGAGTATCAGTGGAATGACCTCAGAGCAAGTTCTGGGTAAGAAACCGTTTGAGCTGTTTCCTCACGTGGATCAAGAAAAACTGACCATCAAGCTTCAAAAAGCGATGTCGGGCAAAACAGTGAAATCTGCCGATTATTATTACGAAATTGAATCAACAGGACACAAAGGCTGGGCTCACGCTTACTACACGCCGCTTCGCAATGAAAATGGTGACATAGATAATGTACTCGTTGCAATTTCCGACATATCGGAGCGAAAACAGGCGGAGGAGAAGCTTCGCAAGAGTGATGAAACGTTGACTAAACTCTCCCAGCAGGTTCCGGGGGCAATCTACCAGTTCCAGCAGTTTCCTGATGGTTCCTCCTGTTTCCCGTTTGTAAGCAAAGCGTTTAAATATATTTATGAACTAAAGCCTGATGATGTTCTCCACAATTCAGAAAAAGCTATTGAGCGCATCCACCCTGATGATCTGGAGTCCGTAGTAGCTTCAATCAACGAATCGTACAACACACTTGAGCCCTGGGAGCTCGACTACAGAGTGCAGCTACCAAAAGGGGGGCTCCGCTGGCTTAGAGGGCGGGCCCGGCCTGAACAACAACCGGATGACAGCGTCGTCTGGCACGGCTATCTTGCCGACATTACCGATAAAAAGCAGCAGGAAAATGAACTCAACGAAACACTGAATATTGTCGGCGATCAAAACAGCCGGCTGCTTAACTTTGCACACATCGTATCTCACAACCTCAGAAATCACGCCGGTAATATATCTGCACTTCTTTCTCTGATCGAATCAGAAACGTCTGAAGAGGAACAAGCACAGCTGTTCGACTATCTTAATATGGCCTCTGTGCGACTGAATGAAGCCATCAAGGACCTTAATGAAATTATCGATCAGCAGGCGGGTTCATCAAAGAGCATCAGCAGTGTGAATATCAGCGAGTTCTTAAAAAAAATCAGGGAAATTCTTTCAACAGACATCATCATTCACAATGTGACGTTTGATGCCGACATTAGTGACCACTCGGAGATCATGTACAATCCGGCATACCTGGAAAGCATTCTGCTGAATTTCATCTCAAACGCTATCAAATATCGCCATCCTGAAAGAGATCCGTTAATTACCGTTTCATTTAAACGAACCGACGAAGGCCCGTTGCTTACTATACAGGATAACGGACTTGGAATTGATCTTGACAAACACCGTAAGAACCTGTTTGGCATGTATAAAACCTTTCATGAAAACGAAGACTCGAAAGGAATCGGACTGTATATCACAAAAAATCAGGTAGAGAGTATGGGAGGCTCTATTGACGTGGAAAGCGACCTCGGCAAAGGAACAACATTTAGAATCCTGCTGACCTGTGATCTTGCACGGATAGAGCAGGAATCGCGATAAACCCGGCATTTCCCCCCCCTTCATCACTCCACGGATATTTTTACCTCATCAGAGATAACCTCATCATCAACTGCGTACACGCTGTGTTCATTGGTGTTGAGTGTCACCCGAAGGGTATAGTCTCCTGCCGGCAATGGACCCAAATGAGCAAAATTAGCGTAGAGACGGTCCGCTTTTTTGTCGTTGATATAGAGATGTGCGTGACCTTCTCCCGGCTCGTGCGGCAGCCCTACTGCGTCCGGAGCGAACGTAAAGTTTTCTGTCTCCAACCGTATATTCCAGCCTGAAATTCTATCTTCGGTCGCTTCTATATCAACCGTCGGGATAGACTCTTCACCCGATACATCAAGCAACACATACTCCTCGGCAACTGGTCCGCTTCGTGTTTCATATTGGTACATGGCGCCCAAACTGTATATAGTCATCAATATCGCAAGTAAGACGGCAAAGTTTACACCCCCGAAAGCAGACCTGAGACTCATTTTATTATGAAACGTAATGGGCGCCTTGTACAGTTTACCCGGGCCTTCAAGCAAGAATACGATAAGTGCGCCGTGCGCAAGGGTGTGTCCGATGACCTCTACTTTTCCAAATACCAGGGTTGTTGAGAAAAAGACAAGGGTAATCACCAGCGCAAGCGGCCTCTGAAGCAGACAGATAATCAAAAGATAACCGAGTGCATATTCAACAAATGCAGCGCTCATTAAAAAGAAATCTAAATCGAGCCCAAGTGTCAGCTCAGGATTTTGTTCAAGAATATAAAGCCCCCACTGCGGGTAGATGATCTTTTCGATAGCAAGCCAGCACAGCGAGAAGCCTACCGTAGCGTATAAAGCCGGGAGCCTGCTCTCCTTTATGAACGTATTCTCAGATTGGCTCACCATCAGAAAGTAGCCGGCACCGGCAAACAGCACATGGTCAAGCATGTGAAACATGCCGTACTGAAATATTGCAAAGACGTACAGAAGGACAACTCCGGCACCTGAGTATTTTACAAGTCGGTCGAACAGAAGCATAAATGCCAGTATAAACTGCGCCCATCCCACCCACGAGGCCGTAACCTGCAGTTCCGGGACAAGCACAGCATCACCCTGCCATGACAGAAGCAAGGTTGCGCCCGTCACAATTCTCATGATCAGAAGACTGTTTCCTTTTCGCTCCTCCAGCCACCCGTCGATGTTTTGGTAAAACGACCACGACTGTAGTTTTTTGTCCAGGAACACCATTGCAGCGATAGCCACCATACCCATCACAGACAAAATGATAAAGAGCGGGCCCACTGCCTCGGATAGTGATAGTGGCTGATCATTAAAACTGAAATCAGCAAACCATTTTACGTGACCAAAAGCTGCATACGCGGTTCCAGAAAACAAGATAGATAGGAGCAGATAAGTTTTCTTTCTGAAAAATGAAGCCATGTCAATGGGGGTTTTGTTGACAAATAAAGTTACCTAACAGTTACGTCATGGTCTGCATTCAAAGTTTTTACGGACCCTGTACCGTAAATTATACTTGAATCCAACGTAAATATGTTTTTGTTATAGCAGTACCCAAGCCAACAGTTGAATTGTAATAAGCCCTGTAATCCCCATTATCAGTGTGGCTACCGTATGAGTTTTGAGGGCAGTAGACGTATCCATCTCTGAGAATTTAGAGACGACCCAAAAATAGCTGTCGTTTACATGTGATACCGTCAGCGATCCGGCCCCGATCGACAGAACAGCGAGAGCAAGCCCGTTTGATGAATCCAAACCTAAAGATTCAACCAGAGGTGCACAAATCGCCGCGGTTGTTATGATGGCTACTGTTGACGATCCCTGTGCCGTCTTCAAAAATGCGGCTATGAGAAAGGGTATTAAAACACCAAGGCCGTCAATGGCTGCAAACTGTTCTGCAAAAGCACTCAGGTTGGTTTCCCGCAGCACGGCTCCAAACGCACCGCCCGCACCGGTAATTAAAATGATTGATCCGGCTTTATTCAAACCTTCCTCAAGCCATTTTTTCTGTATCTTTTTACGGCCTCCTTTCACCATGAAAAATGCCGTACAAACACCAATTAACAGAGCGATAATGGGGTCGCCCAAAAAGACGGTTGTTTTGAAGAGTAAGCCGTCTCCCATTGGCTGAGACGGAATTTCTGCAATGGATTTGAATGCGATCAGCAGAATTGGCACCAGAATGGGTGCAACAGCCGCTTTAAATGAGGGCGAAATATTGCTCTCGGCCGGCTCAACTTCGGTGAACTCGTAATCTACCTTATATCTACCGCAAACTTTGACAGCCCAAAGTAAGGCCGCCCCAACAACAGGAATCGATACTATAAGCCCCAAAATCAAAACTCTGCCGATATCAGCACCAATTGTAGCTGCAGCAGCCAGCGGGCCGGGTGTGGGGGGTACAAATACATGAGTGGCGTACAGGCCGGATGCGAGCGCAACGGCCATTATAGTTAGCGGAATCTTAGTTCGCTTTGCAATGGCTTTATTGAGGGCAGACAGAACGATAAATCCTGAATCACAAAACACAGGAATAGAAACAATGTAGCCGGTCAGACTCATCGCTAACGGTGAGTTCTTCTCACCCACATTTTGGAGAATGTTATTTGCCAGAACATGTGCCCCACCGCTTTTATGAAGATACTCCCCAATTATGGCGCCGGCAGCAATCACAATTCCGATACTTTGTAAGGTTGCCCCAAAACCGCCCGCAATAGATCCAATCAAAACGGACGTACTCATCTGAGACAGAAAACCGATAGATATTGCGCCGAAAAGCAGGGCAAGAAACGGATGAAGATTCAGCCGGGCGGTCAGCAACACAATAATGGCTACAACCAGTATCAGCCACAGGAAAATTATCATATAAAACCCGCGATTTATGATCGGTTACTGATAGACCTTACTCAATGAGTCATAGAGCGCCATTTACCGCTTGCCCTCCGACAATTTCAACCCACACCTTGCATCACAGCTACATTTGAGCGCCACAAGTTCACGGAATGGTATCAGAGTTCCCGTACCCAGATATTCCGGAAGCTCACCGGATTACTGTGATCCTGCAGACCAAGCGAAAGCTTATCCGGGTGTTCAACATAATCTGAAAGCCCGATATAAACAGTCGGTCCCTGCAGTTCTTGTCTGTGATGAATCAACACTCCATTGTGTAAAACGGTAATAAAAGCCGGTTTGACGAGAGATCCGTCATCTCCGAAATGCGGGCGTTCAAAAAAGATATCGTACGCCTGCCATTCTCCCGGCTGCTTGCTTGCATTTACCATAGGCGCCTTCTGTTTGTAAATTGCCCCGGCCTGACCATTACTGTACGTCCTGTTTTGCCAGGAATCGAGCACCTGGATTTCGTAGAGCCCCATCAAAAACAACCCGCTGTTACCGCGGCCCTGGCCATCGCCGTCAATCACATCCGGAGTTCTCCACTCTATGTGTATTTGAGCATCACCAAAGGCTTGCTTTGTCATAATATTTCCCGTTCCTGGTGCCACGGTCATAACGCCATTCTCAACCGTCCACTCTGCCGGACCGTAATTGTCTTCAAGCTGGCTTAAATAATCCGGCACACCTGTAACATCCGGAAAGTATCCCGGGGCGCTTTCCCATTGTGAAAGGTCTGCTCCATCAAATAGAACAATAGCATCCGATGGCGGTTCGCCGAAACTGTCGGTATAGACAGAATCTTCTACCGGAATCCAGCTATTGGTGAGGTTTGGATCCCATTCAGGGGCGTCTTGACCCTGAGCGCAGGCTGAACTCAAAATAGTAAACGAAAAAGCTGCAATTAACGCGCTGTAAGTTATAGATCGAATCATAATTTTTAAGTTTTTGCAGAGTATGACCGGCCTGTTTCGAGTGCTTTTTAGTAGGTCATCAGGACAACTAACTCATCATTTTCGGTTAGCGATATATGTTCGTGCTTCGGGGGATTTAATATAAGTTTATTTTTCCTTTCTGCATTCTTTTTGTTTCTGCACACTCCAAGAGCTGTTTCTCCAAACTCTGACGCAATCTGCGCTATCTTGTGAAATGTGTATTGTCCGGGTTTGATACCATATCTCTCCGGGTTCCTGAATTCAATTTCAGCACCGCCCACCGTAAATAGCTCTGTATAAATCGACTGCAATTCACGCCGTAGTGCTACCTGCGCCAGAAGGTGACTCAATATGATGGGGCTAACAATCATCTCCGTAACTGTGCCTGCTACGAGCGTGCTGTTGTCCGGATTTGCCAGCTCTATTAAAATTTGTGGCTGGCTATCAGTACCCTGCAGAATCTCTTCAAGCAGAACCTTACCTACAATGGTTCTTGCATCTGCTTCTTGCGTATCCTCTAAATTAGAGCCGCTTAAAAGAATAATATGATCATAGGAGCCCGGGTCGATTTCACGAAGTTGTGCCTCCACCATATAATCTGCCTCAAAATATGTACAATCTACATTTGAGGTGAATCCTCCATGCTGATTGACCAGTTTTTTCCGCTCATTTGCTGAGAGAACCGACACCATAGATACCTGGAACTCCCGGTCATCATAGCTGCCAAATTCGCTGATCAAAGCCGGCAGGCGATTATTCCAGCCTAAAACCAACAGTCTCTTTTTCAGTTTCACCGGTGGGGCTAACGTTGAAATTTTGTCATCATCCGATTTGGCACTTTTCGAAGTGAGGTTATTCTTCGCATCACGAACCGGATCTGTATCGGTATAAGTATTCGCAAGCAGTACAATCCTGTCAGATTTCTGAATCAAGGTGTCATCGGAAATATTAAGCATAGGGGTAAAGTTGGGACTCTTAACACGAACCAGTCCTAAAACAATAGCTTTCGGAAACAGATTTTTCGCTTCACCAATGGATTTACCTACTAATTCGGGATGTTCTCTTGTATACAGGTCCGAAATAATACCTCGGGAAAGAAGACCTGCATACACATCAGACAGCCCCACATGCCTTATGTTTTGTGCGATCAGTCGGCTGATAATCGAATCGCCCGCGATGATTTCAATCGGCCCGGGGTAGGCTCGTCTGGCTACCGTCAGTTTTTTCTCATCCTGGATTTCAGCTACCACGTACGGAAGCTGGGACTTGTCTTTTATTTTGGGATTGCTGCTCAGCGATAGCAGCGTTTTGATCGTTTCAACATCGGCTGACACAAGGTCCTGGAACTCGCTGTTGTGGCTGGGAATAATTATTGCCGATGCGTTATAACAATCCACCCGAAGCAGGTGCTCCATTTGCAACGGATCTCCAGTTCTGAATATAACCTCATCAGCCCGTTTACCAATCAGCCGGTCAGATTTAAGTTGTGTTGTAAGCTGTGCTGATGAATTTTCGGCCAGAATGACGAGCTTTAACTTCCTTTCTCCAAGCCTTGCCAAAAACCGTTTCATTTTGCCAACAGACTCAAAAAATTCAACGACGATGGGGTGTGTCCGGTTGGTCCAGCCCAGAATAACGATGTGATTTTTCACAGCTACGGGCGTTAAGCCCTGCTCCAGCTCTTCCATTTTACTATTCAACCACTGTGTCATAATTGCCACAAGAGCGCCCAGAAAAACAACGTATCCGCTTACCGTGAGGAATGTGGAGACCACGCGGAGAAAGGTTCCTTTATCGTCGCCAAGGTAACCCGGGTCTGTGAGACGCAGAAACGCCCACCATACCGACTCGCCGAACCCCCATTCGGACTGGCCAATAGAATAAGCAAGAATACCGCCAATGAGTGATATCAAACCGATTAGCGCAACAACCGCAAGAAGCTGGTACTGTGCTCCTTTTACGAATTGCCGTTCTATTAAAAAGCGAAACGGATTCGTTAATCGAAATTTTGAATTTTTCATTCAGTGGGTTTCAGTTCCGATATTTCTGTTCTAAATCAAAAAAATAATCCCGCAGTTAGTCTATCAACATCAAACCTGCAGTACTTTTCATTGATTAACAACTCGACAAAAGGTATTCAATTTCCGGGTCAAGCAAAATCATACCCTTGGGACGCCTGCACTTTTGATATACCGGGTATGGACTATGGAAGTATTGAGTATTTATCACCCGGCACCGGCTCGCGGCCACATCTCAATCTCTTATCAATTCTGCTCTGAACCTCGGCTCACCACCCCGTTCCAGATAGTAAATAAACTCATCGTTTTCTATCTCCATCATCCATACATTCGTTGCCGCTTCGGGCAGCATTTGTTTGGTAGAATCGTCTGCTGCAAAATATTGCCGGGTTGCGGTTCCGCCATCGGTTGCAAGGCCGCCGTAATTCGTGAGGTCGTGCGGTGTACCGTCCGGATACCGGTGATCGTGACGCAGATGAAGTCCGTTATCAGTCCGGCTGACCACCCACGTACGGGATTCATCCCCGCCCGCAGCCAGAGTAATTCGCACCTCCTCTTCCGTGCACGTTTGAACAGTTGCAACCAGATTCACACCGACCAGCTCGTCATCCGGATCCTCAGGAAATGTTGCCTCACCTGAAAATGTTTCTCCACAACGTTCAAAGAGATTCGCAAAGAATTCCTCCTGAACTGATTCTGCCTCTATTTGTGGTGAAATGTCTGTTTCTTCTCCACTGCACGCAGACAGTAGAAAAATAAATGCGGATATGAGATAAGTTTTTTTCATCCTGAGAAAAAATTTCGTGAGTATTTTGGAATTAAAATTACCATTCGGAGGATTAATTACAAATGATGTATTTTAATCAAATCAATAAGAATTTACAGAACCCCGTTTTTTGATGAGTAAAGAAATAGAGTCATATAAGCTCGGAAATGTACAGGTTGTTATTTCAGAAGATGAACAGTCCAACAAGCTCCATGTTGATTGTAACGACGGAACCTATCATTCCGAATTTACGGTGCGGCGCTATGAGTATGAAAACTACAAGCGTCATATGAATCAGAAAATAACGATCGCCTACAATAAACAGCACGAAAAAGAGTAAATCAGGAGTTGAGCTGTTTTCCAACCTGTCCGTACCCACCGGAGAAAGCACCTGGAATGCTGTCAGGTCCGGATCATCAACGAAACATCGTATGTCTGCCATGTATTGTGTGAAGATCTGGATTGAAACTTAGTCGTGGGATGAATCTGGGTTAAGTGATTGAATAGACATACTATGTTTGATTCCGTGCCCAATCGGAATGCTGTCAGGTTCGGATCATCAAC
>Ga0136557_1002275_pt1 | contig 11279 bp, 5 predicted proteins | sample AntRauTorckE6832_FD_104796 | JGI IMG/M metagenome (GOLD analysis project Ga0136557, IMG submission 104796) | Saline lake microbial communities from Rauer Islands, Antarctica - Metagenome Torckler E6 #832 | ecosystem: Environmental > Aquatic > Non-marine Saline and Alkaline > Saline | place...
AATGCAGTAGAAGCAGACAGTCTTATGAAGGATACAGGTAAGGTTGTTGAAGAAGCCAATGAATCTATGGAAAGCCTTAATAAGTCAATGGCTGAGATAACCTCTGCAAGTGAAGAGACCTCCAAGATAATAAAAACAATAGATGAAATTGCGTTTCAGACCAACCTGCTTGCACTTAACGCTGCTGTTGAAGCTGCAAGAGCCGGTGAGGCAGGAGCAGGTTTTGCTGTTGTTGCAGATGAAGTAAGAAATCTTGCAATGAGGGCTGCTGAAGCTGCAAAAAATACTTCAGAGCTTATTGAGGGAACGGTTAAAAAGATCAAAGACGGATCAGAACTGACTGAAACTACAAATGAGGCTTTTTCAAAAGTAAGTGAAAGCAATAAAAAAGTTGCAGATCTTGTAGCAGAGATTGCAGCTGCTTCAAATGAACAGTCCAAAGGTATTGAACAGATAAATATTGCTGTTTCTCAGATGGATAAAGTAACACAGACAAATGCTGCAAATGCCGAAGAATCTGCATCAGCATCAGAAGAGATGAATGCCCAGGCAGAGCAGATGAAATCAGTGGTGGCTGAGCTTGCTTCTATGGTTACAGGCAGTTCTGAAACAGGGCTGTCTTATTCTCAATCCCGCAATTCAAAACAATTTTCTAAGTCTTACTCGAAAAATCAGAAGTCTTTGAATTCAACTAATCAGTACTCCGGAAATAAGAATTTAAATAATAAAAATAAGGGAAAAGCCCAGGAAGTTTCTCCGGACCAGGTTATTCCTTTTGGTGATGACGATGATTTTGAAGACTGGAAATAAAAGGAATTGTTTGAAATACAACTTTTAGTTGCCCAGCAGGTTACAAGTGTCTTCCTTTGTAACCTGTTGGGGTCTGAAAATTCGGAATAAAAATCAAAGCTTAAATTTTGAGCTTTGCATGAAACAATTGCGTTTGTACGTACAGACAGGTTCTTTCTTAAGGGTAGTTTGTTTTCTGATTAATTAAGGCAGGAAAAGGAGAAATTATGGCGGAAGCTTCGGCAGAATCAGCAAAAAAAAATTCAGGAAGAATCTCCACCATGACGGAAAGGGAAGGTAAGTACCTTACTTTTTGTCTTGGGAAAGAGGAGTACGGAATAAGCATTCTTAAAATCAAGGAGATTATAGGGATGATGACTATTACATCAGTCCCCCAGACTCCTGATTTTGTTAAAGGAGTAATAAACTTAAGGGGCAAGGTTCTTCCTGTAATAGATTTAAGGCAGAAGTTTTCAATGTCTCAAATGGAATACGATGACAAGACATGCATAATAGTTGTTGAAATTAATATAAGAGATTCTGTTCTTCATGTTGGAATTGTCGTTGATTCAGTTTCAGAGGTTTTGAATATAAAAGAAGAGGATATTGATGAAAATGTTTCCTTCGGAGTTTCAGTAAATACTGAATATATTCAGGGGATAGCAAAAACAGAAGACAGCGTTAAGATTCTTCTTGATATTGAAAAGGTTTTTGATTCTGAAGAACTTGCAGGGCTCAAAGATGCAGAAAACTTTTAATTTCCGTAAAAAATATTTTCAATTCAGACAGATCTTTAATTTGAATTTAATCAATTATTATAAAGCAGGAGAGTTTTATGTTTAAGAATATGAAGCTTGGTATGAAGATTTCCATGGGATTTGGTCTACTTATTGTTATAGCAGGTATTCTTGGAATTGTGGCTGTATGGAACATGAAAAAGGTTGACAAGGAAAGTACAATGCTTGCCCAGGAATATGTACCTGAAGTCAAGTTTGCGGTTGATCTTAGAGGAGCAGCAAACAGGGTAATGTATGCAATGAGGGGATATTCCCTTACTGAGAATGAAAAGTATTATAATGAAGCTCAAAAAGAGCTTGAACTTATAGATAATTATCTTGAAGAGGGAAGGGCGCTTGAAAAAAAATCATCAAACCTGACAGCTCTTAAAGGCCAGCTTAAAGTAGCAACTGAGGCAGTAACAGAATATAAAGGGCTTGTTAACCAGACTAAAAAAACAATAGAGCTTCTTGATAATGAAAGGGAAAAGCTTGATGCTGCTGCTTTGGATTATATGGCAGCATGCACTGAGTATCTTACAGGTCAGAACAGAAAAGTAAGAGAGGATTTACAAAACAATAAAAGTAATAATGAAATTCTGGAGAGAATAGAAAAAATTACAGCTGTAAATGATGTTATAGATTTTGGGAATGATGCCAGAAGAAAAAACTATCAATCACAGGCTTTTAGAGAACCGGCATTAATGGAAGAGGGGCTGGAAAATTTTCCAAAGATAAATAACAAGTTAGAAATACTTAAAAGTCTCTCTTCAGCTCAGGAGGACATCGAAAGGATTGAAAGAACCGGAAAAGCGGCTGATCAGTATAAAAATTCGATGATAAGACTTTCTGCAGAATGGAAAAAGCTTAATAGTTTGGGAATAAAGAGAGATGAAGCAGGCGGCAGAATGATTCAGGCATGTATAGAGACAGCTGATGCAGGGATAAAAAATACAGACGAAATAGCAAAATCTGCCGCAGCATCACTTTCAGCTTCATCAAATGTAATGATTACAGGTCTTATTATTGCAGTAATAGCAGGCATACTTGCTGCATTTTTTATAATAAGAAGTATTGTAGGGCCTATAAACAGAGTTATAGCAGGTCTTAACGAAGGCTCTGAACAGGTTGCCTCAGCATCAAATCAGGTTTCAACAGCAAGTCAGACCCTTGCTGAAGGAGCTTCAGAGCAGGCTGCTTCAATAGAAGAAACATCATCTTCTCTTGAAGAAATGGCAAGTCAGACAAAACAAAATGCTGACAATGCAGTAGAAGCAGACAGTCTTATGAAGGATACAGGTAAGGTTGTTGAAGAAGCCAATGAATCTATGGAAAGCCTTAATAAGTCAATGGCAGAGATAACCTCTGCAAGTGAAGAGACTTTCAAAATAATAAAAACCATAGATGAAATTGCATTCCAGACAAACCTCCTTGCTCTTAATGCTGCTGTTGAAGCTGCAAGAGCTGGTGAAGCAGGAGCTGGTTTTGCAGTTGTTGCAGAGGAAGTAAGAAACCTTGCAATGAGATCTGCTGAGGCAGCAAAAAATACATCAGAGCTTATTGAGGGTACTGTTAAAAAGATCAAAGACGGCTCAGAGCTAACTGAAACAACAAATGAGGCTTTTTCAAAGGTAAGTGAAAGCAATAAAAAAGTTGCAGATCTTGTTGCAGAGATTGCAGCTGCGTCAAATGAACAATCCAAAGGTATTGAACAGATAAATATTGCTGTTTCTCAGATGGATAAAGTAACACAGACAAATGCTGCAAATGCCGAAGAATCAGCATCGGCATCAGAAGAGATGAATGCCCAGGCAGAACAGATGAAGTCTATAGTTGGGGAACTTTCTGCTATGGTTTCAGGAAGTGCTGAAATTACTCAGTCAGGAAGACCCTCATATTCAGGGTCGTCGCCTAAAAAGCAGCGCTTTCATGTTAACAAGCTTCATAATATTAACAGTGAAAAGTCTGTGTCTTCATACCAGAGTAAAAACAGTTCGTCATATTCTAATAAATCAGGCAAAGCACAGGAAATATCACCTGATCAGGCTATTCCTTTTGATGATGACGACGATTTTGAAGACTGGAAATAGGAATAGCTTTTTAAGCACTAACTGATATACCAAAAGTTCATGTAAGTTGCGGTAAATTCTCTCAGGCTGTGGTCAAGTGCCTGGGGGAATTAATGCCGTTTATTTATTTTGATCCGGGTTTAAGCTTTTTATCAGGAATATAATTTTTCAGGAGAATTTGTTTAATATGAGTGACAGCAAAATAAGTAATGATTCAGGTTCACCAAAAAAACTCAGCGAAAAAAATTCATTTGATGAAAGCTTTCTCCGAAGTCTTTTTGATAATTGTCCTTTTGCTATGCTGCTTATTGATACAGATACAGGAAATATTGCAGATGCAAATCATGCTGCTGTTGATTTTTACGGATGGGAAAAAAATGCTTTAAAACAAATGGATATTTCCAGTATCGATCTTTTGTATAAAGATATAATAAAAAAATATAGTTCATTAAAAAAATTTGAGTTTGAGTCAAAGCATATTTTGTCCGGAGGAAAAACTGCAAATGTTGAAATTGTAGCAGGTGATGCTGGTATACCGGGGAAAAATATTTATTACTTTACAGTTTTTGATGTCACAGAAAAAAAGCAAAAAGAACAACATTTAAAACTATTAAGTCTTTCTGTTGATCAAAGCCCTGCCTTGATTGTTATAACAGATATTAACGGTAATATTGAATATGTTAATCTGGAATTTACCAAAGTTACTGGATATTCCCTGGAAGATGTAAAGGGAAAAAATCCGAAAATTTTACAGTCAGGAAAACATACAAAAGGTTTTTATAAAACTTTATGGAATAGTCTTCTAAACGGCAGAGACTGGAAAGGTGAATTCTGTAATAAAAAGAAAAATCAAGAGCAGTACTGGGAAAAAGCACATATTTCTCCGGTTTTTAACCGTGATGGCGAAATAACAAATTTTATTGCAATTAAAGAAGATATTACAGAAAAGAAAAATATTGTAAATGAACTTGTTTCAGCAAAAGAAGATGCCCAGGCAGCAAGCAGGGCAAAATCTGAATTTATTTCATCAATGAGTCATGAACTTAGAACTCCTCTTAACGGTGTTATTGGGTTTTCTGAGCTTTTAAGAATGACCCCTTTGAATGAAGAGCAGCAAAATTACGCTGAAACCATAACTTCAAGTGCAAACCTTCTTCTTGGGATAATAAATGATATACTCGATTTTTCCAAAATAGAGGCAGGAAAGCTTGAGCTTGAAAAAATAAAAACAGATATAAGGCTTCTTCTGGATCAAAGTGTTGATAATATAAGATTTACGGCAGAAGAAAAAAATCTTGAGGTTCTTCTTGATATTGATGAAAATATGCCCGGTTTTGCATATATAGACTCTGTAAGATTAAGACAGGTGCTGGGTAATCTGTTGGGCAATGCAGTAAAGTTCACAGAAGAGGGCGAGGTTGAGCTTAAAGTTGGTTATAGAAAAATCAGGTCCGGAAGAGGAGAGTTTACATTTCATGTTCGTGATACAGGCATAGGAATCACTAAAGAACAGCAGAAAAAACTTTTCCAGTCTTTTACCCAGGGAGACGGGTCTACTACACGTAAATTCGGCGGGACAGGTTTGGGCCTTATAATTTCAGATATGATAGTAAAAGAAATGGGAGGTAAAATTAAGTTTGAAAGCGAAGCTGATAAAGGAAGTATTTTCTATTTTACAATTACAGCTCCTGTTGCCCGAGGCGAAGAAAAAATTTTTCCTGAATTAAGCTCAATTAAAAAAGCTCTTGTAATTGATGATAATGAAAAAAGCAGGAGTGTTTTAAAAAATATGCTTTCAGCATGGGATATAGAGTGTTTGTGTTGTCAAAGTTTTGTTGAAGCTTCAGAATTAATACAAAAAGGGAACTGTTTTGACACAGTTTTTGTTGATTATAATATGCCTGAAAAAAAAGGAACTGCAACTGTTTTAGAAATAAGAAGCCGGTATAAAGAAGATACGGTCCCTGAATTTGTTATACTCCATTCCTCCAGAGATAGTTCACAGGTTCAGCAGGAGTGTGCTGAAAATAAAATTAATTTCAGATTAATCAAACCGGTAAGAACAAAAGATCTTTATGATTGTCTCGCAGAAATTAATGACTCTGGATACATTGAGAATAATCTTTCTGCTCAGGATGATTCAGCAATTGAGTCTTTTGGTTTTGTTTCTGAAAAAAATATAAAAATCCTCATAGCCGAAGATAATTATATGAACATGCTTTTTGCTAAGTCTCTTGTTGAAAAACTTATTCCCGGGTGCGAAATTATTGAAGCGGAAAACGGAAAAGAGGCTGTAACAGCAGCAAAAAATTATATCCCGGATCTTATTTTTATGGATTTTCAAATGCCTGAAATGAGTGGAAATGAAGCTGTAAAAGAAATAAGAAAAGCAGAGAAAAAAACAGGCCGCAGGATTCCTGTCATAGGCCTTACAGCGGTAGCAGTTAATACAGAGCTTGAAAAAAGCCTGGAGCTAGGAATGGATGATTTTGTAACAAAGCCTGTAGATGTTGAAAAATTTAAGTCTGTATTAAAGAAATATCTTGATCTGTCCGGTTCTGAAGCTGAAGCAGAGCTTAAACAGAAACAATTGGATGAATCCTTACAGCATTTTGATAAGAATACTTTCTGGCAAATGGTTGATGATGATGAGATTTATGATGAGATGCTTGAAGTAGTAAAAAAAGAAATGCCGGAAAAAATTGCTGCAGCTGAAAAAGCCATATCTGAAAACAATTTAAAAGCAGCCGGACAGCTTCTTCATTCCCTGAAAGGAACAGCATTAAACATGAGGTTTCACATTCTTTCCAATCTTATAGGTAAAATAGAAAAAAATATAATTATATCAGATATAGAGGCTCTATGCATAGATTTTGAAGAAATAAAAACTGAGTGGAAAAATATTTTATTGTTTTTAAATTAAGTAATTTATTATTATTACTGATATGAATTTAAAATTAACTTCTTATCTGGTTGACCTGAGTCTTATATTCAGTGTAATATAACAACTAAACTTTTCACTTCACTCTTATCTTTAAGGGTTTTTCAGTGTACTTCATTCATTCAGCCAAATTTAGTAATCTGATTTTTGAAAAATTTCAAATGTGTGCCCAGCTTTTTTTAAATAAAATATTAAGAGAAAAAATATGAAGATAAGTTATAAAATAGTACTTCTTATTATCATTGTTTCGATTATTCCCGTCTTTTTAATAAGTTATTCTGCATTTAAGCATTCTCAGTTTATTATAGAAGATATGGCTGAAAAGCATTTAAAATCATTGAGTAATAACAAGTATAATTCGTTTATGCTCTGGCTTGATGAAAGCAGGCAGATTCTGGAAAGTTTTTCACAGTCACAGACGGCTGTCAGAATTTTAAGGTCAGAGGAAAAAATAGAGGAAAACAAGAAAGCTTTGAATCAGGTTTTTTTAAACGGCGTTGCCGGTAAAAGATTCAATGAAATTTATCTTTTAAATCCTGATAATACAAAGATTAAAAAATGTTTTAATTCTGATTCAGCTGATTTTTCAGAAAGTGCTTGTCTCTATTATGATAAGAACTCTGAAAAACCGGTTATGGCAATATTTATACCTGTAAGTTTAGTTGAAGAAGATCTTGTTCTTGCTGCTGAAATCGACTTAGACTACCTTTCAGAAAAGATAATTCAAACCTCTGGTAAAGATTTTTATGAAAAAGTCTATATAATGAGCAAAGAGAATTTTGTTGTAACTCATGCCGGGACAGAGGAAAAAAACAAAAGCTTTGCAAAGCCCGAAATTCAGATCAGTAATCTGGCAGGCCCTGATAAGCTTTTATTTACAGGTGAATTTAAGAGCTCAACAGGAAAAATCATGACAGGTGTGCTGAGATGGATTCCTCAGATTTCAGGTTATCTTGTTGTGGAAACAAGCAGTAAAAGATTGTACAGCCCGGTTTACAGTATAAAAAAAAATGTGGCTATCCAGGCTGTTTTTGTAAGTATTCTGGCTTTTCTTTTTGCAGGGCTTATAAGTTATTTTATAAAAAAACCTTTGGATAAAATAATTCAGGCAACCAAGGATATTGGTTCGGGTAATTTTAATATTAAATCTCTGAAAAAAGGGAATAATGAAATAAGTGAACTGGCAGTAAATATAGAGAAAATGGCTGTAAAACTTGAAAACACAATGGTCGGTAAAGAAAGTCTTGAAAAAGAAGTTAAAGAAAGAAGAAAAACTGAAAAGCAATTAAAAAAAACTCTTACTGAACTCAGGAGATCCAATCAAGATCTTCAGCAGTTTGCCTATGTTGCCTCCCATGACCTTCAGGAGCCTTTGAGGATGATATCCAGCTATACACAGCTTTTAAGTCATATGTACAAAGGTAAACTGGATGAAAAAGCAGATAAATATATTTATTATGCTGTGGACGGAGCTCAGAGAATGCAGAGGCTTATTGAAGATTTGCTTAGTTTTTCAAGGGTAAATACCCATGGTGGAGAATTAAAAAAAACAGACCTTAATAAATGCTATGAATATGCTTTTAAAAATCTTGAAATATCGATAAAAGAGTCTTCTGCTGAGATATCCTGTGAGAGTCTGCCCCTTGTATGGGGAGATGAGACCCAGCTGACACTGCTTTTGCAGAACCTTATTTCAAATGCCATAAAATTTTGTAAAGAGAGAAAACCTGAAATAAAGATTAAAACAGAAAGAAATGATAATTTGTGGACTGTTTCAGTTCATGACAATGGAATAGGGATTGAAGAAAAACATCTGGATAGAATATTTGTAATTTTTCAAAGACTGCATTCAAAAAGTGAGTACCAGGGAACAGGAATAGGGCTTGCTGTTTGTAAGCAGATTGTAGAAAGGCATGGTGGGGAGATTTTTTGTAAATCCGAGCCTTTAGATGGAAGTGTTTTTTATTTTACAATACCTGCTATTGAAGGGGGGCAAAATGAGTGATGGTTTTTCTTACAGGGCGGCTGTTATTTTACTTATAGAAGATAATCCTGGTGATGCTGATCTTGCAAGAGAGGCGCTGGAAGTTTCTAGATTTAAAAATGAACTGTACGTTGTAGAAGACGGAGAAGCGGCTGTAGATTTTTTAAAACAGAGAAATAAATTTAAAAATTCACCAGTACCAGACTTGATATTTCTTGACCTGAATCTTCCAAGGAAAGACGGAAGAGAAGTGCTTATGGAAATAAAATCTGATGAAAAGCTTAAAAGAATCCCTGTTGTTGTGCTTACCACTTCAAAGTCTGATGAAGATATCCTTGCAAGTTATAATCTTTATGCAAACTGTTTTATTTCAAAGCCCCTTGATTTTGATAAATTTTTAGAGGTTGTCCGTTCAATTAATGATTTCTGGCTGAGTATAGTTGTGCTTCCTCCCAGAGATTTATAATAAGAGGTATAAATGACAAGAGTTCTGATTGTAGAAGATAATCCAGGAGATGTCGATCTTATAAAAGAGCTGCTGTTTATGCAGGCAAGTAATGATTTTATTGTAGATGATGTCGGAAGATTGTCGCAGGCTTTTGATAAATTAAAGAAAAATGATTATGATATAATTCTGCTTGATCTTAATCTGCCAGACAGTAAAAGCTTTGACGGATTGAAAATCTTAAAGGAGCAATTCCCCGAAATTCCTGTTGTGGTTATTACCGGTGGAGGTAACGTTTCCGACGGTTTATCTGCGGTTCAAGCCGGTGCCCAGGACTATATCCAGAAAGGATTTTCTTCGGGAGCTGAGATTGGTCGAATAATAAGTTATTCAATTGAAAGGAAGGTAACCGAAAAAAAAATAATCGATTCTGAATGTTTTTTAAGATCAGTTTTAAATGGTTTGTCTTCTATGATAGTTATAATTGATCCTTCAGGCGGAATTGTTGAGTATAATAAACCATGGGAGCATTTTGCTGAAAAGCAGGATAGGTTTGGTCTTACAGGCGATAATTATTTTGAAATTTTAAAAAAATCCGATTCTAAAAACAGTGATTATATAAATGCTGTAATTGAAGGTATAAAAAATGTAGTTTCAGGGAATAAAAAAGATTTTAAAACAGAATTTTTGATAAAACAGAACAAATCTGAGCATTGGTTTTATCTCCTTTCAACGCCTTTGTCTGAAGGTGATTTCGGGAAAACAGTAATTTCCCATGATAATATAACAAGCAGAAAAAAGTATGAAATATCACTCAGGGCTTCAGAAGAAAAATATAGAAGCATAGTAAAAAATCTCGGAATAGGTGTTGTTCTTATAAATAAAGATATGGTTATTGCTGAAGCAAATGAAAAAATCGGAGAATGGTTCAGTAATATAGAAAAAAGTATAAAATATAAAAACTTTATGGAGGTATTTTCATTTTTACGTGAGGATTCTTCTTTTTGTACTGTTGAAAATACAATGAAAAGCGGTAATACATATCTAAAAAAGATTAAATATTCAGATCGTATCTTCAGAATAATATCTTCACCATTGTTTGATGAAAAACTGAGAGTTCAGGGTGTGATCCTTATGCTTGAGGACATAACTGAAAGACTCGGTGCTGAAACCAGAATCAGGCATGCCCAGAAAATGGAAGCACTTGGAACTCTTGCCGGAGGTATAGCTCATGATTTTAACAATATTCTCGGAGCTGTAATGGGGTATACAGAGCTTGCTTTGCTCTCTCTTGAGAAGGAAAGCGAAGAGAGTTATTATATAGAAAATATTTATAAAGCAGTTTTAAGGGCAACAGGTCTTGTGAGGCAGATTCTGACTTTTTCAAGAAAATCTGAATTTAATTTAAAGCCTGTGGATCCAGCAGCTATAATCAATGAAGCTTTAAAGCTTTTAAGGGCTTCAATTCCAAGTACTATAGAAATAAAAAAAAGAGTGGAACCAGATACTGAAAAAATTCTCGTAGATCCGGATCAGGTACACCAGATAATCATGAATCTATGCACAAATGCTTATCATGCAATCGGAGGTCAGTCCGGTTTTATAGAGATTGAACTGAAAAATGCAGACAAATCAGAGGTTGAAAAAATATCTGGAATAAAAAAAGGAACAAAAGGCGCTGTTGTTCTTAAAGTTCGGGATTCGGGATGCGGAATGACACAAGATATAAAGGATTCTTTGTTTGTTCCTTATTTTACAACCAAGGCAAAAGATGTAGGTACGGGCCTGGGGCTTTCTGTGGTTCACGGTATTGTAAAAGAATGCGGCGGAGATATAGATGTTGATTCCGAACCGGGTCAGGGAACATCATTTTATATATATTTTCCGGCTTGTCAGGATGTTTATGAGCCAAATTTGTATTCTTTTGAAAAAGAAGAAGTTCAGGGCGGGGATGAAAAAATTCTGATAATTGAAGATGAGCAATCTTTGCTTAATGCCGGAGCAAAAATACTTGAAAAGAGTGGCTATTCAGTAACAAAATTAAGCAGCGGAATACAGGCTCTTAATCTGTTAAAGGATTCACCCTATGATTATGACATGGTAATCACAGATTTTACTATGCCCGGTTTCAAAGGAGATAAAATCGCTGAAGAAGTCATGAATATAAATCCTGATCTTCCTGTAATGATTTGGACAGGAGGAAGTGTGGGGGTTTCAGAGAAAAATTCTTTTTTTACTTCAGGTGTAAAAGATGTTTTGATTAAGCCTTTTTCTA
>Ga0136557_1002276_pt1 | contig 11273 bp, 8 predicted proteins | sample AntRauTorckE6832_FD_104796 | JGI IMG/M metagenome (GOLD analysis project Ga0136557, IMG submission 104796) | Saline lake microbial communities from Rauer Islands, Antarctica - Metagenome Torckler E6 #832 | ecosystem: Environmental > Aquatic > Non-marine Saline and Alkaline > Saline | place...
CAAGCAGAATTCCATGCCCGAATTGCTCGAAATTGCGCAAGAGATGGGCCTCGATAACCTGGCTCGTTCGCGCAAGCAGGATGTGATCTTTACCATCCTGAAGAAGCATGCCAAAAGCGGCGAAGACATTTACGGTGACGGCGTACTGGAAATTCTGCAGGATGGCTTCGGCTTTCTGCGTTCCGCAGACGCTTCGTACCTCGCCGGACCAGACGACATCTACGTCTCTCCGAGCCAGATCCGCCGTTTCAATCTTCGTACGGGCGACACGGTCGCAGGCAAGATTCGGCCACCGAAAGACGGCGAGCGCTATTTTGCGCTGTTGAAAGTCAGCGAAATCAACTTCGACAAGCCGGACAACGCCAGAAACAAAATCCTGTTCGAGAACCTGACGCCCCTGTTCCCGGATGAGCGCCTGATGCTTGAGGCCGGTAACGGCAGCACCGAGGACCTTTCCTCCCGCGTGCTTGACCTAGTGTCGCCGATCGGTAAAGGCCAGCGCGGCCTGATCGTATCGCCGCCCAAGGCCGGTAAAACCCTGCTGATGCAGAGCATCGCCCAGTCGATTACCCGCAACAATCCAGAGTGCCATGTGATGGTGCTGCTGATCGATGAGCGCCCGGAAGAAGTCACCGAGATGCAGCGCACCGTGCGCGGTGAGGTTATTGCCTCCACCTTTGATGAGCCACCAGCCCGTCACGTTCAGGTGGCGGAAATGGTCATCGAGAAGGCGAAACGCCTGGTTGAGCACAAAAAAGACGTGGTGATCCTGCTGGATTCCATTACCCGTCTGGCTCGTGCCTACAACACAGTGATTCCGTCATCGGGCAAAGTGTTGACCGGTGGTGTGGACGCTCACGCTCTTGAAAAACCCAAGCGCTTCTTCGGTGCTGCCCGGAATGTAGAGGAGGGCGGAAGCCTGACCATTCTGGCGACGGCGCTGGTGAACACGGGTTCCAAGATGGACGAAGTGATCTACGAGGAATTCAAGGGTACCGGCAACATGGAGATCCATCTGGATCGCAAGATTGCCGAAAAACGTGTTTATCCGGCCCTGAATATTCGCAGCTCGGGCACGCGTCGTGAAGACCTGCTGATGAGCGAGGCGGATATCCAGCGCATCTGGATTCTGCGTAAACTGCTGCACTCCATGGAAGACGACACGGCCTCCATCGAGTTCCTGCTGGACAAGCTCAGAGAAACCAAGACCAACGATGAATTCTTCCAGTCGATGAAACGTCGCTGATCTGATTGTCTGTTCGCATCGTTAATACCCAATCAGGCGCTTCGGCGCCTTTTTGTTTGCAGCAGATTCGCACATAAAGGGTCAAACCGGAGCGGCCGATGAAATACAACGACCTGAGAGACTTCATCGATCAGCTTGAAAAGCTGGGCGAGTTAAAGCGGATATCGGTAGAAGTCGACCCCTACCTGGAAATGACCGAAATCTGCGACCGCACGCTGCGGGCAGGTGGGCCGGCGTTGTTGTTTGAAAATCCCAAAGGTCACGACATGCCGGTGTTGGCCAACCTGTTTGGCACCCCCAAACGGGTTGCCATGGGTATGGGCCACGATAACGTCACTGCACTGAGAGACATAGGCAAACTGCTGGCGTTTTTGAAAGAGCCGGATCCCCCCAAGGGTTTTAAAGACGCCATCGAGAAGTTTCCGATTTTTCGGAAAGTCATGAAAATGAGCCCGAAGGTTCTACGTTCCGCGCCCTGCCAGGAAGTGGTGTACGACAGGGACCAGGTGGATCTTTACAAAATACCGGTGCAGCATTGCTGGCCAGGGGATGCCGGGCCACTGGTAACATGGCCGTTGGTGATTACCCGGGGGCCGAACAAGGAGCGCCAGAACCTGGGTATTTACCGGCAACAGCTGATCGGCCGGAACCGGCTGATTATGCGTTGGCTCAGCCATCGTGGCGGTGCTCTGGATTTTCAGGAGTTTCAGAAACAGAACCCGGGCCAGCCATACCCGGTTGCTGTGGCGTTGGGTGCTGATCCGGCCACTATTCTTGGCGCGGTCACGCCGGTGCCGGATGCCCTGTCGGAATATGCATTTGCGGGCCTGCTGCGGGGCAGTCGTACCGAACTGGTGCAGTGTGCGCTGAGCGATCTGCAGGTGCCCGCCAGTGCCGAAATTGTCCTGGAAGGGTTTATTTACCCGGATGACACGGCACCGGAAGGGCCGTTTGGCGACCACACCGGCTATTACAACGAAGTGGATCATTTCCCGGTCTTCACTGTGGAGCGGTTGACTCACCGCCGTAACCCGATCTATCACAGCACTTACACCGGGCGTCCGCCGGACGAGCCTGCCATTCTGGGAGTGGCTCTTAACGAAGTCTTTATTCCCATTTTGCAGAAACAGTTTCCCGAAATTGTGGATTTCTATCTGCCACCGGAGGGCTGCTCCTACCGTATGGCAGTGGTGACCATGAAGAAGCAGTACCCCGGGCATGCCAAGCGTGTGATGATGGGGGTATGGTCTTTCCTGCGTCAGTTCATGTATACGAAGTTCGTGATTGTGACGGACGACGATGTGGACGCCCGCAACTGGGAAGACGTTATCTGGGCGATGACGACACGAATGGACCCGAGTCGCGACACCACTCTGGTAGAAAACACGCCTATCGACTATCTCGATTTTGCATCGCCGGTTTCGGGTCTGGGCTCCAAGATGGGCATGGATGCCACCAGCAAGTGGCCGGGAGAAACCGACCGCGAATGGGGCACTGCCATCGCCATGTCCGACGATGTCAAACAGCGAGTTGATGAGCTCTGGGGCAGTCTTGGGCTTGATCTTTCGCCCGGACGCCCCGAGTGATATGTCCAGCGAAGGGTTTCGTATTACTATCGGCCCGTCAGGGCTCTGCTTTACAGCAGCCAGCGGTGAAGCGCTGCTGACGGCGGCAAACCGGGCCGGCATTGCGGTCCCTGCGGCCTGTCGTAACGGCGTTTGCGAGCTGTGTGAGGCTCTTCTGGTCAGCGGCCAGGCTATGAACAATCGCAATCAACAAACCATTCCCGTCACCGGGCGCCTGATGATGTGTCGCACGATCGGGCTCAGTGATCTGAAACTGGAGGCAGAAGCCATTATGGCAGCCGGTAACAACCCGCCCCGCAAGTTCGGGGCAAAGGTAGTCGACGTTCGTTCCATCAGCCACGATGTCTATCGGGTAGAGCTGCAACTGCCACGCCGACGGGAGCTGTCTTTTCATGCTGGCCAGTACCTTTCAATACGCCTCCCGGATACTGACCCCTGTTACTTCTCCATTGCCAGTAGCCCGTCAGCAGAGTTGATTGAACTGCACATTCAGGCAACGCCTGAATGGGTCTCGGCCCAGAAGGTTATCGATGCACTGACGTCTGGTGGCGAAGTAACTGTCGAAATGCCGCACGGTCGCGCCTGCCTGGCATCCGCGCCGGAAAAACCGATGTTGCTGGTGGCGGCTGGCACCGGGTTTGCCCAGGTGAAGAGCCTGGTGGACTACCTGCGGGAGACCGATTACAACAAACCGGTCAGATTTTACTGGGGCGTTCGCCGGCAAGAGGACATGTACCTGAGATCCCTGGCCCGTCAGTGGCAGGAGGATTGGCCGCCCTTCACGTTTGTGCCTGTTGTGGGGGATGACGAAGATAACGACTGGTCCGGTCATCACGATCAACTGGTACGGACAGTTCTGGCGTCAGGAATGGACCTGAATAACGTGGAAGTGCATGCCAGCGGATCGCCCACCATGGTTTATACCCTGATGGACGCACTGCTAGAGGCTGGTCTGCCCCAGAGCGCGTTTTTCTCGGATGTTCTTGAGTACGCGCCCCGGGGCTGAGCGAGTTCAGGCCTTGGGCATGGGCAGATCCGGCAATCCGCTGTCTTTCACCAGGCCCTGCATCAACAGCCTTACGCTGTTCTCGCCTTCACCCATGTGGGCGTTGAGGCGGCTCAGTTCAGCCATGGTTTCCCGGCTACGGCGGAGTTTCAGGCTGGTTTCGAAGTACTCTCTCGCCTTACCCCAGAGCTCATTTCTCAGGCTTAACCGCCCCAGCGCCAGCAGCAATTCGGCGTTGTTGGGCCGGTCTTTCAGCCACTGTTCGGCCAGCAGAAGCTGTTCGTCCGGTTTGGGTCCTTTCACCCGGCCGTACAGATTAATCAGCTCATCACTCCAGTGATTGCGTAACACCTTGCGAAGCAGGGTTTCAGACTGCTCCTCGTCGCCCAGTTCTGCCAGCAGTCGGGCGTACTCGCGAATCGTGTGCTCATCCCGGCGCAGAAAGCCTGGCAGTTCATCCCACAGGCGGGTCAGTGGCTCAAGGCTGGGCGACTGTGTGTCTACTTGCCGTCGACAGTCTCCAGCTGCCCGTTGCAGAAGATTCTGCCAGACCAGTCGCTCAAGGTTGCCCTGTTCTTCAGCGTCAATCAGGTTACGCTTGCGTATCTCCGGAAGCAGCCGTGAAAGCTCGCGCCAGTCCTCAAGCTTCACATAGGCAGTCTTCAGCAGTTTGAGCACGAATGGATGATGCGGCGCCTGCTTGCGAAGCCGAAGCAGGGTGGCCAGAGCCTGTTCCTGACGGTTGCCTGCCAACTGAAGCTGAGCCTGGGTAATGCCGACCGCCATGTCGGAGCCGGGTGTGCTTTCGTAGGCTTGCCGCAGAAGATCATCTACCCCGTCATGGTCACCGGTCTCGAAGGATGCCTGGGCGGCCGCCAGATAGTTGATCAGAGGCGTATCAGCGTGCTCTGCTGAGGAAACCAGCAGCTTGCGTGCTCTTGGCCAGTTGCCTTCGGCAAGCGCCAGCAGGCCCTGGGTGGTGCGTCGCCGGGCCCTTTTTTCATGCCCCCGCGCCAGCCAGCCGGCAACCACGCCTGACCCGCTGCGTAAACGGCGGAAGAGGTTGATTCCGGCAAAGAGAAGCATAAATACCAGTATCAGCAGGGCCAAGCCGACCCAGAAATTGGTTTCCACAAGGGTGTTGCCCAGGCTGACGCGAATGTAGCCAAGGTCGTATTGCAGGCCCAGAGCCAGCCCTGTGCCCAGTGTCAGTGCAACAAGTATGATCAGCAGAAGGCGGATCATGCGTCGCCTCCCTCTGCCGGGGCATCTGCTGAGCGGTTGTCTGAACTGCCAGACTGGCTATTGCCGCCGTTCCGGTCAGTGTTCTGATCATTGCTCAGGCGCCCTGCAAGCCGGGCCTTCAGCAGCTGCAGTGACGTGCTGATGTCCGGCAATTCCGGATCAATGTTCTGGTTGGCCATTTCTTCAAGCGTGTCAGACAGGGCAATGATTTTCGGGTTGGACCTGTCATACCAGGTTTCGATGGCTTTGCTGGCCTTGGTCAGCGACCGGGAATAGAGTTCCTGGCGGCCCTGCAAAACCGCCAGCTCGGCTTCTTCCAGCATCAGTTGCAGGTTCAGCCGGGCGTAAGCGCTCTGCTCCGGTGACAGCAGTGGTTTTACCGGTTCGTCCAGACGACGAACCACCACCACCCGGGAAAGCGTTGACTTGGAACGGTTCCAGGCGTCCTCCCACCAGGTACTGATTTCGGCTGTCTGTGCTGGCGAATCACCGGCAGACTGCGCCAGCGTGCCCGCAAGACGGTCACTTGCGAGTGCGTTGTCGGTCAATTCGCCAATGCTTTCGATGGCTGCTTCCAAAGTCAGGTACAGGCCGGTGCGGTCCACACTGCTCAGGCCCCGCAGAGTCATTATCTCTTTGGACAGTTGCTGGCGGACCGGATACACGCCGATGTCGTCGGATTCATTGAGCACCTCATCGGCTGACCTCAGGGCGGCAAGTGCTCCGCGAATGTCCTTTTCAATCATCAGGCGCTGATTGGCAATGCGAAGCAGGTACTCGGCCTCTGCCAGCAGCCAGTCGGTGCGGGTACGGTTGCCGGCTTCCAGAAGCTCGCGGGCGTTGTGGTCAATCTGCCGTTGCTGGGTGGCAATCAGTTCCCGCTGGTCGGCAAGCTTGTCTTCCAGGGCCTGCAATCGCTGGCTGCGCTGGTTACCGGCATCGCTGTAAAGCTGTTCCAGCTGGGCGGTTTCCTGTTGCAGGCTGGTGATGGACTGCTGCATGGACTGGCTGTTATTCCATTGCTGCCAGCTCCAGAGGCCCAGCAAAACAGTAGCAATAAGGGCCAGCACAGCCAGTATCCAGATCGGCCATAACCGCTGGCGGGCGGGTGGTGGGTTGTTGATGGTGGCAGGCAGTTGGGTTTTTGATTCAGTCACGGGCATCCTTACTTGGTGTTTCCTGGGCTTGCGTCAAGGCTGGCCAGTTGGTGAGCAACAGCCGCCACAATGGCATGGTCGGCAAGGCTTTCGGGCACGCAGGTGTGCGGCAGACCTGCCTTGTGCGCCTGATCGGCAATCCGCTCTACCGGGACTACCATTAAACACTTCTTGAGATTATGGCCGGTATTGTTACTGAGTGAAATGAGATTATTCAATGTTTCTCCCGACAGCGTGACCACAATCTCAGGGGCAAAGTTGGTGATGCCGTATCGCAGTGCTGCCTCATCGTGTTCCGGAGCGAAGCGTCGGTAGAGTGGCAGCAGGGTTACCCTTGCGCCTCTGGCGCTCAGGGTTTCAGGGATCAGGTCACGACCCTGCTCGCCCCTGACGATCATTACCTTCTCATGTTCAAAGTGTGCCAGCTCGGGCAGGTCCAGCAGCGCTTCGCTGGTATGGCCATTGATTGGCTGGCGGGTATCCAGGCCATAGCCTGATAGAACCCCCGCCGTTCCGGAGCCGACCCCGTACCAGCGTACTCCAGTCGGGGTCTGTGGCCACCAGGTATCCAGCCAGTCTATTAACAGTCTCGCTGCGTAAGGACTGACCGCGATAACGTGGCTGAACTGATCGATGTCGAGAATCCGGGCACGAATGGATGGGTCGTCCGTAATCGGCTCCCGTTCAAGCATAGGCAAGACCCGAACCTCTGCACCGGCCTCTTTAAAGGCATTGGCGAGGCGCTCTGCCTCAGGGCGGGGACGGCAGATCAGAATCCGTCGGCCTTGCAGTGACGCAGGGGCCAGTGACTCAGGTGGGAGTGTGACCATAAATCTCGGCCAGCACTTTGTCAGCACCCATGGCAAGCAGGTCTTCGGCCAGCTCCCGGCCCAGTTTCTCCCCGTCTTTACGATGCACGCGTCCTTCTACACGGAACACCTTAGTGCCGTCGACGGCACCCACGAGGCCGCGCAGCCAGAGTATGTCGTCGTCTTCCAGCAGCGCATAGGCCGCAATCGGAACCTGGCAACCGCCTTCCAGGCGACGGTTCAGCGCCCGCTCTGCCTTTACGCGATCCGATGAATCCACATGATCCAGCTGCGCCAGCATAGCGATCAGCTCTTCGTCATCCAGCCGACACTCAATACCAAGCGCGCCCTGGCCAACGGCGGGCAGCGAGATGGAATCCGGCAAGCTATAACGGATACGGTCGTCAAAGCCCAGTCGCTTGAGGCCGGAGCTGGCCAGTACAATGGCCTGATAATCACCGGCGTCCAGCTTGGCCAGCCGTGTATTGACGTTGCCGCGCAGGGTGCGGATCTCCAGGTCCGGGCGATAGGCCCGGAGCTGGGCTTCCCGGCGCAGACTGGCCGTGCCGACAATCGCTCCGTGGGGCAGGGCGTCCACGTTGTCAAAATCATTACTGATAAAGGCATCCGTCGGATCTTCACGCTCACAGATAGCGACCAGCCCCAGGCCTTCCGGCAGTTCCATTGGCACGTCTTTCATGGAGTGTACGGCCAGGTCAGCCCGGCCATCCATCATGGCTTCCTCAAGTTCTTTCACGAACAGGGCTTTACCGCCGATTTTGGACAGTGGAACATCGAGAATCTTATCGCCCTGGGTTTTGATCTTGATCAGCTCGACGGTGACGCCATCGTCCAGGCGCTCCAGCTCGGCTTTGATAAATTCTGCCTGCCAGAGGGCCAGGGCACTGCTGCGGGTTGCTATGCGAAGAGTTCTGTTTGCCATGGTGCCTATTGTCGCGTCTGTAAAATGTCTGCCAAGGGTACTCTTTGTCGGCGTGTTTGTGGAGCCGGGAATCGCTTTGTCAGGGCCCGTTGGCCTGTTCTTCCAGCCATTGCCGCACCTGGGCGGCGTGCCTGCGACTGACCGGAAGCTGGCCGAGATCACTGGTTAGCTCAACCGCGTGCTGGCCATCACGATGGCGGATCAGGCCGCGTATATAGCGCGTACCGACCAGGCTTTGGCGGTGGGTCCTCAGAAAATGCCGGGGATAGGCGCTTTCCAGCTCTTTGAGCGTGTAATCGGTGACGGTTTCACCACCGGCATGGTGCAGGGTGACGTACTTGTGGTCGGCCTGACAGTGAATGATGGCGCCCAGGTCGATGAGTTCGGTCCCTCGATGAGTGCGCACGGCAAGCTGTTCGTCAGCGGGTCTGTCTCTCTTGTCCAGGCTTTGCAGTTGCACCCGGTTGACTCGTCCCGCCCGGTTCAACGCTTCCTTTAAAGCTTCGCGCCGAACCGGTTTGAGCAGGTAAGCGATGGCGTGCACGTCGAAGGCCTGCATGGCGTAATGGTCGTAGGCGGTGCAGAAAATCAGCGCGGGCGGCGCATCCAGGCAGGCAATCCGTTCCGCGGCCTCCATGCCGTCCATACCCGGCATGCGGATATCCAGCAGCAGCAGATCCGGGTTCAGGTCGGCAATCCGGGTCAGTACTTCATGGCCGTCAGCGGCTTCGCCACAGACATGATAGCCGGGCAGGGCGTCTACCAGGCGCCCGATGCGTTCCCGTGCCAGGGGCTCGTCGTCGGCGATCAGTACGCTGCGGCTGTCTGTTTCCGGCATAAGCCTGGTTACCTTCTGCCTGCGGGATTTCGACGGTCGCCTACCTTCTGCCAGGGCAGGCGCATGGTGACAGTATAGGTCTCATTCTGCTGACTGTGTTTCAACACCGCTGCTTCACCAAACAGTGCCTGCAGCCGGGACTGGATATTGGCCAGTGCCATGCGGTTGCCCTGGTGAGTCCGTTGGTCCTCGCCCGGGCGGGGGTTCTGAACCATCAGGTAAACGTAGTTGCTCTTGCGGTAGGCTTCGATCCGCACGGTGCCGCCATCCGGGCGTGGCTGAATACCGTGATAGATGGCGTTTTCCACAAGCGGCTGCAGTGTCAGTGGCGGAATTGCCTGTTGTTCCAGGCCGTCCCCGATATGCCAGTCCAGGCAGAGCCGGTGTCCGAGCCGTAACTGTTCAATCGCCAGGTAGCGCCGGCAGAGGTCCAGCTCTGAGGATAGGGGGATCAGGCGGTCATCGGCTCTCAGGCTGGCTCGAAACAGTTCGGACAGATCCAGAACGGCGTCTTCAGCCCGCTCCGGGTTTACGCTGATCAGACTGGCAATGGTATTCATGCTGTTGAACAGGAAATGGGGGTGAATCCGCGCCTGCAATGCGGTCAGGCGTGCTTGCATTTCGGCTTCCTGCTGTTGCTGCCACTGGAACTGCAGGTAGAAATAACGCAGAACCATCAGCGTGATCAACAGCGAGAGCAGCAGGTTTTTGGCCACTCCCTGCCAGACCCCTGCGGTCTGTACCGGGTTCAGAATACGGTTGGCAAACAGGCTGAAGGCAAACACATCCAGCAGTACTATGGCCACCACCGCGGCGGTGGCCAGGGGCACGGTCTGGCGGCCAAGCCAGTGCCTCAGCAGGCAGATTGCCGCAGCGCTGGTCAGCAGTGTCCATTGCACAAACAGGGACAGTAGCCCGAAATAGTTCCAGTCGATCCAGCGTTCGTTGGCCTGAACCACCGCCAGTACAAGCGCCAGCAGTTCGCCGGTAACCACCAGCATGAATACTGCCCGCACCCGGCAAAGATCCGGTATGTAAAAATCACTTCCGCCGACACCTGACGGAGGAACTGCGCGTTCTCTGGGTTGCCGCACAATGCTATAATCCCGCCCTGTTTCATTTACCACTCCCGCAGAATAATGCCGGGCTGTCAGCAGGAAAGATAGCATGACGGATCAGAATAAGAGTGCCGAGAAACCATGGGGCGGCAGGTTCACTGAACCCACCGATGCCTTCGTCGAAAGGTTCACCGCTTCCGTGGGCTTTGATCAGCGGCTTTATCATCACGACATCACCGGTTCTATTGCCCATGCCACTATGCTGGCGAAGGTTGGCGTGCTGACCGCAGAAGAGCGGGATGCCATCATTGAAGGTCTCAAGGGTGTAAAAGAGGACATCGAAGCAGGACGTTTCGAATGGTCTGTGAGCCTGGAAGATGTCCACATGAACATTGAGGCCAAGCTGACAGAGCGTATCGGCATTACTGGCAAAAAGCTGCATACCGGCCGCAGCCGGAACGATCAGGTGGCGACGGATATTCGCCTGTATCTGCGGGATGAAATTGACGTGATTGCCGAGGAACTGAATCGACTGCAAAGCGGCCTGCTGGATCTGGCGGAACGCGAAGCCGCTACCATCATGCCGGGCTTCACCCATCTGCAGACCGCCCAGCCGGTCACCTTCGGGCATCATCTGCTGGCCTGGTACGAAATGCTGGTGCGGGACGCCGACCGCCTGCAGGATTGCCGCAAGCGGGTGAATGTGATGCCGCTGGGTGCAGCTGCGCTGGCCGGAACCACCTATCCGATTGATCGTGGTCTGACGGCGGAGCTGTTGGGTTTCGACCGGCCCAGCGAGAACTCACTGGATTCGGTCAGTGACCGGGACTTTGCCATTGAATTCTGCAGTTTTGCCGCCCTGTTGATGACCCATCTCTCGCGCTTCAGCGAAGAGCTGGTGCTCTGGACCTCGGCGCAGTTTGATTTTATCGATCTGCCGGATCGCTTCTGCACGGGTTCGTCGATTATGCCCCAGAAGAAAAATCCGGACGTGCCTGAACTGGTGCGCGGCAAGACCGGTCGGGTCAATGGTCACCTGATCAGCCTGCTGACCCTGATGAAAAGCCAGCCGCTGGCTTACAACAAGGACAATCAGGAAGACAAGGAGCCACTATTCGATACCGTGGACACCGTAAAAGGCTGCCTGAAAGCCTACGCCGATATGATTCCGGCCATTGAAGCCAAAGCCGACAACATGCGTGTAGCGGCCAAACGGGGCTTCTCCACCGCGACCGATCTGGCGGACTATCTGGTGAAAAAAGGCGTGGCCTTCCGTGACGCTCACGAAATCGTGGGAAAGGCGGTCGGTTTTGGCGTGGCTGAAGGTCGCGATCTGTCGGAGATGACCACCGAAGAACTGGCGGGCTTCTCGGATGTGATCGGTG
>Ga0136557_1002277_pt1 | contig 11270 bp, 12 predicted proteins | sample AntRauTorckE6832_FD_104796 | JGI IMG/M metagenome (GOLD analysis project Ga0136557, IMG submission 104796) | Saline lake microbial communities from Rauer Islands, Antarctica - Metagenome Torckler E6 #832 | ecosystem: Environmental > Aquatic > Non-marine Saline and Alkaline > Saline | place...
CGCGGCAGCGGACCCATCCAGCTGTTATATAGCACCCCGACAGCGCGCCTGCCTTGCTGATCGGGCCTCAGATTGCATAGAATGCCGCTTATGCTCATTTGCCAGCCACCTGCTGGCAACTCAACGGAAGCGCGTTATGGACAGTGACCGCACGAAAACAGGAACCTGGGTTACGCTCGCCAACAAGCGCATCCTGCTGGGCATGACCGGTGGCATTGCGGCTTATAAATGTGCAGAGCTGACCCGCTTGCTCATTAAGGCAGGCGCCGATGTGCGCGTGGTCATGACACCTGCTGCCACCGAATTCATTACGCCGCTGACCATTCAGGCGCTCTCAGGTCACCGGGTTCACCTGGATCTGCTGGATGTTGACGCCGAAGCCGGCATGGGCCATATCGAGCTGGCACGCTGGCCGGACCTTATCGTGGTAGCGCCAGCCAGTGCGGATTTTCTAGCCAGAATGGCAGGCGGCCAGGCGGGCGATCTGCTGACCACGCTGTTGCTGGCCAGCCGCGCCCCGGTGGTGCTGGCGCCTGCCATGAACCAGGCCATGTGGCTGCACCAGGCCACGCAGGACAATCTTCGCAAACTGCGCGACCGTGGCTGTCATATGGCGGGGCCCGCGGAAGGCTCGCAGGCCTGCGGTGACACCGGGCCGGGCCGCATGCTGGAGCCCGCAGACATCGCCGGCGCCTGCGCCCATCTTTTCGAGCCCGGACTGTTGAGCGGTCTGCACCTGACCATTACCGCTGGCCCGACACGGGAAGCCATCGACCCGGTGCGTTTTATCAGCAATCACAGCTCCGGCAAGATGGGTTATGCGCTGGCCGCAGAGGCGGTGCAGGCCGGCGCCCAGGTGACCCTGATCAGCGGACCGGTCAATCTGCCGGTGCCAGACCGCGTCCACTGTATTGCGGTGACCACGGCGCAGGAGATGCACGACGCCAGCCTCGCCAGCGCCGACAACAGCGATGTTTTTATTGGTGTCGCGGCCGTTGCCGACTACCGGGTCGCGGACACCAGTGACCACAAAATCAAGAAAATCGCCGATACGCTGCAGCTGACGCTGGTGCGTAACCCTGACATCATTGGCATCTTGGCAGCACGTGAGCAGCGACCGATGATGGTTGGGTTCGCCGCCGAAACACAACACATCGAGCAATATGGACGAGAGAAACTGCACCGCAAAAAACTCGACCTGCTGTTTGCCAACGATGCCACCGCCACGTTCAACAGCGATGACATCTGCGCCACCGCGTTGTGGGGCGAGCACGGCTCACAGAAGCTGGGCCCGGCCAGTAAAAATCTGGTGGCCCGCCAGATGCTGACGCTGATTGCCGAACGGGTCCGGGCGAGTCAGCACCATGGCTGATACGCCACCTTCGAGCGATACAATAGTTTCTGCCAGCATGTTCCGCGCATACGATATCCGCGGTATAGCCGGCAAGGACCTGACCGAAGACAGCATTTATCTGATTGGCCTGGCGATTGGCAGTTATGCCATCGAATTCAACAAACCGCAGCTGTATTTTGGTGCCGACGGACGTCTTTCAAGTCCGGCTCTTGCCCGGGCCCTGAAGAAAGGGCTGCTGGATGCCGGCTGCGACATCATTGATCTGGGTATCGTGCCGACTCCGTTGATGTATTTTGCCACTCACACCGGGGACTGCACGTCCGGTGTCATGCTCACCGCAAGCCACAACCCGGCTGACTATAATGGCATCAAGATAGTCCGCAGCCGGGCGTGCCTGACACCCGAGCAGATCCAGAGCATACGTGAACGCTCACTTGCGATAGAGGCTAAGAAATACAAGGGGTTCTCCGGACGAAAGGGCAGCATCACAACACAGGATCTGGGCCCGGACTACCTGGCTCGCGTGTGCGCAAACGTGAAACTTGAACGTCGTTTACGCGTGGTAGTGGACTGCGGCAATGCGGTACCTGGCATTCTTGCGCCAGCTCTGTTGCGTCAACTGGGGTGTGATGTCACACCGATCTACTGCGATCTGGACGGCAGCTTCCCCAACCATCATCCCGACCCGACAGTGGCCAGCAATCTTGACAGTCTCATCAACGAAGTTAAAGCCCGTCATGCTGATCTTGGCATTGCGCTGGACGGCGATGGCGATCGCGTCGTCCTGGTCACGGATCAGGGTAATATCATTGATACTGACCGGCTGTTGATGTTGCTTGTTTGCGACATTCTGCCGCGTTACGACCACCCGAACGTCGTTTTTGACGTCAAATGCAGCAACTTGCTCGCAGGTGAGATCGCTCGCCACGGCGGCCAGCCCATCATGAGCCGTAGCGGCCATTCCTTCATGAAGCAGATGATGCATGAAACCGACGCGGTGATCGGCGGCGAATTTTCCGCCCATATTTTCATCAAGGATCGCTGGTTTGGTTATGACGACGGCTTTTATGTGGCAGCGCGTTTTCTCGAAATTCTTGCCGCCGGCAATCAAAGTGCAGATGACATGCTGCAGTCATTACCGCAAAGTGTGGTGACACCAGAGCTGCGCATCGACGTTGAGGAAGACCGCAAATTCGAGCTGATGGAGCGCATTGCCCAACTGGCCTGCTTCCCGCTGGCACGGGTGAGTCGACTGGACGGTATCCGCGCCGATTTCCAGGACGGCTGGGGCCTGATCCGCGCCTCCAACACCACGCCTGCGCTATTGTTGCGTTTCGAAGCCAGCAGCCGGCAATCGCTGCAGGTCATCGAAGATGCCTTCCGGCAACTGCTCAAGCAAGTCGACCAGCAGCTGGATTTCTCAATCCAGGGTCAGTAGCTGTATACTTCGCAGCAATTCCCCCACAACGCGTCAATATAATAATACAGGATAGCTCATGCCTCTGGACCTTGCCGCCGCCAAGAACATCGCCAACGTACTCACCGAAGCCCTGCCCTATATCCAGCAATTTACCGGCTCCACCATCGTTGTGAAATACGGTGGCAACGCGATGACTGATGAGACGCTGAAGAACAGTTTTGCCCGCGACATCGTGATGATGAAGCTGGTTGGTATGAACCCGGTGGTGGTGCACGGTGGTGGCCCACAAATTGGTTCGTTGCTGGAGAAGCTCAATATCCAATCCGAATTTATTGACGGTCAACGCGTCACCGACAGCCAGACCATGGATGTGGTGGAAATGGTGCTAGGCGGTCTGGTCAATCAGGAAATTGTAGCACTGCTCAACAAGAACGGCGGCAAAGCCATTGGTATCACCGGCAAGGATGGCAACCTGATTCGTGCCAAAAAACTGCTGCGAAAGAAGACCGGGGCCGACGGCGTGGAAGCCAAAATGCTGGACCTCGGTCTGGTTGGCAGCGTTGCCAAAATCAATACTGAAGTTCTGCACATGATCAAGCACAGCGATTTTATCCCGATCATCGCGCCCATCGGGGTCGACGAGCACGGCGCCACCTACAATATCAACGCCGATACCGTCGCGGGCGAAATCGCCAAGGTGCTGGGCGCCGAGAAGCTGGTGCTGCTGACCAATATTTCCGGTGTGATGAACAAGGCAGGCAGTGTGCTCACCGGCCTGACCACCTCGCAAGTTGATGAACTGATTGCCGATGGCACTATCCATGGCGGTATGCTGCCGAAAATCAACTGCGCCCTGGATGCCGTCAATCACGGTGTCACCAGTGCCCATATTATTGATGGCCGTGTCGAGCATGCGGTATTGCTGGAGATCTTTACGCATACCGGCGTGGGCACCTTGATCAGCAATACCCGCAAGACAGGAGACATGGCCTGATGGACTTTGACAGGACGGCTGGCGCGGACCCGGCCCCCATCAATGCGGTGTCAGCAAAAGCTGCGCGCGCCGACAAAAAGTTCTCGCGCAAAGAGCATATCCTGCAGGCGCTGGCGCAGATGTTGGAGTCCGGCCCCGGTGAACGCATCACCACAGCGGCCCTGGCACGTGAAGTCGGTGTGTCGGAAGCAGCGCTGTACCGTCACTTTCCCAGCAAGGCACGGATGTTTGAAGGCCTGATCAAGTTTATCGAAGACACATTGTTTATTCGCATCAATCGCATCCTGCAGGACGAATTAAGCACGCAAGAGCGCTGCGAAAAAATCCTGACCCTGCTGCTGACCTTTGCCGAGAAAAACCCGGGCATGACCCGTTTGATGACCGGGGACGCGCTGGCCGGTGAAACCGAACGCCTGCGCCTGCGTATCAGCCAGCTTTTTGATCGCCTGGAAGCACAACTGAAGCAGATATTGCGCGAGGCGCAGATTCGCGACGGGTTAAAGCCCATGCTATCACCTGCAGTGCTGGCGAGCCTGCTGCTGGCCACCGCCGAAGGTCGACTGATGCAGTTTGTGCGCAGCGAATTCAAACGCCTGCCCACTGAACACTGGGATGAGCAATGGAATTTTTTGGCGCAGAATCTGCTGCAGCCCTTTACTGATCAGGTTTAGACTCCGAAGAAACCGGCATCACGGACACAGGCCTGGTGCCTTAGGCTATCAAACACCGTAACGCTGCCGATACTCGCGCACCGCCCGCAGATGTTCCTGCACCCCGTCATACGCCTGCAGCTTCAGGTAGTCGATGATCTGTGTCAGATTGATCAAGCTGATGACGGGAATACGGTAATCGCGCTCGATCTCCTGAATCGCTGACAGCTCCCCCTGGCCGCGCTCCTGGCGATCAAGCGCCACCAGGATGCCGGCCGGCGTGGCGCCGGTCTCGCTCATCAGCGCCATGACTTCGCGCACGGCCGTACCGGCAGTGATCACATCGTCGACAATCAGCACACGTCCCTGCAGTGGCGCACCGACGGTGAGACCGCCTTCCCCATGGTCTTTGACCTCCTTGCGATTGAAGCAATACGGCTTGTTCACCTGATGTTCGGTGGCCAGGGCCGCCGCCGTGACTGCAACCAGCGGAATGCCCTTATAGGCCGGACCAAACAACAGATCATATTCGAGTCCGCGCATCTGCAGCGCGGTGGCGTAGCTGCTGCCCAGAAACGCCAGCGCTTCGCCTGTGTTGAACAGCCCAGCATTAAAAAAGTAAGGACTTACTCTGCCTGACTTGAGCGTAAACTCGCCAAAACACAGAATATTGTGTTCAATCGCATACTCAATAAAGCGCGCTTGATAGGCCTGCAGCGTCATCAGATTATCCCCTGGTTTTGCCTTGTATCCATTACCTTTGGCTCTCGATTCCCTTTGGCTCTCGATTACCTTTGCCTGCCGCTTCCCTGTTGCTGCGGCTCAGATCAGGCCCAGCACCTGTTTCTGCTTGATGACCAGCTCGGCGATACCTTTCTGCGCCAGTGCGATCATCTGCTGCAGCTGCTCAAAGTCGTAGTCCCCGTTTTCCGCTGTGCCCTGCACTTCGATGAACCGCCCGGCCTCATTCATCACCACGTTCATATCCGTTTCCGCGGTCGAATCCTCGGCGTAATCCAGATCCAGCACCGGCACCCCCTGGTACATGCCCACGGATACCGAACCAATCAGCTGCTTGACAGGGTTCTCCTTGATGGCTTTTTTCGCCAGCAGGAAGCTGACCGCATCGTACAGGGCCACACAACCGCCGGTAATTGATGCCGTGCGTGTACCACCGTCGGCCTGAATCACATCGCAGTCCAGTTTGATGGTGTTTTCACCCAACAGCTTCATATCCAGTGCCGCGCGCAAAGAGCGGCCGATCAGGCGCTGGATCTCCTGAGTGCGGCCGCTCTGTTTGCCGCGGGCCGCCTCGCGATCCATTCGTGAGCCGGTGGAGCGCGGCAGCATGCCATATTCGGCGGTTACCCAGCCGCTGCCACTGCCCTTAAGAAAGCGCGGCACGGACTCTTCTACGCTGGCGGTACAGATCACCTTGGTGTCGCCAAACTCTACCAGCACCGAACCTTCAGCATGTTTGGTGTATTGCCGGGTCAGTTTGATGTCACGCAACTGATCAAGCTGGCGCTGGCTGGGACGAACGATGGTGGCTGTTTTGTTGGCGTCTGACATGGAACCTCAGTATCGATGTAAAGAATGAGGGGTGATTATCCCGCATTCACCGAAGGATTTCACCACCGCCGGCTCGGTTACCGACCTCAACCACGGATTTGTGGCCTGTTGTCATATCATCTTGAGGATTGCGTTACACTTGCCTGCTTATAGCATCAACGTAAAGACCCCGGCTGCCGATGTGCGTGCGCCGGGGCCGAAAATGCGACCAAAACGTTTTATCGGGGGTTCAATGGTAGCAAGCATGACAGCTTTCGCACGAAAGCAGGCAGAATATGACTGGGGCACACTGGTATGGGAGATCCGCTCGGTCAACCATCGCTATCTTGAGCCCGGCATACGCATCCCGGATATGCTCAAATCCATCGAACCGGCGGTGCGCGACGCGCTGCGCAAAGCCATCAGCCGCGGCAAGGTTGAGTGCCAGGTGCGCTTTCAGACCCGGCACACAGACGCCGGTAATGAAGTGTTAAACATGGCGCTGGTAGAAAAACTGACCTTGCTGAGCCAGCAGATTACAGCGCGCAGCGCTGTCTCCACGCCGCTGAGTGCAGCCGATATCCTGCGCTGGCCGGGCGCGCTGCAGGAGGAAGAAATAGATACCGACGCCATGCAAAACGATGCCCTGGTATTGCTCGGCGAAACCCTGAGCGACTTCACCGCGTCACGCCAGCGCGAAGGTGAAGAGCTGCGCCAGATTATTCAACAACGGCTCAATGGCATTCGCGGTATCGTGCAGTCCGTGCGCGCGCGACTGCCGGACATTTTGGCGAAGCAACAAGAGGCAACCCGGGCGAAACTGGCAGCATTTCAGGTGGCGCTGGAACCCGGCCGCCTGGAGCAGGAAGTTGTGCTGCTGGCGCAAAAATCCGATGTCGACGAAGAACTTGATCGCCTCAATACTCACCTGACCGAGGTCAAACGCGTGCTGGGCACCGACGAACCCATCGGCCGCCGTCTGGATTTTCTGATGCAGGAACTCAATCGCGAGGCCAACACCCTGTCGTCAAAATCGATCGTGGCAGAGACGACACTGAGCGCGGTGGAACTGAAGGTCCTGATCGAACAGATGCGTGAGCAGATTCAGAATATAGAATGATGTGCCGAGGCATTCAGCCGGGTCATCGCGCCGCCGGGAACGCGGGATTGATCAGCCGCTATCGTTGACCAGCCAGTGGAAAAGCGCTGCACTGCCACCGGCTGCGATAAACCATTTGACCTGATGAGGTATCGCTGCATTCATGATGACAAAAACCCACAGGGCAATGAGTTGAATCGCGATATGATCATCGCTGACAGTCATTCAGCACCTGGTCAGCCAGCATGTCATCCACGGCATCTTTTCGATACACCCGGCGACTGCCATCGCTGTAGGTAATTCGCAGGCGATCGATCTCGACGCAGACAATGCTGTGATTGAACCACACATCAGGCCAGGTGTTGATGACCTCCTGTTCCGGGAACAGGTGCGTATTCAACGGAACCTGCACTTCTCCTACATCGTCAATGTCCGATGTCTGTCGACGGCCATAACGATCGTAGGGAATGAACACCACTTCCAGCTGATGATAGGTCTCTGCGCTGACATTGATCACCGAAAGCGTTTGTCCAACGCCGCCCACCGTGCTGGCAGGCAGGGTCTGAGCCAGGGTGACGCGCAGAGGCGACGACGCACTGTCGCCGTGCGCCCAGTTCCACATCAGCAGTGGCGACATCAGTGCAATCAGGTATTTAGGCAGCAAGCGTGCAATCATGTGCAGAACCTGTAAAAAAACCTCAGACGCTCAGGTACAACCAGCGGCCACCTTCACGCAGGAACGTGGATGTTTCATGATGCACACCAGGCTCACCGGCCGCATCAATAAACGACGCGCGGAACTCTACCACGCCGTGGTCACCGCGCTGCTGGCTGGCAATGATCTCCAGCCCTGTCCATTGTATATCTGCCTGCCCCAACGCCTGCGCACTGATGGCCGGTGCGGTGCGCGGATGCCAGGTCCGCAACAAATACTCACCGTGAGCACCGGCAGCGAATGCGGTATAACGCGAACGCATCAATTGTTTCACGGTGCGGGGTGCGGACTTGCCGCCAAGGTAGGGCGCGCAGCACAAGCCGAACGCTTTGCCACTGCAGCACGGACATGGGTTTAGCATAATTTTCCTGTTGCCGATAAGACCGGTTCTGACCTTACATGCCCGAGATGAAGCGTTCTGACTCGGCAATTGCCAGTTGCATGGCTGCGACCAGCTCATCAACATCGGCGTTGACGACATCAAGTTCGCCGCGCAGAGACGCCACGGCTCTTGAGTTCAGGTTATGGCGCAGGTACAGGACATTGTCACGCAGATTATCCAGCACCGGATCCAGGCTCTGTTCGGCTCGATCCATGGCGTCAATGAACCGGGCATAACGTTGCCGGGTCTCGCGCAGTTGCTGTTCGCTGTCGCGGCGCAGACTCTGGTTGGTGTAAAGATCCAGCTCGTTTTCCCACTCATCAAACAGATCCTCAGCGACGGTTTCTACTGCACTGATACGATCCCGGATGCGCGTTGCCGCTGCTTCACTGCGTTGAAATTCACTGTCGAGACGGTTGTACACTGCTTCCAGATCACCACCGTCAAAGTCGATGACACTGCGAAATTGTTCCAGGGCGTTTACGAACTGCGCCTGTCCGTCTTCCTGCGCGCCCTGCGCTTCTTGCACCCGATCCACAAGGATGTCCCGTTTTTCGATACCGAAACGCTCCATGGCCCCATAATAGGCGCTCTGGCAAGCGGGCAACGCAGCCATGAGCCAGCATAAAAGAAAATTACGTGCCCTCATGTCTAGCCTCTCTGGTTGTTTTCGTTGATCGCCAAGATGTGACCGGTATCGTGCCTGCAGGCAGTTTACCACTGTCTTCGGTTCCACTGTCCAGTGCTGACAATGTTGGAACGGCTACCACAGCAAGCTTGCTGCACGTAGCGACGGCTCTAATGCTTGTTATCACCGAGCGGTTTCACGGCCGGTTTGACGAAAAGTGACGTTGATACGGGCGCGGCCGGTCAGTGGGTGCTCACCCTCTTTTAGTGGCGCAACACCGTGAAAGCGCAAACGATCCTCACCGCCCCAGACCACCGCATCGCCATGCCGCAGCATGATGCGCTGCGTTTTGCCGGTGCGCTGCAAGCCCCCCCAGATAAAGGTCGCGGGCAAACCCAGGGAGAATGACACAATGGGCGCAGTCAGATCATTTTCGTCTTTATCCTGATGCAGGCCCATGCGCGCGCCAGGCGCATAATAATTGATCAGACAAACCGTTGGTGCAAAACCAGCATAACCACTGTCATCTGCCGCCTTCTGCGCCAGGGCTCGCAGTCGCGGCGGCATCGCCGGCCACGGCCGGGAGGTCAGCGGGTCAGTCGCCTGGTAACGATAACCGGCATGGTCGGACACCCAGCCCTCGGTGCCGCAATTGGACATGGCCACCGACATACGTTTGCCGCCGGGTGTTTTCAGGTGGCGGTAGGGTGACTGAGCCACGACCCGGGCAATATCCGCCATTACGTTCTCAGCCTCGGTGACCAGAAAACCATGGATCCACTTAGCGCCCGGCCCCAGCGCTTCACGCCAGATGCCGTCGGAGTCATTGATATCAAACAGATCCTGCATTGACAACCTGCATTGTTGAGCCGTTTCAGCGCCGATTTAATGTAGTATAGAATCGCACGAGCCAAAGGAACACCCAGAGATGACCACAGATTCGCTGCAATCGTCACTTCGCGGCCTGTTACTGCTTCCCGAAAAACGTGATGCTGACCTGCTGCAATGGCGTATCAGTATTTTGCGCAGTATTCAGCTGGCGACCCTGACGCTTGGCTTGCTGACCATGATGATGCATACCTTGTTCCCCCTCCCGGATCAGCAGCTGATTCTGATTGCCGATGCAACCGCATTATTCTGCCTGGCAACCTTGACGTTTTGGCCTCGATTAAGTCACCAGACCCGGGCCTGGCTTTTCCTGGCCCTGGTCTATTGCTTCTGGATATGGATGTTCAGCCTTGTTGGCGTCGTCAGCCTCATCTACCTGATGACCGTGCCGCTGTTCGCGGCCATGCTGGTGGGCCTGCGCGCCGGTGTCATCATGCTCACCATGAGCTGCATCGGCCTGTTTGTCATGGGCATGGCTTATTTTCCTGAGTTTATCATCGGCAACGCTGTTGATCTGTCTGCCTTGCAGACATGGTCAACAATACTGGTCAATTTTGCGTTTTGTGCCAGCCTGCTTACCATTGCCTGTGGCGTCCTGATCAATCGCCTGGAGCTGGCACTGGCGCTGCGCCAGCAGGCGGAAGAAAAATCACGCGCGCTGGCAGAGCATATGCAACAAATGGAAAAACTGCAGGCTGTTGGTACCCTGGCCAGTGGCGTGGCACATGATTTCAACAATATTCTGACCATCATCATGTCGCTTACTGAATCAATAAAAGATAAACGATTCGATAACGTTGTTACAGGGCAACTGGATCAGATTCTGCTGTCAAGCGACCGCGGAAAGGAAATCGTGCGCCAGTTGTTGATGTTCAGTCGGCAGCCTTTGTCTGATCGCAAGCTGATCGATCTGCGCACTGTGCTCAAACAAATGGAACCTTTGCTACGCGCACAAGTGCCGGCTGGCATACAGTTCAGCTTGTTATCCGAAGATGCCCCGGGGTCGCGTCTGATACTGGCCAATGCGTCGGAAATACAGCAAGTCATGATGAACCTCATCGGAAATGCGGTGCTCGCGCTTACGCCTGTTGCCGCAAGCGACAACAATGACGAACGCAGAAATATTAAAAAAGGCGAAATAGGTATTACGCTCCACGCACTCGGCAGCGACGATCCTTTGCTGATTCAACTGTCTCTGGACTCACAGAAACATTATGTCAGCATCACCGTCAGCGACAATGGCATCGGTATATCGGCCGCTGTCATCAGCCGGCTGTTTGAACCCTTCTTTACCACGCGTGAACCGGGCGAAGGCACTGGACTGGGTCTGGCGAGCAGTCACGGCATCGTCAATTCCCTGGGCGGTGGCATATCGGTAGAATCAGAGCCCGGTCTAGGCAGCGCATTCACCTTTGCCTTGCCACTGGCGCAGCCTGATAGAGCGCATGCAGGGACAGGGACAGGGCCCGAGACAGAACCAGAAACAGCGCCGGGAATGTCAACGCAACCCCTCGAGCAGACATCCATATTGCTGGTGGATGATGAACCACTGATCCTGACAACTGGCACCTTTATGCTGGGAAAAGCCG
>Ga0136557_1002278_pt1 | contig 11269 bp, 8 predicted proteins | sample AntRauTorckE6832_FD_104796 | JGI IMG/M metagenome (GOLD analysis project Ga0136557, IMG submission 104796) | Saline lake microbial communities from Rauer Islands, Antarctica - Metagenome Torckler E6 #832 | ecosystem: Environmental > Aquatic > Non-marine Saline and Alkaline > Saline | place...
GTTGCCAAAAGAATAGGTAGTAAGGTATTCCTGCATTCCCTCGCGGAAGGTTTCTTCGCCAACCAGCAGCTCAAGCTGTCGCATCATGATGGGCGCTTTGTTGTAGATGATGGCTCCGTACATTTGTCCGGCTTCGTTTAAATTCCCTAAATACTGGCGAATGGGGTTAGCGCCTTCGGTTCGGTCCACAGAATAAGCACTGGGGTGATGGCGAAGTACAAAATTCAGCTCATGGTCAATCTCCGGGAAATTGGGATTCATGATCTTGGCCGCCATGAAATTGGCAAATACTTCCTTAGTCCAGACGTCATTGAACCATTCCATCGTAACCAGATCGCCGAACCACATATGCGCGGTTTCGTGCGCGATCAGGTTGGCACGACTCAACTCCTGGTTACGCGAGGCGCTGGGGTCCAGAAACAGGGTCTCGGCGCGATACCAGATAGCGCCCGGGTGCTCCATGCCGCCGAACTGGAAGGCTGGCACAGCAAAAAAATCGAATTTGCCAAATGGATAGTCGATTGCTGTGTAGTCTTCCAGCCAATCAATTGCCGTCGCATGCAGATCAAAGATCGCTTCGCGATTGCGTGTCAGACGCTCGGGGTCGGTTTCGCGGTGATACATGTTAAAGGTCCTGCCATCACGCTCGGCCGTTTCTACCTGCAGATCACCGGCAGCAAACGCAAACAGATAAGAGCTGATGGGCAGGGTTTCGGCAAATCGGACCAAATCCATGGTCGCCAAATCAGGATCCGGCTGGCGCGAAAGCGCTGCGCCGTTGGACAGTGCCTGCCAGTGCGACGGTATGCTTAATTGCAGGCGATAACGGGCCTTGATGTCGGGCTGTTCGAAAACCGGAAACGCAGTCGATGCACGATCGGGCACAAACAAGGCGTACATGAATTCGTCGCGACGGTTCAAGGCTGTATCCGCACTTTGGAACTCAATCCACAGAGACTGTGATCCTGGTGTCAGCGCGGCTGACGGGATCACAATATGATCAGACACCACCAGGTACTCCACGGCCTGGCCATCCAGGGTCACATTCAGGACATTATCGGCAGGCACACGAAAGTCCAGCACCAGGGGCTGTGCTGCGTCACTCAGATCAAATTCGGCAGTAAGCCTTCCTGTGACGGCTTCGCGAGTGTCAGCCGGTACGCGGAAATAAAGATCATAAACAACGTTGCTGATTGTCTGCGCGCGTTGTTCGGCCAGTATTCTGGCAACGCCGGGCGCGGGTGCAGTATCAGATTTGCCGGAACCGCCACATGACATAAGAGGTAACACCGTCGCGAATAAAAACAGGATTTTACATGAAGTCATCACGCAGTCTCCGGGTCAGTTGCCAATGCAATAATGAAGGGCCCGTAGCATAACGAACAGAGCCATAATGCAACAGGGGCTGCGTCGATAACCGATCTACGCAGCCCCTGTTTTTCAAGTGATTCGCTTGCGACAGCCATCGTCGCAAACGCCCGACCAACCTCTAGCGCAAGCGCCCGGCAATGCCTTCTACCGTGGCCAACAGCGCCTGATATCGCGCCTGCGTTGTACCGGTGCGACTCATGGCTTCGTCTTCCAGAGACGTCGCCAATGATGCCAGCAACGCTGCGACCGACGCGTTGCTGCCACCACTACTCAGGGCCGCTGCGGCATCATCCAGTGCTGCGCTCAGCGTCTGATCTTGCGCCGCATCCAGCGCGCCCGCACGGCGCAATTGATCCATATACGCTTTTGCCACAACGGGATCGGCTGGCCAATCAAGCTTTCGCTGCTGCTGCGGGTTATGCAGGTTTTCCGATGCCGTGAGTGCCGCGGCAGCCAGCTCATTTTCACTAAGGTAATCACTGGGCGTCAGCTCGAACACATCCAGCCCGCGTGCAATCTCGGTGCCGTAAATCACACCGTTGTACCAGTACGCAGACCAATAACCACCCATGACCAGCTCTTCGGAATCAACCGGACCACGGTCAAAAAACGCAATTTCCACCGGGTTGGCCGAATCGGTAAAGTCCATCAACGAAATACCGCCCTGGTACCAGGATTGCACAAAAATATCGCGTCCCGGTACCGGCACCAGCGAACCGTTGTGTGCGACACAGTTTTCCTGATCGGATTGTGGTGCAGGCAGTTTGTAGTGACTGCGGAACTCAAGTTTGCCATCGACCACGTCGTATACAGCATTGGCGCCCCAGTTCTGCGGGTCAAACGCACGACAGCGTGCACGCGAACCACCGCCCCATTCATCAGTGAACAGGACTTTGGTGCCCTCATTGTTAAACGTTGCCGAGTGCCAGTAGGCAAAGCCGGTATCGACAACCTCGTCCAGACGCGTGGGATTCATCGGGTCACTGATATTAAACAGAATACCGTTGCCCGAACAGGCGCCAGCCGCGATACCCAGCGCCGGGAACGCGGTTATGTCGTGGCAGTGGTTGGTTTCGTTGGTGTCCTGAGAGCCTTCACCATGATCGCCGCCTTCCCACAGGCCGGCAATGATACCTGAGTCAGAATCAGCGAAGACCTGGGGCCGGCTCACGATGCGAGCATTTTCCGGGTTGTCCAACGGGATCTGAACAATCTCGATTCGAAAACGGGCCGATTCTGCATCTTCGAAAGGTGACTCATTAACACAGCCTTCCAGCTCTTCTTCAGGCCGCACATAACTGGTACCAGAGATATAGACCAGAATATTGTTGTTGTCATCGGGATCGGTAACCACGGTGTGTGTGTGTGAACCACGGCAGGTCTGCACGGCAGCTACCTGAACCGGCATGGTAAAGTCACTGACATCAAAAATACGAATGCCGCGGAAACGCTCGTCGCTCACGCGCTCGGCAACACCGGTCAGGCCGCAGTCCAGTCGACCTCGATTCTGCTCCACGGACATGATCAACAAATCACCGATCACCGACACATCACCCTGGCCACCCGGGCACACCACCGAACTCATCAGCTGCGGGCTGGTCGGGTTACTGATGTCATATGCGTTGAAACCATGGTAGTTACCCGCAATCAGGACATCCCCGGCGAACGCGATATCCGTATTGGCAAAATCCAGCAGGCTGGGTCTTGGCTCGGCGTCCTCGTCGTCTGATTCCTCGCCACTGTCATTGATCCGGCTCATGGGCAGACCCTGGGGATTGGCCGGGTCGTAGAAGCCTTCAGGTTTCGGCATGGCCGCCATCAGCCGCATATTAAGCGAAGCCTGCCCGGCCGAGTCATAGCCAGCGCTGAGGTTGACGCGCGGATCCGGCGACAGCGTGGCCAGCATCAGCGTCATGCGTTCGATTTCGCTGGTTTGTTCGGTGCTGACCTCCGAGGTGAATTCAAACAACACCGGATCCTGGGCGGAGCCGCCTTGTTCCAGCAATGTTTCCACCATGGTCACAGCACCCTGATGGTGCTTGATCATCAACTCCAGATACCGGGCGTCGAATGCCACGCCCTCAGTACCGGCCAGTTCGGCCATCTCCTCGTCGGAGATCATGCCCGGCATCATGTCATTGCGCGAGCCATGCGAACCGCCGCGCATCACGTGATCTGACATCGAACTGGTCGTGGCCTGGCCACGCGCACGAAGCCAGTCCTGCATGAAACTCATTTCATCTGCCTGCGACAGCGATATGCGTTGTCCCAGTTGTCCCATATCTTCATTTTGTGTGCGATCTTCCAGCAACGCACTCATCTCAACCGCCTGCGCGTGATGAGCAATCATGTCCTGCATAAATTTGACGTCGGCATCACTGAAACGCATGCCCGCAAGATCCGAGGCCTCTGCAGCGGTGATCTGACGACTGCTCTGACCCGGTGCGCCCGGTTGCACAATTGGCACCTGGGCGTAACTTTCGGCAGCCATAAACAGGGAAATGGCGGTTGCGAGCGACACGCGTGAGGCGATACGGAACATTTGAGCAGATGATTTCATCATTGAACTGTCTCCGGATTTTGTCATAACTTTCACAGAAAAGTGGTCTGAGAAGAACGTTACTGGCAAAGAATCTAATGGCGGATTTGTATACAAGCGCGGCCTGGCTTCTGTGTTATCAGGTCACGAATGTCCCAAAGATTACAACGGTTTCCTGACTGATGCTACCAAATACTGTGCGGTATAAGTCAAATGACCGAGCCAATGACAGGAAAAGCCATTGCAGTCCCAATCCCCGCCCCGATTGCCCTGGTGGACACCGCCGATGGCCAATCGGTCTCTATCGCATGGAGAATGTGCCCGGAAAGATCGGCGCCATGTTGCCGCGTTTACTCGACGAAACCATGAAATCGGGCAAAAAATAGCGGGAAATACATGTAACACCCTGTTTAAGTCTGGAAAACAGCTGTTCGCTATGCCAGAATGCGGTCGCTGAGTCGCTGATTTTAATCACGGGAGTAATTTGATCCATGGCTAGGAGTAATTTGATCCATGGCTAAAAGCAAGGAAGACAAACCTAAAAAGTTTTTTGGTTTTCAAGTCGGCGACACTATCAGCTATGTCGTGGTGGTGGTGCTTGTCATTATTTTGATTCGTCAAGTCATGGCATTATTCTGAACTCGACGAGTTGAATTCCAAGGCCTGAATCCCCTGATCGGATTTGCCGGTCAGCAGCACGCCGACCCCTGGCAGCTTCCTTGGGCACACCCAGTTGTTTCTGCCACTCCTGTCATGCTAGATTATGTTTCCTCTTTGTCCGGCCACTGCCAATCGATTTGACGGGCGCGTTTTCGCGTGCTCAGGAACGGTGTTCGGGGGTTAATTACCCGGTTCAACTATCTGCTTAAACTACTTACTGCTTAAACTATTTATCCGCTTCAACAACAGGAACCCTTATGAGTCACTATAAAATCGCTTTGCTGGACGGTGACGGCATCGGCCCGGAAATCATGAAAGAAGCGGTCAAAGTGTTAAACCTGGTTGCCGGTCGCAACAATATCAGCTTTGACCTGATCCACTCCCCGTTCGGCGCCAGCGCGTATTTTGACTGCGGCCATCCGTTCCCGGATGAAACCAAAAAGGTTTGCGATGAAGCCGATGCCATCCTCAAAGGCCCTATCGGTCTGAGCCATGAAGAGTCACAAAAGATCCCGGTGGACATGCAGCCGGAGCGCGGCGCCCTGTTGCCGCTGCGACGCCGTTACAACACCTATGCCAACTTCCGGCCGGTTTTCCTGCCGCCGGGGCTGGCACATTTCTCTCCCCTGAAAAAAGAAATCATCGGCGATGGCATCGACATAATGATCATTCGCGAACTGGTAGGTGGGCTGTACTTTGGTGAGAAAGAAGCCGGGACCAGAGCTGATGGCGTGCGCTACGTCAAGGAAACCCTGGAATACGACGAGATTCAGATCCGCCGCATTGCCATCGTTGCTTTTGACACGGCTATGAAGCGCAAAAAGGTGCTGCACAACATCCACAAAAGCAACGTTTTAAAGTCTAGTGTGCTGTGGAACGAAGTCATGGCGGAGGTGGGCAAAGATTATCCAGAGGTGAAAATCGAGAATATTCTGGTGGACGCAGCGGCGACCTACCTGTGCCTGAACCCCGGCCGCTTTGATGTCATGGTCATGGAAAACATGTTTGGCGATATTCTCAGCGACCAAGGCGGCGGCATTCTCGGATCACTGGGATTGATGCCATCAGCCTGCGTGGGCGACAGCAAGGCCTATTACGAACCCTCACATGGCTCTGCCCCGGACATTGCCGGCAAAAACGTTGCAAACCCGTACTCAATGATCGGGTCCGTGGCGATGATGCTGGAAATGAGCTTCGGCATGGACCAGGAGTCCAAAAACGTTTGGCACGCCATGCAGAGCGTGTTTGCCGATGGCTACTCAACGCCGGACCTGTCCAGGCCTGGCAGCGGGGTCAAGATGATAGACACCCAGGCCTTTGGTGACAGAGTGGTTGAAGCCCTCCGTAAAATGCCGCTACAACAGTGAAACCCGTTCGCGGCTGCAAAGTCAGACAAAAACCAGCCGAGAAAGCGAAATTTACTGTCGGTAGAACAGCCTTTTGAGGCTATTCTGAACGAAGGCTTTGCAGCCATGAACGAGTTTTAGAAAGGACGCGCGTCTTTGGGGAGCAGGACTGTCTTGGTCGCTGACAGTTTTTCATGAGCAGCGTCGTGATCCTTGTCTACGTATAGCCACAGGTATCCCAGGCCGCCCAGCCAGAATGCTGGCCAGGCGGCCACAAACCGAATCAGGCCCTGCTTTAGCGAGATGGATTCATTATCCGTACGTACGGCCTTGATTCTCCAGGCGATCATGCCCAGGGTCTGTCCGGTACGCCGCCAGAACCACAGGTAAAAATACGCAGAACTGGTGACCATCATCACCAGAAACAGCATGGACGACAGCGGATTGCTCTGGGCGCGCCCGTCCACCAACTCATTGGTGCTCAGCCCCAGCAACCACAGTAATGCCTGGATAACAAAACCCAGGCACATCCACATCGCAAACACGAGAAAAATATCGTAAAGCAGCGCCGCCAGGCGACGCAAAAGACCTGCGCGTGGCAAGTGGGCAATTTCAGCTTCGGAAAGGAGTCGGCGCTGGATCTTCTTTTTTGAGCTCATCAGGACAAACACGGCTGGTGATCAGAGAGCGTGTAGTATAACGTATTTACTGATGGGTTGCCGCTCAGAACAATACCGGCTCAGTGTTATCCTCAGGTTCCTGCTGCGTATCGTCGACATTGATTCCCGAGCGCACTGAAGCGGGAATATCGCCCAGTAATTCACGCAGGCGCCTCAAATCCTCGGTGTTAGAGACATCCTCTCGCCCGCCCTCGGACGCTTCCAGGCCACTGGCATTGAACACCAGATTGAAGGTATAGCGCGGATCGCGCATACACAGAATGGTAAATGCAGTCTCCTCGTTTTCGGTTCTGTACTCATTCAGTCGCCCGTACAAAACTTCGGCGCACTCAGGGTTTTCCAGCGCGCGCTCGGCCGCCGCGACCAATAAGCCGCGCAGATTCTCCTGGCTGGAGGGCAGCCAGAGCCGTTGCGGCTTCAAGGCTTCAGCCGCGGTCAGACCACCACTGGTTATGGATGACAACAACAACCCTGCGGCAAGACTTATGCTCAAATGCTTCATACGCAATTTATCGACAATTCACCAGGAAACTTGAATCAGGCATCACACTTATGATGCCTGAAAGGATCTGTTAGAATCCAGCCTTTGATTTAATCGGTTCAGGATACTTCCCGGCATGAGTGCACAAGTAAGCGGCAGACGGGTCCAACTACTGGACACCACCCTGCGTGATGGCGAACAAACCCAGGGCGTCTCATTCGCAGCGAAAGAGAAACTACAAATCGCCCGCGCCTTGTTGCAATCTTTGAAAGTTGATCGCATTGAAGTCGCGTCGGCACGCGTTTCCGAGGGTGAGAAAAAAGCGGTCACCGATATTAACACCTGGGCTGCTCAGGAAGGCCTGCTTGATAAAGTCGAAGTACTGGGTTTTGTCGACTACACCCTCAGCGTCAACTGGGTGCGCGACACCGGCGGCAAGGTTATCAATCTGCTCGCCAAAGGCAGCGAAAAGCACTGCCGCGAGCAGCTGGGCCGAACGCTGGACGAACACATCAACGACATCAGGCGCACCGTCGCTTACGCTAAGGAAAATGATCTGTGCGTCAATATGTACCTGGAAGACTGGTCCAATGGCTACAAAGACAGCCCCGAATATGTTTTTGCGCTGGTGGCCGGTGTACGCGACTGCGGCATTCGCAACTTCATGCTGCCCGACACTCTGGGTGTGATGACCCCGGATGAAGTGCACACCGCGCTGACCGACATGATCGCCCGTTTTCCGGACTTACGCTTCGATTTCCATCCACACAACGATTACGGCCTGGCCACAGCCAATGTCATGGCCGCCGTCAAGGCCGGTATCGACACCATTCACTGCACGGTCAATTGCCTGGGCGAACGGGCCGGCAATGCATCGTTGGCGGAAGTGGCCGTGGTGCTCAAAGACAAACTCGGCATCCAGTTATCCATCGATGAAACCCGCATTACCATGCTCAGTCGCATGGTGGAAAACTTCTCTGGCAAATGGATTGCAGCCAACACACCCATTGTCGGTGCGGATGTCTTTACCCAGACCGCCGGCATCCACGCCGATGGCGACCAGAAAGGTGGCCTGTACATAACCGCTTTGCGTCCCGAACGTTTCGCCCGCAAGCGCACTTATGCCCTGGGCAAGATGAGCGGCAAGGCATCGCTGGCCAATAACCTGGAAGAAATGGGCCTGGAGCTCAACGCAGAAGATCAACGCAAAGTGCTGCAGGAAATCGTCAAGCTGGGCGACTCCAAAGCGCTGATCACAGCAGATGACCTGCCTTTCATCATAGCGGATGTACTGGAACGCCGCGAGTTTCGATATGTAGAATTGCTGAACTGCTATATCAGCAGCGGCCTGGATGTCGACAGCACCGCCAGCGTGCGTGTCAGTATCCAGGACAAAGCCTACAATGCGTCCGGCTCGGGCAACGGTGGCTTTGCCGCGTTCATAGATGCCATCAACAAGATTCTGAAGAAACGCGATTTTATCATGCCGGCGCTGGTGGACTACGAAGTGCATATCCCTAGCGGCGGCAACACCAATGCGCTGACCGAGTGTATCATCACCTGGAAAATCGAAGATCGGGAACTGAAAACCCGGGGCGTGGATGCCAACCAGGTACTGGCTGCGGTCAAGGCAACGCTGCGCATGATCAATATGCGCATGCACAGCCTGATCCCCTGAAGCCTGTCAGACCCGGCGCAGCAAGAACAGCCCGAGCAACGCACATAGAAAAATAGGCGCAAGGACAGCCACAAAAGGACTGATGCCATACAAAATTGTCGCCGGGCCCAGGGTGCGTTGAACAATGGTAAAGCCCAGACCGATAGCAATAGCAACAAACACCCGGTAACCCATCGTCGCCTCACGCAACGGTCCAAATACAAATGAGACGGCCAACAGCACAAGACTGAGCGTTGCCAGCGGCTGCAACAATTTCTTCCAGAACGCCAGATAATAATTGCTGCTGTCCAGACCTTCACTGTCGAAATAACCCGCGAGCTGGAACAGGCCGCTGATGGATTGACGGTCCGGGCGCACCAGTAACACACTGAGCAGCGACGGCGACATATCAACGGACCACTGTAATTCTTCATGGTACTCTGCCTGCAACTGGTCCTCGGTAAACCGGGTTTCGCGCACACCGGTCAGACGCCAGTAAGGCCCATCTGCATCGTCCATATGATGCCCCTGTTCGGCAAAACGACTGCGCAGCAACTCGCGCCTGTTGTTCAACTCGTAAACCGTTACGCCGAACAGTTCACGGCCACCCGGCGCAATCGCATTGATATGAATGTATTCGTTGCCGATCTTGCGCCAGTCACCCTGGGAACTGCTGATTGCCTGCCCACCACTTTGGGCCAGCGCCCGCTGACTCTGCGCTGTTTGCTGCAAGGCCGGCGCCACCCACTCGCCCAGAACCAGACCGAAAACCATCACCCCCAGCACCGGTAACATCACCCAGCCCACCAGTACCGACGTTTTTATGCCAGAGGACTGCATGACCAGCAGCTCCTGGCTTGATGCCAGTATACCCAGACCGATCAGCGCGCCACCAAGTGCCACAAACGGCAGTAGTTCATAAACGCTGGTTGGCACCGTGCGTAGCACATAAATAATCGCATCCCATGCCGTGTAATAACGATTGGTGTCAGCCAGCTCTTCGGCTATGGTGAAGATCAGGTCGATCATGGTGATAAGACCCAGCACCACCAGCATCGACAACAGCACGGTTTTGGCCATGTAGCGCGCAAGCATTGGCATTACGCGATCCTCGCCAGCGCCGGTTTCTTTGGACGATCACGCCACAGCAACACCAACCCGACAGCGATAAACATAAGATGAACCCACCACATGCCGATAAACGGCGACAAACTGCCATCTTCTACTGCATCGCGAGACACCTGCAACAACATGAAGTACAGACCATAAACCAGCGCTGCGGGCACCAGGCGGGCAAACCGGCCATGGCGCGGGTCAACCTTGCTCAGTGGCACTGCCATCAGTGTCAGCACGGGAATCAGCATGATCACGGAAATCCGCCATTGCAATTCAGCAACGTACCCCGGGTCCGACGAACCAAGTAACGCCATTGTCGGTAACTCGGTCCCGCGCAACACTGGCGCAATGGTGCTCTGTTCCGGCAACAAAATGCCCTTCTCCTCAAACTCGGTCACACTGTAATCTGCAGCCCCGGGAGTGCCGTCATAAAAATAGCCGTTTTCCAGCAGCATGAAACGCCGGCCGCTGGCCTCGTCTACAATTGGCCGGGCCGATTCTGACACCATGATGCGCAAACCGGACTCCCCTTCAGGCGGATCAGGATCACGCAGCACAACAAACGGGTTATTCAATTGGCGGCCCACTTCAGTCTGCGACAAGGACTCGGCGTAGGTCACTCGCTGGCCCCGGTTGAAGGACTGGAACTGCCCCGACACGATCAGATCTATCTCGGTCAACTCATCCTGGGACTGCCGCAGTCTTTCGGTCTGCTGCAGCCCTGCCGGAGCCGCATACAGGCTCAGCACCGCCATCGCACACGCCAGCAGCAAGCCAACGCCCATGGTCATGGTCAGCAATTTGGCGCGACTAAAACCACAGGCATGCAATACCACCATTTCATTCTCCGCGTACATACGGCCGTAGGCCAGCAGCACAGCGAGGAAGAAAGCAAAGGGTACAATGATCAGCAAAAACTCAGGCAAGCGATACAACATCAGCATCAACAGGATATCGGTTGTCATCTTGCCAGCCACAGCATCGGCCAGGTATTGCAGGAAACGCGACGTGAAAGACACGACCAGCAGTATCAGCGACACCGCTGCGGTGACCTGAAGTAGTTGCTGGGTGAAGTATCGAAATAAAATCAATGGATAGCGGCCTGCTTAGTCATCCGGCTCACCAACCAGACTTATGAAGGCCGGTGGCACTGCCGCAATCTTGTTTTTGTCGAAATCGAAAAAGACAACGCCCTGTTTGGCGTTGCACACAACCCGGTCGAGCGCCGAATTGGTGATCTGGAAACAGATATCACAGCCATACTTGTTGAAGCGGCCGACCCCCACTTCAATAATCAGCACGTCCCTGGCAAACGATTGCGAACGATAATCGACTGCCATGTCCGTAACCACCATGCCAAGACCAAAGATATTGGCTTCGATCAGTCCCAGACTGGCCAGAAACTGCAATCGGGCCTCA
>Ga0136557_1002279_pt1 | contig 11269 bp, 10 predicted proteins | sample AntRauTorckE6832_FD_104796 | JGI IMG/M metagenome (GOLD analysis project Ga0136557, IMG submission 104796) | Saline lake microbial communities from Rauer Islands, Antarctica - Metagenome Torckler E6 #832 | ecosystem: Environmental > Aquatic > Non-marine Saline and Alkaline > Saline | place...
GAACGTCCACTAAAGGCCACCTCAGGCTGCTGCAGCCTGGGGCAGTCTTCATATTTATATACACTTTTATAGAATTCGGCATTAGTGATCTGCATGATTTTCATCCTCTATTAATAAAATATCCATTACCTCATCCATATGAGAAACAAATGTCACATTTAAGCCTCTAATAATTTCTTTTTCAATTTCTTTAAATTTATTTTCATTTTTCTTCGGTAAAATAAATTTTTCGATCCCTGCTCTGCGTCCTGCAAGAATTTTAGTTTTTAAACCACCGATCGGCAGTACCCTACCTCTTAAAGAAATTTCTCCAGTCATTGCATAATCTCCTCTTACTTTGCGGCCGGTTAAAGCAGAAGCTAAGGCTATTGCAATAGTGATTCCTGCTGAAGGTCCATCTTTGGGGACTGCTCCCTGGGGAACGTGAATATGAATATCATATTTTTCATAAAATCCATCAGTTAAATTTAATTCTTTCTGCTTGGAGCGGACATAACTTAAGGCTGCCTGAGCAGATTCTTTCATTACATCACCTAAAGAACCGGTTAAGGTCAGCTCTCCTTTTCCAGGAACTACTGCAACCTCAATATCTAAGATATCTCCACCGGCCTGATTGTAGGCCAGACCTGTAGCTACACCAATTCTATCTTCCAGGTTAGTTTCCTGGTGTTCATAATCAGGTAAACCAAGATGTTTTTCTACACTATTAACTGCAACTAGAGCTTTGTGATCTCTTCCTTCCACAAATTCCTTTGCTACTTTACGAGTAATAGCAGCCAGTTTTCGCTCTAAGTTTCTTACACCAGCTTCTCTGGTATATTCTCTAACCACCTTGAGAATGGCATTAGAAGAAATATTAATCTGATCTTTTTTTAAACCGTGGTCCTCATAAATCTTCGGCAGCAGATGACCTTCTGCAATTTTAAGTTTTTCATCTTCTGTATAACCTGGAATCTCAATTAATTCCATTCTATCTAGTAGTGGTGCGGGAATTGTGTGAGCAACATTAGCAGTTGTCACAAATAATACCTGTGAGAGATCAAAAGGTACTTCCAGATAATGGTCACCAAATTCCTTATTCTGCTCTGGATCTAAAACCTCGAGCAGAGCAGAAGCTGGATCGCCTCTAAAATCAGAACTCATCTTATCAACTTCATCCAGTAAAAATACCGGGTTTTTACTGCCGGCATCACGCATTGCATTAATAATTCTACCGGGACGAGATCCAATATAAGTCCGGCGGTGGCCTCTGATTTCTGCCTCATCTCTAACTCCCCCGAGAGAAAGGCGGACAAAATCTCTATCTAAGGCTCTAGCAATTGAGCGGCCGAGAGAAGTTTTACCAACTCCAGGTGCTCCTACCAGGCACAAAATAGGACTCTTTTTAGCTGGTGCCATCTTACGTACAGCCAGGAATTCTAAAATTCTTTCCTTCACATCTTTTAATCCATAATGATCTGCCTCTAAAATTTCTTCAGAATTTTTAATATCAATTTCTTCATCTTTTTCTTTATTCCAGGGAAGATCTAAAATACAGTCAAGATAGTTACGGATTACTGTAGCCTCTGGAGACATATTGGGAGTTCGATCCAATTTTTCTATTTCTTCTTCAACCTTTTCAGCTACTTTTTCCGGCAGCTCTGCCTCTTCTAGTTTTTCGAAATATTCATTTATCTCATCAGTAGTACTTTTATCTTCATCAAGCTCATCCTGAATAACCTTCATTTTCTCGCGCAGATAATATTCTTTCTGGTTTTTTTCTACCTTCTTTTTTACTCTTTTGTTAATATCAGACTCAATTTTTAAAACTTCAATTTCATCCTGCAGCAGACTCAGCATCTTTTCTAAACGCTGAATAATATCAGTTGCCTCTAATAATTCCTGCAGCTGCTGATATTTTAATTCAACCTGAGAAGAAATAACATCAGCTAGACGGCCGGGTTCTTCAATGTTACTGGCTGACATAATAGTTTCAGCCGGTAAGTTGCGGTTATATTTGATATATTCTTCAAATTCCTTGATAACTGTCCTCATCAGAGCTTTGACCTCAGTTGTAACCTCAACCTTTTCTTCAGGCCGGCTTTCTGCTTCCACCAAAAAATATTCCTCTGTGTCTAGATATTCAATAACTTCAGCTCTTTCTAAACCTTCTACTACAACTTTAATCATTCCGTTAGGAAGTTTAACCAACTGTTTTACTTCAGCTATTGTTCCAAAGCCATAAATATCATCTATTTCAGGTTCTTCTACTGACTCATCTTTCTGAGCTGCAATAACTATTTTCTTTTCTTCCATCATTGCTTCCTCCAGAGCAGATACAGATTTATCTCTGCCCACTAAAAGAGGAATTACCATATGTGGAAAAACAATTACACCACGCGAAGCCAGTAGAGGTATTTGCATTACTTCCTTAATTTCATTTTCTTCAGCCATTAAATTTCACCTCTATCTATTATATTTAAGTGAATAATTCACTTATAAATTATCCTATTTTTATATTTCGGGATAAATTAACTTTCCCCTCCAAAATTATTTAAAAAACGAAAGAGATAATACCACTCACTCTTTAGGAGTAATATTATCTCTAGATCTCATTCTTACAGCTTAATTTACATTAAACAGTATCTATTATTTAATCTTTTAGCTGTTAAGCGCTTTCTTCCTCTTCCAGACTATCATCTTCAATTTCCAGAATTGGATCAGCATTTTCTTCTATAACTTCCTTAGTTATTATACATTTTTTAATTTCAGGTCTTGATGGCAGCTCATACATAATATCTAAAACAGTATTTTCTACTACTGATCTTAAGCCGCGAGCACCTGTATTACGATCTAAGGCTTTAGCAGCAATTGCTATTAAAGCATCATCTGTAAATTCAAGCTCAATATCATCCATAGCAAAAAACTTTTCATACTGTTTTACTAAAGCATTACGAGGTTCTTTCATAATCCGAACCATATCTTCTTCCTCAAGCTGATCTAAGGTTACCTGAACCGGCATTCTACCAATAAATTCAGGAATTAAACCATAATGCAGTAAATCCTGAGGTTGAATATGCTTTAGAGTATCTCCAATATTTTCATTCTCTTCTTTAGTTTTGATATCAGCACCAAAACCCATAACCTTTTCGCTGATCCTGGAGTCTATCAATTTCTCCAGACCATCAAAAGCTCCACCAGCAATAAAGAGAATATTAGTTGTATCTATCTGAATAAATTCCTGATGAGGATGTTTACGTCCACCCTGTGGTGGTACACTGGCAACAGTACCCTCTATAATTTTAAGCAGAGCCTGCTGTACTCCCTCTCCAGAAACATCTCTTGTAATAGATGTATTCTCAGATTTGCGTGCAATTTTATCAATTTCATCAACATAGATAATACCTTTTTCTGCTTTTTCTACATCATAATCAGCAGCCTGAATTAACTTCAGTAGTATATTTTCTACATCTTCACCTACATAACCAGCCTCTGTTAAAGAAGTTGCGTCAGTTATTGCAATAGGTACATCAATAATCTTAGCCAGAGTTTGAGCCATCAGTGTTTTACCACAGCCTGTAGGTCCAACCATCATAATATTACTCTTCTGCAGTTCAACATCATCAACCATCATATTTGAGTTGACTCTTTTGTAATGGTTATAAACTGCTACAGAAAGTGATTTTTTCGCTCTTTCCTGACCAATTACATACTCATCTAAATATTTTTTAATTTCCTTAGGTTTAGGAACACTTTCAAATTCAAGTTCCAAATCCTCATCTAATTCTTCTTCTACAATTTCATTACAGAGTTCTATACATTCATCACAGATATAAACTCCTGGACCAGCAACTAATTTTTTTACCTGATCCTGATTCTTACCACAAAAGGAACATTTGAGTTCCCCATCTTCGTGATCGTGGTCACCAAATTTGAACATTTTATCACCTCTTGGGCTAAATTACTTTTCACTTAATTCATTACGGGTAATTACTTCATCAATTAATCCATAATCTACAGCTTCTTCTGCAGTCATGAAATAATCTTTCTCTACATCCTGACCAATTTTTTCTGCACTTTGACCTGTGTGTTTGCTGAGAATATTGTTTAATAGTTCTCTAATTCTCATTAACTCTTTAATATGGATTTCAGCATCAGTTGCTTTACCCTGAGCTCCACCGGCTGGCTGATGAATCATAACTCTTGCATAAGGAAGAGCATAGCGCTTTCCTTCTGCACCAGCAGCAAGTAAGAGGGCACCAGCACTTGCGGCCTGACCCATACCAATTGTTACAACATCAGGCTTAATGTACTGCATTGTGTCATACATTGCCAGAGCAGCAGTTACTGAGCCACCCGGACTGTTTATATATAAATAAATATCTTTATCTGGGTTATCTGCTTCTAAAAAGAGCAGCTGAGCAATAACAGTGTTTGCAACATCATCTGTTACTGGTGAACCTAAAAATACAATTCTATCTTTTAAAAGGCGGGAGTAGATATCATAAGATCTTTCCCCACGGTTGGTCTGTTCAACTACCATTGGAATAAGGCTCATCGATTAAAACCTCCTTGAATTTTTGGTACCTGGTACCCGAAAACGATTTTGGTACCTGTTACCTATATTATATCTAAAAACACATTAAAAAACAGTTAGTGTTTAACATTCTAATCAAAATTTAATTATTTTCTGTCAGGAATTCAATTGTTTTTTGTCTTCTAATATCTTCTTTTAGCTGTGACAGCTGTCCCTGCATCTGTAAAATCGCCTTAATCTGTTCAGGCTCCTGATCATGCATTTCTGCAATCTCATTAACTTCTTCTTCAATTGCTTCATCTGTTACTTCAATATTTTCTACATCTGCAATTGCTTCAATTACAAGCAGTTCTTTTGCACGCTCAGATGCTGTTTCTCTATTCTGATCTCTCCAGCCGTCTTCATCCATTCCCATATACTCAAGGTAATCTTCTACATCCATACCCTGCTGTGAGATGGACTGAGATAATCTCTCAAACATCTGATCAAGCTGCTCATCTACCAGAGTATCTGTCATATTCACTTCAGCATTTTCGCTTGCCTTTTTGATAATTTCTTCTCTAAAATTATTTTCTACTGACTCTTTTTTCTGTTCAGCTATTTCTTCTTCAATACTTACTCTTAATTCATCTATTGTCTCATAATCACTTGCCTCAAGAGCAAAGTCATCATTGAGCTCTGGTCTTTCTTTAACTTTTATTTCTTTTAAAACCACATCAAAGGTAGCTTCTGAACCAGCAAGATCATCTGCATGATAATCTTCCGGGAATGTTACCTCAACAGTTTTTTCTTCTCCTACACTCATTCCAATTAACTGTCCTTCAAAACCTGGAATAAAGCTTTCAGAGCCAATTTCTAAACTATATTCTTCTGCAGATCCACCTGGGAATTCTTCCCCATCAACATAACCGGTGAAATCAATTATTGCAAAATCACCTTCCTGCAGTTCTTCCCGATCTGCAGTCATTAATTGACTGTGCTCATCCTGCATCTTTTCTAAACGCTCATTTATTTCTTCTTCCTTAACTTCAGCATCTTCTTTTTCAACACCTAAATCTTTGTATTCACCAAGCTCAACCTCAGGTTTAACCTCTACTATTGCTGTAAATGTAGCAGTCTCTCCTTTGGAAATATAAAAATCTTCTATATCAGGCTGTGCTACTGGCTCAATATCAGCTTCTTCTACAGCTTCACTATAACCCTGTGGAATTAAAATATCAAGTGCATCTTTATGCAGAACTTCTTCCCCAAATCTCTGTTCAATAATTTTTCGTGGTGCTTTTCCCTTTCTAAATCCAGGAATCTCTACATCTTTAACTACCTGACGATAAGCCTGTTCCAAAGCCTCGTCTACACGGCCACTTTCTATTTCGACATCCAGTTTAACTTTATTACCTTCTAAAACCTCTTTTTTTACTTCCATTAATATTCCTCCTAACTGATATTTAAATAAAACTTTTTTAAAAAACTCTCTATATGTTAATAATCCCCGATCTGGCACCGGGCCAATATCGGGGTCAATGACAGAATTATTAAATGGTGCGAAAGGTGGGACTCGAACCCACATGGGGATTGCCCACTAGATCCTAAATCTAGCGCGTCTGCCAATTCCGCCACTTTCGCATAGTAAATAATGCTGTGAGTGAAAACTTCTTTTTCTTTTTCACAAAAAGCACATATAATGGTAACATAGCTTTTTGCAGTTGTCAAGGATTTTTTAGAAAATTATTAGATTCAACATTTTTTTTGCAATAATTTAATCCCTGAAGTATATTTTCACCTTTTCAAGTATATAATAAATTTGAGAAAATATCCAGTATATTTATAAATTAATTTATTCTTTTTCGATTTCTATTGTTTTTGATTCCAACTTTTTCCAATTGCGAAAATGTTCTAACTCCTGTGCCAGCTGTCTAAATGCAAGAATAAAAACTGCTGCATCATCAGTAAAACCAATTCCAGGTAAAAAATCAGGGATCAGATCTGTTGGTAAAATTAAATAAGCAAGGCTTGCTACAATCCATCCCACCGCTGCCTCATTTAATTTAAAATTACCTTTAGAGTATTCACTCAACATCTCCAACAATTCGCTTACTTTATCAATAAATGAAAGTTTGTAGTTTTTAGAATCAATAAAATTACGTGTCTTATCCAAAATTTTAGTTACACTTTCATGCCCTGTACCCCATTTGTTGGTCAGACGGCCTAAAAAAGCTAGAAGCTCCTGATTATTAAAATCTTTTTTCATATTTTCACCACCAGTATTTAATCTTCAGGTTTCATTAAAGATAAATCAACTTTTCTGTCTTTAATATTTAAAGATCTATTTAATAATTCTTCTACTGCTGCAAATTTATCTATATACATTTCTTCTGTCGTAAACTTAGCATAATGTCTGTGCAGAAAATTATCAATACCCATAAATAAAATCTCAGTAACTTCTTCCGGGTAATCAGTCTCAAATTCTCCTCTTTCTACTCCTTCTTTTACTATATCAGTAAAAATAGGCATGAATTTATTCCAGAACTCCTTATTTCTTTCTTTCATAAATTTAGCATTCTCATCAATTTTAAAGAATTCATAAACTTTAAAATTACCTCTCCTACTAAAAATTAATCGCAAAATTACTTTTTCTAGTTTTTCTAGAGAAGACATCTTTTGATTTTCTAAAACATTTCTTGCTTTTTTCTCAGTTTTTTTATATCTTTTTTCTAAAAGAGAAGAAATTATATCTTCTTTAGTATCAAAATAATAATAAAATGTTCCTTTAGCAACTCCTGCTTTTTGAGCAATATCTTTAACAGTTGTTTTTTCAAAGCCTTCTTCTATAAATAATTTTTCTGCTTCATTTAATATTGTGTTACGCCTCTTAAGCGATTTTTTGGTTTGTTTGGCCACTCTTATTAACCCCCACCTATTTTTTTGACTTTTAGTCATATAGAGTGAATACATTATAGCATAACTTTTCAATTAATTAAAGAGCGCATAAAAAAAATACATCCTAAATAGATGTATTAAATGGGGTGGATGATGGGGCTTGAACCCACGGCCTCAGGAGCCACAATCCTGCGCTCTAGCCAACTGAGCTACATCCACCATATTAGGTTTTAATTTTAAAATGGCGCGCCCGACAGGATTCGAACCTGTGGCCTACGGATTAGAAGTCCGTTGCTCTATCCAGGCTGAGCTACGGGCGCAAAAAAATGGAGCGGGAAACGAGACTCGAACTCGCGACCCTCAGCTTGGAAGGCTGATGCTCTAGCCAACTGAGCTACTCCCGCTCAAAAAATTGATATAATTAAAAATGGTCGGAGCGAAAGGATTTGAACCTTCGACCCCCTGCTCCCAAAGCAGGTGCGCTACCAAGCTGCGCCACGCTCCGACGTGTTGTATGCCGCAAAAATTAACTTTCTTTTTTCGCGACGACAAGTAATAGTATATAGTAAATACCGCTTTCGGTCAAAAAAGAAAACGGCATTTACAATTGCTTAGAATAAATTAGATGCATTATTCTTTTTTTTACTCGTTGTAGCTCGCTTTTAGCCTTCTTTTCATTTTCTTTAATGCACGACCTCGGTGACTGATTTTATTCTTTGCTGACTGGCTAATCTGCGCCATTGTCAGCTCATATTCAGGCAGATAAAATATTGGATCATAACCAAAACCATTTTCTCCAGCTGGCTCTTCTGCTATAATTCCCTCACATCTACCCTCTACAGTAATTTCTAAATTTTTAAAAGGGTCAACAAGTGCAATTACAGAAATAAAGGCTGCTTTTCTCTCTGCCTCAGGCTGACCTGCCAGGAGTTTTAATAGCTTTAAATATTTTTCTTCATCATTTAAGTCTTCCCCACCAAAACGGGCTGAATATATACCTGGGGCACCATCTAGATAATCAACTGAAAGACCAGAATCATCAGCAAGTACAATCTCATTTAACTCTCTGGCCCGCTGTCTGGCTTTTTTGAGAGCATTTTCCTTATAACTTTTACCATCTTCTATAACCTCTGGCAGATCAAGCGCTGGATCCAGACCCTCAAAATTAAAATCTAAATCTGAAAAAAAAGCTTTTATTTCTTCTATTTTATGCAGATTACCACTACCAATAATAATTTTTTCCATCTTACTCACCGCCCAGAGCCAGCTTTTGTTCTTCGATCAGTTCTAAAATCCCCTTTTCAGCCAGATCATATAGTTGATCCAGTTCATCTCTACTAAAAGGATGTTCTTCAGCAGTACCCTGGATTTCTATAATTTCTCCTGCCTCAGTCATGGCAATATTCATATCTACCTGTGCTTCAAAATCTTCTTCATAACATAAATCAAGCATTGGAGTTCCATCAACAATCCCAACACTTGTCGCTGCCATAAACCCTCTCAGAGGACTTTCCTTTAATTTACCTTCATCCAGCATAAAGTTAATGGCATCCACTAAAGCAACATAGGCTCCCGTGATTGAGGCTGTTCTTGTACCACCATCTGCCTGAAGTACATCACAGTCAACCCAGATTGTTCTTTCTCCCATTTTGTCCAGGTCTATAATAGCTCTTAAACTTCTTCCAATTAACCGCTGAATCTCCTGGGTTCTGCCGCTTAATTTTCTTTTAGCTGCTTCTCTAATATTTCTGTCCTGTGTTGCCCTTGGTAATAAAGAATATTCTGCAGTCAGCCAACCTTTATTCTGCCCTCTTAAAAAATAGGGTACACTATTTTCTATAGAGACATTACATAAAACCATAGTATCTCCTGTCTCTACTAAAACCGAACCTTCAGCATACTTAGTGTAATTTCTTGTTATTTCAACATCTCTTAATTGATTAATTTTTCTTCCATCTGTGCGCATTATTTATTTTCCTCCCAGTTGTATTTTCTAGTGAATATATTTTCTTCTTTAAATTTTAAAGCTTCCAGACCTAAAAATTGACGTCCATGTTCTAAAAATCTTCTGGATATTCTGGACCGATCACTTACTATAAATTTATGAACTGTGTCTTCTTTTCCTGCTTCTTTAAGCAGATCTATTTCGGTCAGAGTTTTTTTTGCTTCAACTGCCATTTCATGGGCAGGATTTATTAAAGTAACATCAGCCCCCATTATTTTAGTTAAAAGGGGGGTTAAATAAGGAAAATGGGTACAGCCTAAGATCAAAGAATCAACCTCAGCTTCTATTAAAGGTGAGAGATAATCGCGGGCAGTTTTTTCCACCTGTTCCCCATCGAATTTCCCTTCTTCCACTAAATCTACAAATTTAGGACAGGCTTCAGCGTAAAGATCTGCCTCATTATTTAAATTTAAAATTGCATTTTGATAAGCAGAACTATTAACTGTTCCTTCTGTACCAATAACTGCAATTTTTTGTTTCTCACTTATTGCTACTGCCCTGAAAGCCGCACTTTTTATCATACCAAAAATCGGTATCTCAAATTTCTGCTGAACATATTCTAATGCTGCTGATGTACCTGTATTACAGGCAATAACAACTGCCTTAACATTTTTTTCGCTAATTAGATAGCTAATTATTGTTTCTACATATTCCCGGACTAAAGATAAATCCTTGGGCCCATAAGGAAGATGCAGAGTATCTCCATAATATATAATATCTTCTTCTGGCAGTAATCTGAAAATTTCGCGAGCAACTGTCAGGCCTCCAACACCTGAATCTAATAATCCTATTGCTCTACTTGAATCCTCCAACAAAACCAACTCCTATCTATATAATTAACTTCCCTCAGTCAATTTTTGATTGTACATCAAGGGCTGAGTTAAGTCAAGATGACCAACCAGACTTTCTACTTCTTCTCCCTCCAGCAATATTTTCACACTCTCAACCTCTGACAGGGCTGTATAAGAATTTACAATAGAATAAACTGTCAACATTTCGCCGGTACTTCCCCCCCAGTGATTATTTTTTAGGGCCTGATTAAAATTTAAGGTTAAGAGTTTATTATCAAGCTGATAGTCAAGCAGCTGACTTCCTTCGGGAATTGTTTCCGCTAATTCATTATTTTCTGGGCCAGCTTTAAGTGCCTCAAAAATTTGAAGATATCTGTCATTTTCTTCATCAATTTCTCTACTTTCTGCTTTTAAATAGCTGGCATCAGCAGTTGAAAAATAAACTTCAAAATTATTTTCTGCATAGTAGTTATTATAGAAGAGAATAAAAAGATACAGTATTGCTGCTGTCAACAATAAAAGTCTTAAGATAAGCAGTAATTTCCTTTTTTGATCTGCAGTCAATCTCATCTTTTTTACAGCCATTTTATTTACCCCCATTCTCTTCCAGATAATCCAGAATACCATCAACTATTAATGCTGCTGACTGCTGCTGAAATTCTCTGGATTTGAGCATCTTTTCTTCTTTATAATTACTCAAAAAGGCTACTTCAATTAGAGCTGAAGGCATTTTAGTATATTTTATTACATAAAAATTACTTTCTTTTATTCCCCGATCATAAATTTTAAGACCTCTGCCCAGTTTATCATGTATTTTTTCAGCTAAAAACCTGTTTTGATTATTCTCGCTCTGATTATAATATGTCTCTACTCCACCAGTCTGTGGATTATTAAAGGAATTTGAATGAATACTTACAAAAAGATCAGCATTCCTCTTATTAGCAAATTTAACCCGCTGCTGCAGTGAAAGAAATTGATCTGAATCTCTAGTTAGATGTACCTCATGATTTTTAGCAGCTAATAATCTGGCAATTTCTCTGGCAATAGCCAGGTTAGGAACTTTTTCTTCAAGACCGCTAA
>Ga0136557_1002280_pt1 | contig 11267 bp, 10 predicted proteins | sample AntRauTorckE6832_FD_104796 | JGI IMG/M metagenome (GOLD analysis project Ga0136557, IMG submission 104796) | Saline lake microbial communities from Rauer Islands, Antarctica - Metagenome Torckler E6 #832 | ecosystem: Environmental > Aquatic > Non-marine Saline and Alkaline > Saline | place...
ACTAGATTGGTTAATTTTCTGCAATATTATTCTGGATAAACCAAGAATACCAATTTGATATTTTGTTATTGGAACCTTCTTTAAATTGAAAATAACAGAATCACTTTTCTTTTTTCGATCAGATACTTTACTAATTTTATTTTCGCCGATATCAAGTTGATTAATCAACTTTTCCATCTGTTGAATAATCCAAATAACATCGCCTGCCTCTTCAATTGCCTTTTGACGATCTAAATATCCCTTGTGGAAATGGTCCACTTCGCTGTTAATATAACGTAAAGACTCATCAACACCAGACTTCCATTTTTTCACTGTTCTTTGGTATATGTTTTGAGCACGTCTTGCATATTTTTCAATTTCCTTCATAGTTCTTGTTTTATCAAGTTCCTTAACTGGCATATCTTTATATTCATATCCCCAATTGCTATTCCCTACTATATCACCCAACCATCGTGTGACTTTTGATATTTTTTGAGTCTTCTCAACACGTTTAGATTTCATAACTGTTTCAACAATCTTTTGAGGCCCTTTTATAGAATCAAATTTCTTGACCTTAATTATATCCCGCAACGGTATATCCAATCTTTTAGCTGTTTTACTGATTTCTTCATTAAAATTAGTAATTAGACCTAAGATGTTATCTTCGCATCGTTTTACTCTATTTTTAATATTACACAAATTCATATCTATATTTTTAGTGTCTAAATCACCACTTAGATTTCTCTTTACATAACGAACAGATAATTTTTTTAACTCTTCAGATAAATTCCTCTGTAATAAATCTGATTTCTTTTTCAATTGATCTTTTACTTTAGAATATTTAAAACCTTTATTAGTAACAGTTACACCAGTTGTTTTTAATTTTTCTTCTTTGATAATTTCACTGAATTTACTATAGATAGATTTGCTTCTTTGTATATCAATTTGAGGCAAATGAACCTCAATCAATTCCTTTAATTGATTTATAAGCGAATTATAATTTGACTCTTTTGGTGGTGTTATAAACTTGCATCTATTTCTCATTGCAATTAAGGCAGAAGTTTGTACAACCTTCACAGCATCTTTCTTATTTATATTTGATTGGTTAACAATTCTTCTTACCCTTACTTTGTGTTCTGAAGCAACCATTTCTTTTGTTTTAGAACCATCGGCACTTGCTTCAACTGAATCCAGCATATTTTGTACTATAATAATCGGGCAATTGTGCCTAGCAATAGAATTTAACACACTCCTAGTCTTAGCATCACTATTGGTTTTCATAGTGATTACAAAAATGCACATATCAATTGTAGGTAATAAAACTTCCAAAGATAATTTTTCATGCGATTCTAACTTGTATGCATCTAACCCAGCACTATCAATTAAAACAACTTGGTCATCTAAATCAAAATGAGGAGTAGCAAGTTGGATATCCGTTACTTTTTTTTTATTATTAGAATTTTCCTCTTCGTCAGTATAAGCTTTTAAGTTTTTTATAGTTAAAGTTTTGTCTGATAATACTTTTTTTTCGCCAGATTCAAATGTCACCACTGCTTTTCTTTTATCTGCTTTTGTACAACTGACTAATTGACTCGATGAGGGTTTTACAGCCGTAGATAGAAGGTCATCACCTAATATAGCGTTAATCAAAGTAGATTTCCCACTACTTGTTACACCAATTACACCAATTCTTACCTTATCATTTTTCCATTTAGTAAATCTTTGATTTAACCAACTAACTTCTTCTGCATATCTTGTAGTTGCTATCTTTTTATTATTAAAAACTTCTAAAGCAGCATCTATAAATTCTAAACTCTCCATAATCCGTCCTTTATATTAAATACAATTTTCACTTTCATATTCCTATGATTTTCATTTGATATATTATTTTCTTGTGTTTCCAAATATATTTACCTTTATATTTCAGTTTATTCTTTAAAATATCTTCATTGATTTCTTATAAAATCATTAGACATTATTTTTTAAATTATTTAAATTATAAAATAGGGTTCCTGTTAGTAAAAATGTTGAATAGGCTAGACTTAATCGAATAAATATTTTATCATTTGTAAACATCATCATATTTAGAACAACTTATAATATCGATACCAACACAATTTAGAAAAAATTCTTTCTTTTGGCTTGATTTTTCATCTGAATTATTCTTTGTTAAATAATAACCTTTCAACTTCTTATTATTTCTAATATTATATAAATGTCTTTGAATTAAAACATGTCTTATAAATATTTCTGATTCAGATAGCGACAATCCAATAATCACAATATTTTTTTCCATTATTTCATTCAACCAAGTTCTATCTTCTAAATAGTTTGTTTTTTTACTCATAGGATTAAATTTATTATAGTAGTTGATACATCCTGCATAGTCACTTACCGAAAGTTTTATTGAATTTTGATACTCATAATCACCATTTATATGCCATATTTTTATACTGTTCTTATCTTTATTTTGTTCATAAAATCTCTGCCACGGATAATAACTTGTAAATCCTTTATTTAAACTCCTATATGATCCTTTAATAAATTTCCCGGCTTCTTCAATAGAATGATCGAAATTAGTTGTTAAAATTTATGTTTTTAATATGTCCCATTTTTATCACTCCACTTTTAGTCAATCACCAAATTTAAATATTTCCTAGTACTTCTACTTTACTTTTTCTCTAAGTATATTGAATAATAACTTATCTAACAACATTTTTTTAATATAATCCCACCTTAAATTAAGCTAATCTATTTTTATTAGATAAGCATCAAATATTACACACCTTTTAATGATACATTTTCTATGAGATAATAACTTCTGTAAAAAATAAAAAAGGTAAATATCTAATGAAATGTGATTCTAAAAAATTAAGAGATTTTAAGAATAGCACTCTAACTGATGCTAGTTTTTGTAAAGCAAATAATCTAGTCTATAGTCAGTTCTTATACTTGAAAAAATCAATTAAAAATAAATCAACCAAAACTCATAAAGAAGAACAATCATGAGTAAATGTAAACGTAGCTGATCATAACTCGCTTCACTCAAATCCAATTGAAATAGTTATTGGTGAAGCAACGGCTAAAATAGATACTAACTTTGATCAAGTTACTTTTGAAAAAATTATGAAATCATTGGTTAAATTATTTTAAAAATCAATACAGATGCCTTAGTATACTTTGCAATTGGTCCTATGGACTTAAGAAAGTCCATTGATAGTCTTTCTATATTTTAGTGAAAGAGTCTTTTAATTTATATCCCTTACAACTAACTTTATCACATTGAAAAAAATTAAAAGATTTAACCCCTGATGAGCGCTATGAAGTTCATAATGAAGACAGAAGAAAGTATTAGAGATTTATAATATTTGTTTAGAAAAACTTAAAAATCAAGCCTTACCAAAAAGTTTTTTTAGTAAAGCCGTCGGTTATTATATAAGACAATGGATAAAATTCCCGAATTTCTAGAAGACGGACAATTATCCATTGATAACAACAAAGCTGAATATTTTCTGCCATTCCAATTATTTATTTTAACTCATCAGAATCTAAGGTTAATCCATTTTTTGTTAAAAACTCTTACATTTTAGCATCTGAGCGTTTTAATTATTCTAGCTGTGGAAGCAACTCTTGATTACATCGATTACAAGGTTCACAATATTGCCTTCCATGTATATGTCTTTTTCTATAACCGCTAGCTATCTCTCCATTCCATACTTCCTGAATTGACTGACTCATTACATCTCCTATCTGGTATCTCCCCTCAGCATCCATGCAGCATAATCCTACCCTTCCATCCCATAAGATAGTCATAGACTTCAATATACGATCACATACTGTATCTGTATCTCTAGCTAATGACTTTTTAAAGTCCCCCAAATAATTATAAGTGTCATAGGAATGAATATCTACCTGTTTATTAAAATTAGCTGTGATGTCATACCATAGCTGATGAAAATCTTCTATGGTATGTATGTTTTCTTTAATCAGCGGCATTGTAATCTTCATAGGAACATCTAACTTTTCAATAGCATATTTTATATTTTTAATTGTTTGTTCAAAATTCAGTCCTGTTATTTTTTCGTAGCTTTCTCTAGTTCCGCCTGGGAAACTAAAACTTAATAAGTCAAGATTTTTAATTTCATTCAGAGCATTTACTTCACTTTTCTTCAAGAGTGATGCATTTGTAAAAATATGGATCTTAGCCTTTGGAGTTAACTCATTGATCCGAATAACCTTGCTAATAAAATCCTTCCTTACAAACGGTTCGCCATGCAAAAACGGACTAATGTATGAAACACCTAATTCGTTAGCTTGCTTAAGAATATCATCGTACAATTCATCTTTCATAAATCCTCTTTTTCTCTCCATATTTGGGATAGTACACATTTGACACCTTGCATTGCAGGTATTATTAAGTTCAATTTGTAGATACTTAGGAGCCTTTGGTACCATATTAATATATGAGGCTTTAAAATGCCATTTATGTAAATCAATCACTTTGGGCATATCTTTACTATATAATACATTGCCTAAACCTAAATCATAAGATATTATATCTAACTTTTTACAGCATTCTTTAATCTGATTTATCGATGAACCATAGAACATATAATCTTTATCAATCTTTATTTTCTCTTCTGGAAGCTTCTCGTTTTCAATGTGTTCTACAATTAGAGCAAAATAAATAGAATCCATTGGGTGTTGATGTATTTCGTCAAACCATTTAACCTTATTTAATGACGTATTCTGTACTAATACTAAATCATATATCTGGGCTGCTAAACCTTCATTGGCTAACCTTTTCTGTATCTTATACTCTTCCAGTAACCTTATATATTCATCAGCTAACGTGTCCTTTACCATATATTTTATAATTTTTAATGACTGACCCTTTTCTATATTTAGGGCTTTTGCTACTCCTTCTGTTTTTGCTGGTAGATACCATGTCGTTTTTCCCCTAGACCCCTCAACACAAGTGTTTATATCTTTAAGAATATAGTTAATTTTTACGCCAGTCCATTCTCTCCAAGATCCATTAAACCCTGATTTTTCTGGGTAATCTTGTGTTTCATACTCTTCCATATTATCAACCTTAAAATTTATCTTTATTAACGGCAAGTTAAATGCCTTAAAATTTCCTGCATTCTGGTAAGAATAATTCATAACTTCCCTCCTTAACGTTCCACCTTCCCAAACTTCATTTCTTTTTTAACAATGATAGTTATAGCCCTTTGTAAAAAATATAAATTAGGACCTATAGATTTCAATATCATTGCTAATGGAAGTGCTAACCAATCTATAAATCTGACCTTCAAAGAAATATCCATAATCTTTAATACAAGTTTAGGGATTATAAATATATACCCCATCAAAGCTGTTGTAATTATACTTAATAAAATTTTCTTGATTACCACGCTTGGTACAAAAAAAATACTAACAAAAGTTAATACAACTATTAGTGGTGCAAATGCCCATGCACCTTGCAAATGATAACCATCTATCAATTGAAGTATAGGGGGTTTTTCAGTGAATTTTTTGCTCCAATTATAGGCAGAACGTAGTTCCATGCAACCGGCATACCATCTGGAGTGCTGAGTAACAATTTCTCTTAAGGACCTGGGCATGTCATCACTACAAAAATAAGGAATCGTTTTTATAGGGATATTAATCATTGATAATCTATATCCAATTTGTACCCCATCGGTAATAACTCCTTTAGGAAATTTACCTATCCTTTCAAGAAGTGATTTTGAGAAGAACTGACCATGTCCATTTAGGTATACATTTCTTAAGTATGGTTTGCTCATTTTTTTCTCAGTATGCTTTGAATATTTATAGTTATTTGGGTATTCTTTGATCATACTCCACATTGTTTGATAGATGGCACTTGCCACTAGAATAGGGTTCTTTTTTCCATCACTAAATCGTTGGGCTATATCTATAAAATGAAGGGGTTGTTGACAAGCATCGGCACCTTCATAGCAGATAGCTTGTACAACCGCTTCAAAAGTCTTTAGTTCTGGTAAAGAATCTGCATCATAAACACCTACAACATCTATATCTGATTGGATAGTATTTACATAATGCTCAAATCCAAAATTTAATTGAGTAGCACGATTTCCTTGCGTTTTAGTGCTTTCCAAATAATAAAACTTAGGACTATTGGGTAATATTTTTCTTTTGTAATCCCTTATCCATTCCTCTACAACATCTTTAGTACTTAATTGACTATCGTACAACTTTTGGAACTCATCAAAGGTACTTTGATCTTTCTTTTTCCATAATATTTTTAAAGATTCTTGTGAAAATAATCCACTTAAATGGGTTTTTATTTGCTCCATAGTAGTGCTTCTTCTATAATCATTATACACACTATATAATTCTTCTCTACGTTCTTCTTTATCTTGTTGTTCTCTATATGTACCAACTACAACAACATGAAGATTAACCTTTTTACTCGTGTACAGTTTAAAATGATTTAGTGTCTGCCTAATAATATTTTGTTCCCTTAAAACAGGAATGAAAAGCAGTAAATCTTTAGGCTCATTACTATTCAACGATAAAAAATCTGTGTTTTTTCTCTTTTTCAAAGCATAAAAACTTATCAATAAATTTCTAAATGCAAATATGGTTTTTCCAACTATTAAACTTGATAAAATAAATGCTATTATTTCTATCATTTACTATCTCTCCTAGTTTTCATAATCCTAAAATATTCTTTCAACTTTTTATAATCTATTGTCATAGGTCGACAGTATTCTATTACTCTCATAGCAATATCCACTTCTCTATCCAGTAATTCATTTGGGTGATGCATGATACCGAGTAGCTTACCATCGTAGATAAAGCTTTGTATTTCATTTATAATATTATTATAAGATTTAAGAACTACTTTTGGTTTGTAGCATGCTAAAACATCAAGGTAAACTGGTATCTGTACCATGTTGCTATCTACATGTGTATTAGACTGACTAGAATATACATTAAAATTAGATTTCTCTAATATTTTAATCGTAGAATTAGCCGTATTATTCCAAGGTGGGATATAAGTCGTAATAGATTGTCCAAAAATATCCTCCAAATATGTCTTGCCCTTAGTTATTTTATTTTTTACATCATCTTGATCCATGTACTCCGGGAATTCGTCTAACCATCCTGATTTAACATGGTTAATATGATCAACACCATGTTGGGCGATAATACAGTAGTTCAATTCTTTCAAATACATAGCCATCTTTACATCCAATTTATTTGGAATAACTGCAGCTATACTTGGTATTTTCAAACTTTCCAATTTATTTAATACTTTAATCACATTATAATTATAATGTCCAATATCATCAAATCGATGAAATATAAAATCATCCATTATGATTCCCAACTTTAATAAACCCTTGATCTACTAAATCCTCTCTATGACGCCAAGGTCCACTATGCTTAAATATCCCTGGCTTAAGTTGCAAATTTATTGGAAATATCTTATGAAAGGCTTCCATACATGCTACTTCACTATCAAAGCCTTGGTTGACAAATTCTAGAGCTTCTCTTGTTATTAATGAAGGATTATTTACCCAGTGCAAATTACCATAGGATAATGTATACTCTCCAAGGATTTCTTCCTTACTCCACCTTATTGGTTCTTGAGTTACAAAATTGTGCTTAGCACATCCCTTTAGTGTTCCATCATATTTACAATCTCTAAGTCTTATCTGTCCTACCTCTGGATGCTGCCTCAAATATTTAACTAACTCATCTAAGGGCACTTGTGCTATGCATTTCCAGTCATCCTCTAGTATCATATAAGCATCTCCATCGTATTTTTTCATTAATAAACTTAATTTTCTATGGCCTATAGAAATATTGTGATCCCTAGATTTAGAGCCCTTTGGTAAGTCTATAACTTCATTGCAAGAAATAAATTTTGCATTGTAACTCTGACATAATAATTTATTATGTTCTATAACTTCTTTTTTACTTCCATTGTCAAAGACAATAAACTCTATTAATTTTTCATATTCTTTTAGATAATAATTAAAACTCTCCAAAGTCTCTTTTAATAATCTTGGACGATTGTGTGTTAATACCCCTACTACAATTTTTGTTTTGGCCATTATCTTCCTCCTAACTCATTTTATATACGTTCTAACGGTTAATTTCCATGTCGTGACTAGAATAACCGGCTATTTTATCCTGCCCAAAAACCCTCAAACATCTTGAACATGGTTCTATTTCTCGAGCCTTATAACCCGCCATTTTTTGCCGAATAATTTTATACTTTGAATTATTAAACACTTCTATAATTGATGCATCACGTAAATTACCTACATTAGCAAAACCATCATAATCCCAGCAACAGATCCCCACGTCTCCATTCCAATATATCACCATATTTTCATAGGGTTCATGACAAATATTCTGCTGTTTATCACTCGTTACTTCAGTCATTTCAGACATACCCGCATCCAAATAATTATGCATTTCCTTAAAGAATAATTCGTCAGCTAAATCTTGCCACTGTTCGCGATAGGCTATTGCTTCATCAGCATTATCGTTATATATAAGCATCTGCATCACTGAATGCACAGGCGAATTATATTGCCCTTTAATCTCGAAAAAGTGTTTTAAATTCTTTACGACAATTTTATACTCTAAACCCTTTCTTAATTTCTTGTAACTTTCCTTACTAGCGCCATCAACACTAAAAAAAACTGTATCTAATCCAGACTCCAATAATTTTATAGCATTTTCTTCTGTTAAAAGCATAGCATTTGTATTTAACACAAGTTTCTTAAGATTAGGTAACTCTCGTTTAATGTAACGAACTTTATCAAAGATTGTAGGGTCTAATAAAGGCTCCCCCTCTTTGTGTAAATATATTGTTGTTTCTTCTAGGTTCAAATCTTTACAATTCATAATTATCTTTTCAAATAATGACCATGTCATAATACCACGTTTTCTTTTCATTTGATCGTGAGGACACATAGGGCAGTGTGCATTGCAATGATTGGTTGTTTCTATATACAGGGATTTGGGTTTTAGATATTTTCTATTATGCATAAGTCACCTCTTTATTTTTGTGTATATATCTAACTACTGGGCTCTCTTTTAAATTTTTACATATGTCTTTATTGTTATCTTGTCCAATTCTCCCATAATACTCGTCTAATATTTTTATTGTACCGTCATGATACACTAATAAACAGTTGCCACCAGAGCCTTCTACATCAGAAGATTGCATGATTATATTCCCTCCTTTAGGTAATTGCCCGGGCATCTGTTCATTTAACCAGTTAAATTCATCTGATCTCAAAGCATATTTTTGATGATTTAAAACTGATCTGAATTTATCCTGTATAAATTGATAAATTTTCCACTTGTCTATTGGCAGATTTTTGTTAAATACATAATCCTTTAAACTTATTATTTCTTTATAATTTTTTGCTGTTGCAATAGTAGCTAATAATATTTTAATATCCGGATTCAGCTTCTTAAGTTTTCTTATATTATTGATAGGGATTTCAAACTGTTCTTCTTTGGAAAGTTTTTTTCTGCTCGGTCTCATCTCGGCATTAACTCTCTCTAAGCCGTCTAAAGATACTCCAACCCATTCACAATTTTGAGCTATAAGGTCTATGTACTGGTCTAATAAAATACCATTGGTTCTTACAATAATATGAAATCCCCTTTTTTTACATTCTAATACTGCAGTTTCAAAAAGTGGAGATAATAATGGTTCTCCACCACAAAGTTCAACAGTATTAGCGTCAACATACTGAGCAAATTCCAAACATTTAATCAAAGTGTCATAGGTCATATGGGGGCTCAAATCAGATTCTCCATAACAATATTCACATTTGTAATTACAATGTCCTGTTAAATATATATCTACTGTACTAATAGTGATCTTAGACATTAATATCCCTCTTTCTTTAGTATTTTCCATGCCAAGTTTGTAGCATCATGTAGCTACCTCTTTTGACTTGTATTCCCTTTAGTTTGATGTTATAACTGCTGTCTATTGATTTAATATAATCATATATTTCATCTGCATTCTTAGCCTTGTGATAAGTTGTGATTGCTAGTTTTGGTTTGTGTTTTCTTATAGTCTCCTTTCCACCTTGTAGCATTTTTATTTCATGTCCCTCTAAATCAGCTTTTATATAGTCTACTCGCCTATTTTGATTTGCAAATAGATCATCTATAGCTCATATATCCACTTTAATATTTGTAACATATTCTGTAAGAGATGGAGATATAGTGACCTCTTTCAAATACATTTCTCCTGAACAATCAGAAACAGCACCCGGAATAACCTTTACATTTTTCTCTTACACTTTTATTTTACACTAAACACATTACTGTATCCTAATTGTTGTTTAAAACTACATTTATTAATAAACCTCTTCCTTTAATATAGACATAGTAACTAGGTAATTTATCTAATGCTACTTCATGTGATGATCCTGAATACATAAAATGCACTCTTTTCCTAAATTTACCTTCTTCAAATCTGTCTTTACATAAAACTTTAATTTTCTTACCAGTAGCCTCAATATATTCTATTTGATCTACTCTAAAGATAATTGGAAACTGTTCACTGCTTTTACTAATATATCCTCTCAAATAAAAATAATATTCTGAAAACATGATAGATACTAGTTTGTTAATGATTTGATGTATTTCTGTTTCACAAAATGATCTACTCTCAAGTAAAATTTTGCTTATGACTAGGATTTCATCATTTCTCAATTGAAAAGTATCATCTTCAACTAAATAATATTTATTTTTAGATTTATCATACTTAATAATGTGATTTTCTTGAACATATAAATCAGCAAAATAATTGCGCAATTCATCTATATCTCTTTAAATTGTTTTAGGAGAAACAGAAAATTCAATAATAAGAGCATCTTTTTCATGGTTTCATTTATGTTAAGTTTTCATATTTTGAAAACTCTAAAGAACTTATTTTCACTTGATTTAGCTCTTTTCTTACCTTTCGTTTAACTACTTAGTTAATTAGAACCTTTTTATGTTATCTTATAATTTAACAGATAATCATCTAATATATTTTATCATTTATTATTTAAACATTAAAGAAGAGATGTTAACTTTACACAACTATACATTATCATCTATTTTCTACACTATATTTGTTTAATTTTTGTAAATTATACCGACATGTATCTTCTTCTATAATAGTACATGACAATAATAATCCCTTTTCATTACTGAAAAAGTATTCTGACAATTGATAATTATCCTGTTTTTCTTGACTTGACTGA
>Ga0136557_1002284_pt1 | contig 11256 bp, 9 predicted proteins | sample AntRauTorckE6832_FD_104796 | JGI IMG/M metagenome (GOLD analysis project Ga0136557, IMG submission 104796) | Saline lake microbial communities from Rauer Islands, Antarctica - Metagenome Torckler E6 #832 | ecosystem: Environmental > Aquatic > Non-marine Saline and Alkaline > Saline | place...
ACATGAGCCCCGTAGCTTCCCGCTTCTCTTCTGAAGCAAGGTGTATAACCTGTTAACTGAATTGGTAATTGATTTTCAGTTAGTAAATCGTCTCTGTAAATGTTGGTAATTGGCACCTCAGCAGTAGGAATCAAATACAAATCATCATTCCCCACATGGTACATTTGACCTTCTTTATCTGGTAATTGTCCGGTTCCAAAACCAGAAGCTTCATTAACCAAAAGTGGCACCTGCACTTCAGTGTAACCGGCTTCAACGTTTTTATCCAGAAAATAAGCAATCAAAGCCCTTTGCAATCTGGCACCTTTGCCTTTGTATACAGGGAATCCAGCACCGGTAATTTTATTGCCCAATTCAAAATCTATGATATCGTACTTTTTGGCCAACTCCCAGTGTGGAAGCGCATTCTTTGCCAACACAGGAATATCGCCTTCTTTAAAAATCTCTTCGTTGTCCTCTTCGCTTTTTCCAGCGGGAACAGAGGGATGCGGAATATTTGGAACCTGGTATAATAAAGCCTGCAATTCGGTCCCGACCTGACTCATCGTTTCTCCAAGACGTTTTGAATCTTCCTTGAGCCCAGCTGTTTTTTCTTTCAGAGCGTTGGCCTTTTCTTTTTCACCAGACTTAAAAAGCATTCCAATCTCTTTGGAAAGATTGTTGGATTCTGAAAGTATTTCGTCCAGTTGTTTCTGAGTTTCCCGACGCTTTTTATCTAATTTTAAGATAGATTCAAAAACAGCTTCAGCCTCAAAATTTCTTTTTTTGAGAGCCTGAGTATATTCTTCCTGATGTGCCCGAATGTGCTTAATTTCCAACATAAGTCTTTGCTATTGTAATTTTCAGCAAATTTAGCAAATCCAACTGCTTGCGCAATTTTAAAATTGAATAATTAGTTAAGGCTTTAGGTTATAGAAATTGGGTTTTAGGTTTTCAAACGTCAAGACTAATAATCAATTATAAATTATGAGATTTAAATTTTTAATTGAATTGGCCACCTCATGGTTCCAATATTAACTGTCATTTTTTTTACTTTGATATTATACTTCCAATATCACACCTTTAATATTCTATTTTAAATCTTCAGAATACACCAAACCGAATTGTTCTCTTATTTTATCCAAAGTTTCTGTTAGCACCAAAGACGACTGAAGGGACCAGTCTGGGCTTTGGGTTAGTTTTCTTTCTAAACAATCCTGCACGTGTTCAATTTCAAATTGATAGCCGTGGGTTGGATAATGAAAATCAATATGGTCTACACCAGAGTTGGTTTCAATTTTAAGCTGATCGGTTTGATGGAAACTTGGGCCTAATTCTACTGTAGCGTTTTCAAAATAAACCTTGGCTTTGCAAGGTGTATTCTTAGCAAAACTAGAAGACAGTTTTGCTGTTGCTACAGAAGCATATTTAAAATTGATTTGATTGGAAATATCCACACCTGTAGAGGAAAATTCGCAACTTGCTTCTATTTCCTGAGGGGGACCAAGAAGTTTTAAGGCCAGATACACCGGATAAATCCCAATATCCAATAAAGCACCTCCACCTAAACCTTTATTGAAAAGTCGTTTTTCAGTATCAAATTCAGCTTCAAAGGAAAAATCAGCTTCCACTTTCAGGCATTTGCCGTAAGTTTTATGCTGATTGAGTTGATTAACTTTCTGGAGATGTGGCATAAAATTGGTCCAAAGTCCTTCCATCAAAAACAAAGACTTTTCTTTTGAAGTCCGTATCATGGTCTTCAGTTGCCTTGCATTAATCGCCATTGGTTTTTCACATAACACGGCTTTCCCGTGCTCGAGACACATCATGGTATTTTCATAATGAAACACATGCGGTGTGGCGATATAAATGATATCCACCTTAGGATCTTTAGCAAGAGTTTCATAAGCACCGTAAGCCTTCTCCACTACAAATTCTGATGCAAAATTCTGAGCTTTTTTTATACTTCTTGATGCTACTGCATAAAGCTGAGCGCTCTCAACATCACGTAAGTCTGAAGCAAATTTGTGAGCGATTCCTCCTAAGCCTATTATTCCCCAGTTATGAGTTTTTTTCATATTCCAATAATTTTTAATGAATTTGATATTACTAATATTTTTTGAGAAGTGACCAATTGAAGTATGTTTTAGTTTAACACTTGTTGATTTGTATATTTTGAGATATTATCTAATTTTGATCAATGCTTAACACAAAAACATATTATTACTATTATCGACTTCTTAACAACAGAATCGGTTAATGGTACATTCAAAATAATAAACCTAAATCAATCCCGATTCACAATTGAATCGGGATTTTTATTTTTTTTTTAAAACAACTCTTATGCAAAACATGTCTAAGTACACTAATGAAGACTTATGGGTTTGGAAAACGCTCTTCAATAGACAAAAAGAAAATATTTCTGGCAAAGCTTCTCAGGAATATATAGATGCTTTGGAACATATGTCCCCAGTTTTAAATGCAAATGAAATCCCAAGTTTTGAAAAGATTAATACTTGGTTTGAGACTGAGACCAAGTGGGAATTAAAGGTGGTTCCTGGTCTTATTCCTGTAGAAGATTTTTTTCAATTACTTGCCGAACGCAAATTTTGTTCTTCAACCTGGCTGCGTTCCAAAGATAGCTTGGACTACCTGGAAGAGCCAGACATGTTTCACGATATTTTTGGCCATGTCCCTTTATTAAGTAATCCCATTTTTTCTGAATTTGTTTACGAATTTGGAAAGCTGGGTTGTCAATTTCTCGATGATCCAGAAAAACTTCTTCAACTACAGAGGCTGTACTGGTTTACTATTGAATTTGGCGTCATACAAGAACAAGGGAAAATACAATCTTATGGTGCTGGTATTTTATCATCTTATGGTGAAACCAATCAAATTCATGAGCAAAAGGCTAACTTTTTGGAGTATTCTATTGAGGCCATCATTCAAAAAGTGTTTAGAACAGATATTATGCAGGAAGATTATTACATCATTTCCTCTTTTAAAGAACTTTTCAATTCGCTGAAAAATCTATCTAGGGTATGGAATAGTGAATTGAGCAAAGTTTAATTCAGCCATTTTTAATAACTACGATAGGAAATTGAACTAATCTTGAAGTTTTTTCATTTTTACTCTTAACTTTCACTAAATGATAAAGTCTAGTTATAGTGTGCAGGATAGTCAGGCTGTTAGAGTTTATTTAGTTAAAATTGTTTGAGCATAAATTTTTGAGCAATATTTTATAATATATTGCATTAAAAGTGAAACTTAGAGTGCTACATGAAATTCAATTCAAAATTTTTTTTCAGACTTATTTTGTTTGCCACAGTGGCTCTCATCATATCTTATACAATGTTTCAAAATTTTGCATTTAGCAATTTTGAAACCTATCCCTTAGATACTTCAGAAGTTATCGAACCAAAGCCTAAGGCTTCAGTTCCAGATTACACTTCATTATATGCTGACGAAATTGAAATTTTGCAGGAGCAAATTCAGAATAAAGCCAAACGCTACAGAATAAATGGATCTGTATTGGTAGCCTATAAAGATCAAATTTTATTTGAGGGAGATTTTGGATATAAGGATCCAGCAAAGAAAACTCCGATGGAAACAGGTTTATCCTATCAATTAGCTTCAGTAAGCAAGCAATTTACCGCAGCGGCTGTTCTAAAATTACATGAACGGAAGTTAATTGATATAGATCATTCTGTATCTAATTATTTACCAGGTTTCAAATTTGAAAATGTTACTATAAGAGATTTATTAAAACACAGATCTGGATTGTGGAATTATATGTATTTGACTGAACAATACTGGAAAAAAGACATTGCACCAGATAATCTGGAAGTTGTCGATTTGCTCAACACCTATGCTCCGAGACTTAACTTTCCAGCGGGCAGATACTTTAGCTATAGCAATACAGGGTATGTGGTTTTGGGTGCAATTGTAGAACAAGTAAGTCGACTTTCTTTGGGAGAATTTATTCAGGAAGAGTTTCTTTTGCCACTTTGTCTCGACGAAACCTTTGTTGAAAAAACAGAATTGAACGAACAAAGTATTCTAAAAGGTTATCAATCCTATCGACGTTCTTTTATTCAGCTTCCTGCAGGTTTTCATAATAACGCCATAGGAGATAAAGGAATTTATGCTTCTGCAAAAGATTTACATGTCTGGTTTCGTGATCTTAAAAATGGCAAAATTTTGGAACAGAAAAATGTTGACTTGATGTTCGGCAGAGATGATGACCGAAAAAATAAACGTTATGGAATGGGCTTTAGACTTGAAAATGAAGCTAATGAACCTGTGATTTTCCATAATGGTCTTTGGGATGGTTTCCGAAATGGATTGGTTTACTACCCTAACGATGATTTAGTTGTAATCGTTATGACTCATACTCAAAACAAGAGAAAGCATTACTTCCAAAAACAAGTGGTAAGAAACGCCAAAAGCCTTATCCAAACAGCAGAAAGAAAGCCTAAGCAAAAAGAAAGTGAATCCGAGTTAATACTTTAAACTTTTTTTGTAGAAACACTTTTTTTATCCTAAACCTACTACAAGTTGATAATCTGATATTCCTAATATTTATAACTAACTCACCTTTAAGTATTTAAAAATAATGGCACAACCTTTGGTTTTATAGTTTTATAACTTTAAAACCTAATGCCATGAAACAATTTATTTTTTTACTAGCAGGGTTTGTTTTTTTCAGCACAACTGGATGGGCAAATGATTTGAGTTTTGATTATGACTCAAATTCTAATTCTTGGAATACTAATCCGAATCAATCTTACATTTTTATAGAAGATGGTATTGAGTTTTCTGTCTTTCAGGATGGACAATTTGATTTTTACATGCCTCGCATCAGTTCAAATATTTCAGTTGGGTTTAGTAATTTTAGTTTTAATTCTGGATACAACTATAACCCCTACGTGCAATACGACAGTTATGGTGCTGTAGTGCAAATACAGAATACTCCAGTTTTTTATGATTATTACGGACGTATTGAACAGATAGGAAACATATATATCAACTATAATAATTTTGGCCGGATTCATAGAATTGGTGGGTTACAGCTTTTTTATAGAAATAATGTGGTTTGGAGACAAAGTGGGTACATAAACCATAACAACAGAAGATACGTGTGGAGACCTTGGCATAACTATTATGCGCTGCCAGCAACGCAATTTTATATGATAAGCAATGTACCCTACAGACAATATTACACGCCTGTAAGACACATTTATTATAGACCTTACAACAATAATAGACGACAGTTTGCTTTCAACAGACAGCAACCAAGCTATAGACCAAATGAAAATTCTGGCAGGTCCCAAAGATATGCCCAGACAGCTAGAAATAATTCTGAAAGAAACATCAGGTCAAACGTTCAAAGACGTCATAGAGAAATCAACAAAACACGAAATTCCAGAGCAACTAATCAAAACAGCGTAAACAGAAGAAACTCAAGATCAGTTTCTGAAGGAAATAACAGAACGAATAGAGTGTCAAATTCTAGGGCAGATAGAGCAGTTCAAAGTGTATATGACTCCAATAGAAGAGGTCAAATTTCTAGACAGAGTAATAGAAATATTTCTCAGAACACAGGAAGAACTGAACAGATAAGAAATAACAGTAGAAATACTAATGAAGTTTCTAGAAGAACTGTAAACAGGGGTAGCAGAGCAACTAAAAAAGAGAACGCAACGAACACGGTTAGGGCGAAACGTCCATCTTACAATAGAAGTACTTCAGATACAAAGAAACGCACAAGTTCTAGTCGTAGTAGAAGCTCAAGAAATCGATAATTCACTATTAAATTTTAATACCCCTTTTTGAAACTTTCAAAAAGGGGTATTTTATTTATATAAAATAAAGATTATGTGTTGAAAAAAATTATTCACTTACCTCATAATTCTCCCAACCCCATGAAAGTTCTGGTTTTTCAATTGGTGATTCCAAATCAAAGCCAATTGAAAATTTTATGGGTGATCCTATTCTTCTCAGATTGTAAGTGAACTGCTGCTCATCAACGGTAATCCACCATAAATTTGTTGCAGTGCCTGGTAGTAAATCAACTGTTTCCTGGTCTGCAGGAAACATTGCTAAGCCGTCGAACCCAGTGTTTGGAGTTACACCTCCATACATGGTTACTTCATCCTCTTTTCCGTCTTCCTGGCGATGATCGTGTTTCAATTGAATACCATTTTTAGTTTTGGTTAGTATCCAAGTTCTAGACCTATTTTCTCCAACGTTGAATGGAATATAGATCGTATCCTTTTTGACGTCCAGCACCTGCATCACTAATTTCTTCCCTCTAAAATCATCACCTTCGGGAGCTTCCAAAACTTCACCCTTAAAAGCTTTTCCCTTCAGGTTGGCGAGTCTGTTCCAAAATTCAAGATTCACCTTTTCTTCTGAATTTGATACTGCTGCTACTTCAGTTTCGGGCTCTGTAGTTTGATTTTCTGTAGGAGACTGACAACTCACAAGCGCTACTGTAAATAAAGTTATAAGTACGTGTTTCATATTTTTGTTTTGTGTTAAAGTAAGTAATTAAAAAAAGCCACTTTTCAAAAAAAGTGGCTTTAAATTAAAGAACAATTTGACTATGCTTCAGGATTAAGAATTTTCTCAATTCTTTCAACTCCGTCTTCCAGATGATATCTTGTCATTGTATCTCTAGTTCTGTTTATTGCTCGTCTCATATCTCTTTGAAGAGTTTTTAATTCTGCTCTTACAAGAGGTCTGATGTCACTAGTTTCCACATCTATATTACTTCTACTAATATACCTTCTGTATTGAGCAGGTACATTGGATTGCTTTTCAGTCATCAATTCGTGCATTCTAGTAATGTAAACTCTTTGAAGATTTCTTCTAATTCTGCTTATTTCTCCACCACTTCTCAATTCGCTGAAAAGACCAGTTCTTAAGTCTTCCATCATTTCAACAATAGTGTATGCATCATCATTGAGCTCTTCGTTTTCCATCATTCTAGCCATACGACCAAAATCAACAACATTGTTTAAAGCTCTTTCTTGGTAAGATTTGATTTTTTCTAAATAACCATCAAACTGAATCTTGTTGAAGATATCCTGATCAATTAACCATTCTGGAGTTTCAAAAAGCTCATCTTGCAAAAACTCCATAGCTCTCACTTGCTTATCTCTTGGCGCATGTGTATAAACTGCACCTTCCTGATCGTAAGTTTTATAGATTTCATAAACACCACCTATGTTAGCTGCTACATGACCCATGTATCGATTATACTGACCATAAACCTGGTTATAAAGATCATCAAGATCTTCGTAGTTTTTACCATCTTCAGCAGTCCATTCAATCAAGTTTGGAACAATTCTTTTAAGATTGGCAATACCATAAGCACTGGCTTCCATTGAGTCATCTCCAAGATCTTCAGTTTGAGAACTAGGATCGATAACTCCACCAGATTGTTGTTTTCCAAATCTGTAAACAGGATCTCCAGCTTTCTCCAGTATCCATTGATCTAAAATTTCTTTTTCTTCTTTTGGAGTTTTATCTAAAATCGGCTTATAACCCCAAGCGATAGAATATTTATCGTATGGACCAACATTTGGCATTAGCGACACATCACCATCTCCAGGTTGTGCTATGTAGTTGAATCTAGCATAGTCCATAATAGATGGAGCCGTACCGTTCTTTTTGGTAAACTCTGGATCTCTTAAATCTTCTACATCGTAAGCAACACTACTTCCCATGTTGTGTGGAAGTCCGAGTGTATGTCCTACTTCGTGAGAGGAAACAAAACGAATCAATCTTCCCATCACCTCATCTTTAAATTCTACTCCTCTTGCCTCTGGATTGATAGCAGCTGTTTGTACAAAATACCAGTTACGCAATAAGGTCATCACGTTATGATACCAGTTAATGTCTGATTCCAAAATTTCACCAGAACGTGGATCACTCACGTGAGGTCCGTTTGCATTTGGAATTGGAGAGGCTAAATACCTCACCACAGAGTATCTTACATCTTCTGGACTCCAGTCTGGATCTTCTTCCTTGGTTGGCGGATCCATAGCTATAATTGCATTTTTGAAACCTGCAGCTTCAAAAGCAACTTGCCAGTCTTCTATACCTTGCTTAATGTACTTTCTCCATTTTTCTGGAGTTGCTCTATCGATATAATAAATAATTTGCTCCTTAGGCTCTACCAATTCGCCATTTTTGAATTTTTCAATATCTTCCTCCTTTACTTCCAGACGGTAACGATCTAAGTAAGTAATAGTTTCTGACTTTTGGTTATCTAAACCATAGTCGGTTTGACGACTCGTAAACCAGCCAACACGCTGATCGAAATAGCGTCTTCTCATAGGGACTTTAGGTAAAAGCACCATGGAGTTACTGAATTTTAATGAGACAGATCCTGTACTAGAATTGGAAGGTGGCTCACCAGCATTAAAGGTTTTGACGTGTCTAATTTCAATATTTTCAGGATAACTTCTGATGGTGTCAATGTAAGATCGACTGTCATCCAAACGTGAGATTTTATAAGGCTTTCTCCTTCTACTTTGAAGGCCAATAGCTTCTACATCCTTGTTGAATAAATCTGTAACATCAATTACAGTGTTGTTGTTAATAGAATCTTTTTTGTAGGCTTTTACATCAAAAGAATATAAAATGGGCTCAAAATTAGAATTAACAACAGCTTGATTTATCGGCAAGGAATCTGCTGCTGCAATGTCATAAGAAACTACTCTTAAGTAGACTTTGTCGCCTTTTTTCTGCCAGCGAAGAACTTGTTCATTTTGCTTACCACCACCAAAACCAATGCCTTGAGCAGTTTGAGCGATTCTAGTAACCATCAACATCTCTCTGTTGAAAAGCGAATCGGGGATTTCGAAAAAATAATCTTCTTCAACTTTATGCACAGCAAACAGACCTTCGTCTGATTTGGCTTTGCTTGTTATGACTTTATTGTAAGGTTTTACTCCATTTTTGGATTCCTTTTTTGGAGAACTTGCAGCTGATTTACCATCTTTCTTACCCTGCAGGATAGAACATGATGACATCGAAACTACCATCCCCGCGACGAACGTGTAGTAAAGTAACTTTTTGATCATGATAAGTTTTAATTTTAAAACAATTGAGAATTATCAATTGTGGTTTAATGTAAGACTTATAAAGAGGTGAATGGTTTAATTTTAAGCATAAAAAAAACTCTGCTGCTACAGAGTTTTTTATTCATGTGTCGGCATTATTAATGTGGCAACTTACTTTTTAGAATACCATAAACAAAAGTTCCAAGAAGAGCTCCAAAAATTACAATCAGGATTGAACCAAATCCCGCGCCAGCAAGAACATACATTGGTCCAGGACAAGCTCCGGCAAGTGCCCAACCTAATCCAAATAAAATTCCGCCGATCAAGTAACGCGGTATACTCATCGCTTTGGGTTTCAATTCCATTTCTTTTCCTCCTACAGCTTTTAGATTGTTTCGCTTTATAATCTGAGTCCCAATTACTCCTATTGCCAAAGCAGAGCCTATAATACCATACATATGGAAAGACCCAAATTCGAACATTTCATAAATTCTAAACCAAGACGCTGCTTCAGATTTGTACATGACGATACCAAAAAAGGTACCTATAATTAAGTAAACTAAGGTTTTCATACGCTTAAAAAATTAAGGGATAAATAAAATTAATCATGATCAATCCTCCTATAAAAAATCCAATTACTGCAATTAATGAAGGAAGTTGCAAATTGCTTAAACCGGAAATAGCATGCCCGGAAGTACATCCCCCAGCATACCGAGATCCAAAACCGACTAGAAATCCTCCTATGAGTAAAACAGCAAGAATTTTAGGATCGCTCAAACTCTCAGTGCCAAAAATCTCTATGGGCAAGTACGCCTTTCCAGCACTGTTAATTCCATAGGATTCCAGTGTAGTAACGACATCGGGATTGATATCGACTGTATTATCGGACAAGTAATTAGCTGATAAAAACCCTCCAATGATAGCCCCTAAAACCACAATGAGATTCCAGCGTTCTTTTTTCCAATCAAAATCAAAAAAATCTGATGCTTTACCAGCTCCTCCTATAGAACAGGCGGTTCTTAAATTGGAAGACATCCCAAATTGCTTACCTACAAATAGCAAAGCAAACATAACTAAAGCAATAAGAGGCCCAGAAACATACCAAGGCCAAGGATTCATAATCCATTCCATAATTAAACATTTTATGCAAATTAAAGCTATAAATAGGCGTTCTACTGTAACATAGGTTACTCATTTTTCAAATCGAGTTCTTGAAACTTAGAATAAAACCTTGCAAGGTTAAAATTGAATTAATGAAGATTTACAAACCCTTAAAAAAGTCTAATTTTATATAAAATTTATTTTTATGAAACTTTCATTATTATCTGTTATAACCTTGCTATTAGCATCTATAACTACAAATGCTCAACAAGAGTATTTTGAATACGGGTTTAAAGGAGGTCTCAATTTATCGAATATCTCGGGAGATGAAGTTTCAAACTACGAAACCAGAACTTCTATGAATATAGGAGCATATGGTTTATATAAAATCCTACCTAAGCTGGGCATACAAGCCGAGCTGCTCTATTCTGAGCAAGGGTTTTCGGAAAGGTTTAATTCTGAAAATGTAAATATTGATGAGATTAAAAGTCTCACCAGAATGCAATATATTAATTTACCTGTTTTAGTAAGTTATAACCTTATTGAACAACTTTGGATAGAAGGTGGTGTGCAAGTTGGTTATTTGGTAAATGCTGAAGAAGAGAGAGAAGAAAGATCTATAGATGACTCAGGCCAGTTGATAAGTGAAACTGAAACGATAAACCAAACTAACAGGTACGAGGGATTGGAACTGGGTTTATTAGGTGGGCTGCGCTACAAACTCAGTCAAAATTTTATGATACAAGCCCGCTACGAAAAAAGCATAAACGACATCGACAAAGAACTTGCAGGTGACCAGTTCAATGAAGTTTGGAGCTTTTCTATAGGTTTTTTGTTTTAGTTAATTGACATTTAAATTTTGAGAAAAAATAACCAAAGTTCCAGATCCTGTTCCAGATAACTTTTGACCCCAAATTTCGATGAAATCATCAGGTTCAAGTACAACTGTACCTGATAGGGAAACGCTTGAAACGCTTGTTGTATTTTCAACATAGAAAATAGCATTGGTTCTGTTTAAGGTTTCCGTCCCATTTCTTCTTATAAAAAAAGAATAAAAAGCTCCTGTGGAATCTTCTCCTCTTACTGACAAGGAAGCACTAAT
>Ga0136557_1002286_pt1 | contig 11248 bp, 7 predicted proteins | sample AntRauTorckE6832_FD_104796 | JGI IMG/M metagenome (GOLD analysis project Ga0136557, IMG submission 104796) | Saline lake microbial communities from Rauer Islands, Antarctica - Metagenome Torckler E6 #832 | ecosystem: Environmental > Aquatic > Non-marine Saline and Alkaline > Saline | place...
GTGAACAACATGAAATACTGTATTTCCATCAGCTAGAATCATCATTGCAGCAATAGAACCCAAGCAACTTGAAGCAATAATCCCCAATACAGAATTAGCCATGTAATACTTTTCAAAATCATCTGATAAACTTTTAATTAGATTCATAAGTTGTAGTTTTAAGTTACTCAAAAATACAAGTATGTCTCCCCACTGTTTATGATTTGAATCAATTGAAAACTATTGAAATTCGTCTTACCTAAAAATCTTTCTTGCTTTAATTTCAATTTCCCCTTTTTTCTCCAAAGCCTTGCAGGCACGAATAACAGTTTCTACGCGCAATCCAGTGAGATCAGCAATTTGCTGGCGGGTAAAATCGACTTCCAAGACATCCTCAGGGTCTAGTTTGTGAATATACTTTTTAGTATAATCCAGCAACCTTACAATGCGATGTTCTGGGTCTTGTGAGGAAATTTCAGAAGCCATAATGGCTTTGTAGTATAAACGCGAGGCCAGTACTTCAGAAATATTAAAATGTGCTTCAGGGTGCTTATTTAACAAGTCAAAAAAAACATCTTTAGGCAACCGAAAAACCTCTACATCTGTAATAGTTTCTGCACCTGCTGGATAGTTTACGTCTGCAAATAAGGGCGGTTCACCAAAGCTTTGATCTGAATAAAAAATCCCTTGTATAAACTCTTTACCATCCCTATTAAAGTTATTCATCTTCACTTCACCCGTCTTGATTTGATAATAATACTGAGCTTTACTTCCGTATTCGAAAATAACGTTGCCTCTTTCAATTTCGAGAATTTCTGCATTAAATTGAATCAATAATTTGGGATCTATCATGAGATGAATTTATAATATAAAATGTAAATTATTCTAAAACTTGAATTCAATAAATATAACTTTTAGGTTTGAAGATTTAAAATTTTATCTCTAAAGTAGCGTAAAAATTTCTAGGGGCAGAAGGAATGATACCTGGCCCTGGATAGCCAGTTGCCCTTCTGGTGAAATAGGTTTCATCCAAAAGATTATTGACACCGGTTTCTAATTTAAAATTTTTGTACCTGTAAGCTAAGGACAAATCTAAGATATCGTAAGCAGGTATTGGACCAAGAACACCAGTCACATCCCCTGTAGGAGCATTGGTTGCATCTGTAAACTGTTCACCCAAATATGAGTATTGAAGGCTCGAAGACAAATTTTTGTAAGCAAAACGAATTCCCGTCTTTAAATTTACATCTGGAACAAACTCAACTGATCTACCTTCCACCCCAGATTCTATTGAATTTGTATACTCAGAAGTGATGTAAGAAAAATTCACAAAATAATTGAGACTATAATCATTATTAAGGCTAAATATTTTTTTGAAATTAAAGTCAAACAAAGATTCAAAGCCATAAATAATAGCATCCCCAATATTGGTTCTTCTTAAAGTGGCTCCCCGTTCCCCGGTTATCAAACCAATGCGGTCCTGGTAAGATAAGAGAAAAAGGTTGGCATCATAGGACAAGATGTTTTGTACATTCCCTCTTACACCCAGGTCTGATGTAAATCCTTTTTCATCGGTGATGCCTTCATCCACATTAAAGGCCGGGTTACCTACATTGATATCTGAAAAGGTAACCGAGCGGTAATTTTCAGAAATATTCCCATAAAATTCCAATGAGGAATTTGATTTATAGCTCAATCCTGTTCCCAATAAAATAAAAGAACGCTCCAGACTAAGATCTTCTTCTCTAATTTCTTCATCAATTACATTTCCAGCTCCATCAAAATTAAACCTGGTAAAAACAGCATCGCTACCGGTCTTAATATATTCAAATCTAAAGCCTGGGGTGATGGAAAGCTTATCCGTAATATAAAATATATTCTCTCCAAAGAGAGCAAGGTTTGTGTTTGGCAGATCGGATTGGTACTGAAATGGGTAACCTGGAAACTCTTCATTTCTAAAACTAAAATCGGCATCAGAACCATCAGACCCAGGTCCTTGTTCCTCTTGATTTTCTGCATTATAAAATTTGGTTCCAATCAAAAATGTAGCATCCTTGTTCAAAAATTTGTATTCACTAAGAAGACGGGCTTCAAAACCAATATTATTAAAATCACTAACGATCAAATCGCGTTCTCCGTTGGCATCGATCTGGTCGGCGCGATTGGATCTAAACCCTACAGCACTCCGCTTGGCATTCAGCCCAAAAAGGTTGAACGTAAAATGTGTGAGCTCAGAAATTTCATGAGACAACTTAAGATTATACAAGAGCCAATCTACCTCAAACCAATTTCTAGCGCGTATGCTCTGGTAAGGATCTTCTTCAAACAAACGATCGTTGAGGCCTCCCCCCTGCTGGGCTAGATAATTCATGTAAGTCACTTCTCCAGAAAGTTTGGTCCGATCATTAAATTCATATCCCACATGTGAAAACAGGTTGATCGACTCGTATTCAGAATTAGGTCTAAACCCGTCCCCACGCTTGTAGTTACTGTATGCATAATAACTCAACTTGCCAGAAGTTCCACTCAAACTAGTAAAATTGGTATAGAGTCCAAAGCTACCAGCCGTATTTCTTGTAATAACTTCCAGTGGCCTGTTCGGGTTTGGGTCTTTCATCACAAAATTGACCAAACCTCCAAACTGAGTACCGTACTGTAAAGACGCAGCTCCTCTCACAATTTGTATTTCCTGTAAGGCTTCTGAGGCTGGACTGTAGTAGCTTTCTGGATAGCCAAGCACATCTGCGCTCATGTCATAACCGTTTTGACGAGTATTAAAATTTGAAGAACGATTCGGATCCAAACCACGACCTCCTATGTTGAGCTGAATTCCGGCATCATCATTTTGAAAAATATTGAGCCCGGCGACTTGGCTATAAATCTGTCGAGCATTGTTGGTGGCTAAATTTGCCATAGACTGATCGACCTGTATGACCTCTGTTTTTTTTCCAGCATAAATAGCGGTTTCTTCTACGTCTCTCAAACGGTTAAGTTGAAAGACTTTTTCCTTCTGAGCTATGATTTGGACTTCATCCAGTTCCTGAGCTAAAGCAGTTAATGTAAACTTAAATTCAGTCTGTTCGGCTGGTCGAATTGGCTTTTCCAGAATTTGAAATTCTAAGGCATAGACCACCAGGTCAAGGCTTGCTTTTTTAGTTGTGAATTCAAAATAACCTGAAGCATCAGTTTGAGCTAGTATCCCCCGTTCTTTATCGTATAAATTGGCAGTTTTGATTGGTTTTTGGGTGGATGCTCCATAGATGTAGCCTTTCACAGTGTAGGTCTGGGACCAGCCCATTAGTGAAAATAAACACAGTACTATAATTATTTTAAAGTCCTTTAATCTCATCATTAAATGGTAGTATCCAAGACTTAGGCTTGAATGATTCGTATTGTTTGAGCAAGTCCACATCAGGGTCGATATAAGGTTGACTCCTCCTTCCGTTAAGTGCTACGTAGCTTTCTACATAAATTTCTATCCGATCATGCCCCTGCGCCTTAAATTGCTTCTCAAGATAATGGGCATATTCCAGAATAAAATCGGGCTGAGTACTCATTTGTTTCTCCTGAAAAGAAGTTAAAAAATCGGTGTTATCCACATAGAAAGAGGTTCCTTTTTCTGGATTGACTACTTTAAAATTGGCATAGCCTCTTTTTTCCATTAGCATGACCCGCCATGAAAAGCGATACCCTTCTTCTCTCCAAAAGAGTTCACTGGGATATAGGACATACCTGAAGGGCATCAGTAATTGTATGAAAAAGAAAACACCTAAGATTGCAAGAGTCTGTTTTGGAAACCTGTAGGCAAATGATTCCCTTTTAATGGGTTTTAGATTGAACTTTAAAAACTTAAGGGAATTTCGAATTATATCAATAATTTTAAGGTGAACCTTAGCGTCAAAAAATATTAAACTTCCTACGATCATTACGTAAGGAAACATGCCAATAGGAAAAAGGACTCTGGTAAAAGCATGAAAAAACACGACTAAAATAAAGGCAGCTATTCGAGTTCTTTTATAGAGCAATAAGAAAGGAATTAGCAAGTCATAAAACATACCAGACCAGCTCATAGCAAAATGGAACCAAGATTGTTGCATGAGGTTTTCTCCAATAAACGGTAAATCGTATTTGGAAGGCAGCCAAATTTTTAAAGGCATAGCCTTAAATAGCCAATCGCTATTCAGCTTTGCTAATCCTGCATAAAAATAAACTATTCCTAGCAGGAGCTTTATAGAGTCTATTGTCCATCTAGGTATTGTAAGAAATTGCTTTTTCCTGATCAGATTATCGACAGAATAGTAAGCGTTGGCTGGCAAGAACATCATTAGAAAACTCAGGATGCTGATAAAATAGTAATGGTTTAGATAGGTCGTCTTATCCATGAGTTCTATGTAAGTAAAACTCAAAAAGAAAACAATAATGGCTAGGCGGTATTTCAAACCCAAGGCTACAAATAAAGCCGAAAGGCCACAAACCATAAAAATCAAATAAGTCCAATCGCCTATGGGTTTCACCCACTCGAAACCATAATAGGAGAAATGGAATTTTGGATCCAGGTATAATTTTTCAATCCACCCGTAACTCCAGAATCTGATGATACTGATCAGCATCGTCAATCCAAATCCAATCCTAAAAACAGCTAAAGGAGCTGATGAGGTGTCCTGGTTAAAATAAGAAGTGAATCGGTTTGCCATAAGTATAGAAAGGGATTTCCAAGTATTGAAAATCCCTTTTAGTATTAACTATGATGTTATGAATTAATCTCCGTCAGCATCAACAAAATCTACTCTAATGTCTAAAGCCTGGAGCATATCTACCTTTAAAAGTATAACTGCTTGTTGAATGGTATCAAAAGCCTCGGTCATGGCCACATTATTTGTTTCCACTTGCTCGGCAAGGCTTTCGTTAAGGGTAGAGATCTTAGTTTCCGTTTCATTAAGTTGATTGTTAATTAATGAGCTTAAATCGTCACTTTCTTTAATGGTATTGAGAAAATTTAAATAGTCGGTTAACCCCAAACCATCAGTTCCACTCTCAAAATTTACTCCGTTGAAGAAAGTTTGAATAGACCTCATAGCTTCTTGTGCTAGAGTCCTAGATAGATCTGGACTATAATAAGCTTCTACACGATCTGGTAAAGGATTTTGGGAAAAGTTTCCTGCAGGAATTCCAAATTTATTGGCTCTAAATCCTTTTTCATAATAAAAAATGAAATCATTCACAACCAGATTGATAGACCCTGTAGCCGAATTATCTGTATTATCCACGAAACTATCTCGGTAACCATTATTCCAATCCTCAACAATAGTTTCAGTCAACACCTGCATTCTGTCAACTAAATCTGATAAATAACCTTTATAATTTTCTGCATCAGAAGAACTGCTGTAGAAAGCTAAAATTTCAGCATCGGTTTCTGCCAAACCATAAATCATATAATCCAATGCAGGAAACCCAACTGCATCGTTGTTATTGACACTGGAAAGATCATAATTTTGGTTATCGATGTTTTGTTGAATGTCTACCGTGTTGGTTGGAAAGACATTCATCTGAAAGATATAATTGGTACTTTCAGCCATGCCTACGTTAAACATTTCAACATACTGCCAGGCCTTATATGCATTTCTAAAAGAAGCTTTTAACGCCTCAAAATTAGTTGAAGACGGATCTGCATTAAAGTTGTTTTTAGCTTCAACCATAGCATCAAGCTCAACGTTCAAATTTTCATATCTTGGAACGATAATATTGTCGGCCCAATTGCTAAGCATAGCGGAGCGATCAAACCCATCATTCCCCATATTTCCAGTATCATCACTATCATCTGAACTACAAGCTACTAGTATTAAAACGGTTGCTATGGTAAACAGACTTAAAATGGTTTTCTTTATCATGTTCAATTTTTTTTGCAAAATTAAAAAGTAAGTAGTCCTTTCCGGACCTAATTTAGTCTTAAACTAATTTTAAATTAGCTGCCAGCCTGTTCTACAGTAAAGCTAAATCTATCGGCGATTTGATTTGAAAGTTCATCTAACGTGGTTTCAGAAACCTCCCAAAATCCATCACCTTCCATCAAAGTGTTTAACATAGTATCTACTTCTGCTTTACTGAAATAAGGCCCTTCTGTGTTGGGCATTCTGGTAAACTGTAAGCTATTGATGAAGCCATAACCTTCAGATAAATCATGAAAGGCTGCACCTTTGTTATTCTCAAGTCCAGATTTGGCTTGCTGTAAATAATATACTGCTCGAATACCTATCACTTTTGAAATTTCTTCTCTGATGATTTCGGCCTGAGCATTTCGCAAATCATAATCTCCAGCTACAATAGCAGCTCTTCCAAGAATAAATGCATTGTAAACCTCATCTGCAATTCCTGCAAAATCAACGTCGCCTTCAGCTCTACCCAAATATTTATTGAGGTACTGATCCTGACCAAGTTGTGGGTTGTCTTTATTATCTGTCCCATAGAGGTAACCAAAGGCCTCATCCCATTTGTGCTCCATGGTCGTATAATTAGCTCCATCTTCAGTAATACCGTTTGTATTGTCCTCAAGGTTTCCAGCTTCATCCAGTACCGATGTGCTCAAATAATTGTTGAGCATTTGATCGGTCATCACACCACCCAACAAAGTTAAAATGATGGCCTGGTCATATTCCAAACCTATGTCATTTACATATCTAATGCTTCCTCCTCCTGCTTCTTGAATCTGCCCAGCAATTCCTTGCTCTGCAGGGGTAGTCCAGTTAGCATACACTTCGTCTACCTGAGCGCTTATCCAGCCTTCAACTTGATTCTTGATTTGATTCGCTTCTGTCGTATTAGCTGAGTAATAATCTCTGGATGCAGCAGTTTTGCTTCTTAAATTTTTCCCTGAAGCATTCAAGTCCTCCTGCGAGAAATTAGCCTCCCCCTCCTGATGGGCATACATAGAAAGTAAGTCTGCTTCTGTTTTGCTATTGTCTAGCAATGAAGTTTTAAATTCATCTGCCATCAAAATTCTTGTGGTTTGACCATCGTAACTTACGGTTGAATTCCCGTTACGATCAAAGCTATAAGTATCTGGTGCTTCTACTGTAGGATTCACGATATCATTGCTATCATCATCGCTACAAGACACCGTAAATAGGGCTATACATCCTAAAAATAGATTCGAAAGTAAATTAACTCTTTTCATTTTTAATAGTTGTTTTTATTTAGACTTGTTATAAATACAGTGCAAATATAAAACTCAGAATATCTTCTACAAAGCTTATTCAGATTAAATTTAAATAACAAGTGTTAAAATTTAATCACTTCAAGCCTCCTTTGAAACGTAGGACGTTTAATGTTCTCATAATCAGTTTTTCATACATATTCAGAACAACTGACTTTAGAGACGAGAACCTTGTGAATTAAATTTTGAATGTTCTACAAGTGTTTGAAAGAAGCCATGAGACAACTATTTATTGTGGTAGTAATTGAATATTTTGAATGGCAATTATGAGGAGCGGCCTCTTCAAAAGTAGGGGCGAATATGATTATGCTTTAGTAATTTGAGTTTTCCAGCAAATTATAGAGTAGCATTATTTTGGTGCAGGATACGCTTAATACAAAAAACCCGCAACAAAAATGTTGCGGGTTTTGATAAGATATATAATTGACTTACGTCATGAATTTATTCATTTAACCAGGCCTTGCGAACAACTACTTGTTCTGCAGTGGCATTTTCATCCTCAACAATAGACTCTGAAACAGCAACTGGTTTGGTGAGAGTGGTTTCGATTTGAATGACTTCACCATCGCGTTCTAGTTCCATAGTAATCTCTTGTCCAACCTGCCAGCTGTACATCATTCCTACCGTTTGCTGAGCATTAGCCATAGTCAATTCTGAACCGTTCACTTTTTTAACTACATCACCAGCTTGTATGTTTTGAGATTTCCAAAAGGAATTATTCAGAGCATTTGCTTTAAAGATGATTGCAGCTTTTTCTTGATCAGCGCCAAAAATTATGTTTTGACCACCAGAAAAAATAAAGTTGGTTTCCACTTCTTTTTCAGCTTTGGTTAAACCAACCATCTCAAAAAATTCATCATAGTTAATCGGAGTCTCACCTTCTCAGTGCTATCATAGCAGTGACGCTGGTCGTTATGATTTCTATGGGTTGGCGTGGCGGACTTGTGGTGTTTATCTCAGTCCCGGTAACCTTCGCTTTGACTATGCTGAGCTATTACCTATTTGATTATACCTTAAATAGAATCACGCTATTTGCCCTCATTTTCATTACAGGAATTGTGGTAGATGACTCTATTATTATTACAGAAAATATGCACAGGCATTTCAAAATGAAGAAGAGGTCCCTGCGAAAAGCGGCTATTTATGCGATCAACGAAGTAGGAAATCCAACTATTTTGGCAGCCTTTATAGTTATTGCTTCAGTGCTTCCTATGGCGTTTGTGAGTGGGATGATGGGACCCTACATGAGTCCAATGCCTATTGGTGCTTCTATCACAATGATTCTTTCTTTATTTATAGCCCTTACCATTGTGCCTTATTTAGCCTATCACTTTTTAAAAGGTGATGGAAAAGCTGAAAGTGATGAAGAAGATGATGAGGAAGCGATTAAAGAAGCAGATAAACTTGGTGACGAAAAATTGAAAGAAACGAGAATTTATAAACTCTACGAAAAAATTCAAAGACCACTTCTTGAGAGCTATAAAAAGCGCTGGCTTTTTATAGGTAGCACATTTGTCATCCTTATCGCCTCGCTACTTTTATTTTTGAATGAATCTGTATTGGTAAAAATGCTTCCGTTCGATAACAAAAATGAATTTCAGATTGTTATCGATATGCCGGAAGGGACAACTTTAGAACGCACTCAAGCTGTGACTTTAGAAATTGCAGAATACGTTAAGAGCCGTGATGAGGTTGTCAACTATCAAACTTATGTAGGAACCGCTTCTCCAATCACGTTTAATGGCTTAGTGAGACATTACGATTTGAGAAAAGACGCTCACTTAGCCGATATTCAGGTCAATATCACCAACAAAAGTGATCGCAGTGCACAGAGTCATGATATCGCCAAGTCCTTCAGAAAAGATGTAAAAGCGATAGCAGATCGCTTTGGCGCAGCTATCAAAATTGTAGAAGTACCACCTGGACCTCCCGTTCTATCAACAATTGTTGCAGAAGTTTATGGACCAGATTACGAAGAACAAGTCAAGATTGCCCAAAATGTAAAGGAAATTCTACAGGAAACCCAAAGTGTAGTCGATATAGATTGGCGGGTAGAAGCCGACCAGACCGAAGTTGAATTTGTGGTCGACACCGAAAAGGCTAACCTCGAAGGTGTAAGCGCACAGCAAGTGGCAGAAACCATGCATCTGAGCCTTGGTAATGCATCAATCGGCATGGCGTATAGAGAAAATGAACGCGAACAAGTTAGTATCACTTATTACACTCCAAATGTGGATAAATCATCTATTGAAGATTTATTTAAGTTGAAAGTAAGATCTCAGCAAGGCCATATGGTGAATATTGGCGAACTGGTCAATCTAGTAAATCAACCTATAGAAAAAAGCATTTACAGGAAAAACAAGCGCCGCGTAGTTTACGTTACTGCAGAGATGGCTGGAGAACTGGAAAGTCCTGTTTATGCTATTTTAGGCATGGAAGAGTATCTAAAAAATATGCACCTGCCTGAAGGTTATTCTATAGAAGAACTGTACACCGATATTCCCGTAGATACCGATGACTATTCCGTAAAATGGGATGGAGAATGGCAGATTACGCTCGAAGTGTTTAGAGATCTGGGGATTGCATTTTTAGGGGTTATTTTTATTATCTATATGTTGATAGTTGGCTGGTTTCAAAGCTTCCGTTCTCCTATTGTGATGATGATTGCTATACCGCTTTCCTTGATAGGCATTGTTCTAGCTCACTGGCTTTTCGACGCTTATTTTACAGCGACTTCATTTATAGGAATGATTGCCCTGGCGGGCATTATGGTGCGTAACTCAGTCCTACTTATCGATTTTATAGAAATCAGGCTCAATGAAGGTATTGCTTTTAAGCAAGCCATCGTTGAAGCAGGAGCTGTAAGAACCACCCCTATTTTACTCACAGCTGGCACTGTGGTCATAGGCGCTGTTGCTATTCTTTTTGATCCTATTTTTCAAGGCCTTGCTTTATCATTAATGGGGGGGACTATTGTTTCCACGTTCTTAACGCTGATTCTGGTTCCCCTCGTGTTTTATATGGTGATGAAAAAGAAGTATAAGTAATTTGGCGTTCAAACGGGCTGTCCGTCATTAGTCCGCCTCACAAAGCCTAGAGTCTCTAAGGTAAGGCAGGAGCTTCTCACATCGCTCTACTTCGCCAAGAGGTTCTAGGCTATTATCCTTTACGGGCTATCCACTACCATCCCGAACGTATTACTATGTTTTACTATAAAGTCTTCTTACTTAATTTTTAGTATATTAAAATTTTTGAACTAAATCTTAATATAATTAGATAATGAAAACGTTTTTGAGTTCTATTATTTTTTTCCTGTTCGCCTCATATCATGTCAACGCACAACTAGACGAAGCCTGGAAAGAAACACCCACATTGAGTATTTATGGTTTTGCAGACCTTTTTTATGTTTATGATTTTAATGAACCTCAAGGCAATATCAGGCAGCCATTCCTTTTTAATCATAATAGACATAACGAGTATAATTTAAATTTAGGCCTTTTCAAATTGAACTTGGATCATCCTAGATATAGAGCTAACCTTGCTTTACAAACTGGAACTTATGCCAACGACAACTATGCTCAAGAGCCAGGAGTCTTAAAAAATATTTTTGAAGCCAACATCGGTATCGCCCTTACTGCTGATCAAAAATTATGGCTGGATGTGGGAATCCTACCTTCTCACCTGGGCTTCGAGAGTGCCATTTCTTTAGACAATTTTACCCTTACCCGATCGTTATCGGCAGAAAGTTCTCCCTATTTTCTGGCCGGAGCTAAATTAACTTACCAACTTAGTGAGAAGCTGGAGCTTGCAGGACTTATGGTCAATGGCTGGCAACGCATTCAGCGGTTGGAAGGAAATTCACTTTCTTCGTTTGGAACACAACTCCTTTACAAAACCTCTGAAAATTCGAGTTTGAACTGGAGTACGTTTGTAGGAACAGACGACCCAGACGACACTCGACGCATGCGCTACTTCAGTAATCTTTACAGCCAATTTCAGATTTCAGAGCGCCTTCAATTTTTAGCTGGATTTGACGTAGGTGCACAGCAGTCTTCTAAA
>Ga0136557_1002289_pt1 | contig 11225 bp, 12 predicted proteins | sample AntRauTorckE6832_FD_104796 | JGI IMG/M metagenome (GOLD analysis project Ga0136557, IMG submission 104796) | Saline lake microbial communities from Rauer Islands, Antarctica - Metagenome Torckler E6 #832 | ecosystem: Environmental > Aquatic > Non-marine Saline and Alkaline > Saline | place...
CGACGCCAGCGCCTCGAGGTGAGCGAGTCGTGCCGGCTCCATGGATCGGCAGGCCATGCCCGCCGCCATGGGTTCGAGCACCAGGCGTAGCTCGAATACCTCGCGGGCGTCACGCTCGGTCCAGGCCACCACCCGGGCGCCGTGATGCGGAATGGCTTCGAGCCAGCCCTCCGACACCAGCTCGCGCAGGGCCTCACGAACCGGCGTGCGGCTCACCCTGAGCTCGCGAGCCACGCTGGTCTCGCGGATGTAATCGTTCGGCCGGTAATGCCCGTCGAGGATGCCTTGCTTGATGGCCTCATGAACCTGGGCGGTGGCCGTTCTCGCGACAGGCGCGGCATCGAGATGACTGACCTTGTTCACGGTGTAAACCTGATTGTTGTATGCAATATCTAGCCTAGATGAGATATCGCGCGCTGTATTGATAGACCTTAGGCGTATCTTGCATACAATATGCCTTGATCCCTTCATGGCCTCTATCGCGCTACACGATGACCAGTTTTGTCTTCCCGAGTCGTATAAACGGCAAGCGCATGAGTTCGTCAATGCAAAAGCCGTGGGCGTGAAGTGGAGCCGCGCCCAGGTGGAGATCGAGGAACAGAACTCCGAGATCCTGCAGAGCCTCAATGAACGCACCAGCAGCCAGCTGAAGATCCAGAAGGCGGTCGAGGGGCTGTCGATCATCGTCATCAGCTACTACCTGTTCAGCCTGTTCAAGCTGGGACTGCAGAGCCTCGACGCCCTGGGCGTGGCGATCGAGCCGAGCGTCGCCGCCGCCGTGCTGGGGCCGCTGGGGCTGGGCATCATCGGCCTGCTGGCCTGGCGGATCCAGCGCGTCAAGAATCACTGATCACGAGGCCTTGCGACCCTGGCAGGAGCAGGGGGTTGCACTATGCTGGGGACAGGTCCCTCCGGGCCTGACCGTTCACCTGTACCCGTTCAGGAGGTGCATCATGACAACGCCAACCATTCCCTGCAGTGCCCTGTCTCGCTGGATGCTGCTTTCCCTGCTGTTCGCCGCCCCCCTGGCTCAGGCCAGCGACGGCCATGACCTGACCTTCAAGGGCGACGCCAGCTTCGGCGGCCCCCACGGCGGCCAGGCGATCCAGGCGGCCGTGGTCGACGCCGAGTCCGGCGAGGTGGTGGCCGAGGAGTCCGGCAGCGTCTCCGCTGACGACGACCCGGCCTTCTCCTTCGACTTCCCCGGCGCCCTGCAGGACGGCAAGGGCTCCGAGGTCCACTACTGGATCGACTCCAACTTCGGCGGTGGCAGCCAGGGCAGCTGCGATCCCATGGAGAATGACCACCAGTGGCGCGTGACGCTGGAGCAGGCCAGTGAGGCGGTCACCCACGTGGAAAGCCACGACCCCGGCGCGCAGTCGGACGTCTGCGCCACCTTCGAGTAACGCCCGTCACCTTCTGGCCCGCGGCGCCGCCGGTCGGCCACGCGGTCCCTTCTGCCCTGCCGCCATGACCGGCCTCATGCCGAGGCGTGACTGCCGCTGCCGGCGTCTGATGTGCGCGCCACCCTGGCCCGCAGGGCGGCCAGTCCCAGTATCAGCAGGGCCACCAGGCCGGCCAGCAGCAGCGGGAAGGCACGGGTGCCGGCCCACTCCAGCAATGGGCCGGCCAGTGAGGGCACGACCATGGCGCCGGTGCCGGCGGACAGTGTCAGCCAGAACAGCGTGACCAGCAGCACGCCGAAGAGTGCCACCAGCCAGAAGGTGGTCCAGGCGAAGTGGCCAGTTGCCGCCAGCCCCGCCGCCATCAGCAGGGCCATGACGATGAGGACCCGGTGGCCGGGGAAGCGGTCCACCAGCATGCCCGAGACCACCGCCCCCGACATGTTGCCCAGGGCGCGTGCGGTGAACAGCACGGCGATCTGGCTCATGCTCGAGCCGGTCATCTCCGCCATGAGCGTGCCGAGCCTCGCTATCCAGTCGCCCGTCGGCGTGATCGCCGATACCCACGGGCTGCTGCGCGACGAGGCGCTGATCCTGCTGTCAGGCTGCGAGCTGATCCTGCATCTCGGCGATGTCGGCAGCCGGGAGGCGGACGAGGCGATTCTCGAGTGGCTCGCCGGGATGGCACCGCTGTATACCGCGCGTGGCAATATCGATACCCCGGCCTGGGCCGAGCGACTTCTCCTCACCCACGACCTTGTGGTCAATGGCTGGCGGCTGCACCTGGTGCACCGGCTGGCCGATGCCGATGAGACGATCGCCTGCGACGCCGTGCTCCACGGCCCTTCCCACAAGCCGCGCAACGCGTGGCAGGAGGGCCGGCTGCTGTTCAACCCCGGCGCGGCCGGCAAGCGCCGCTTCCGCCTGCCTATCACCCTGGGGCGGCTTTGGGCCGACGAGCGCGGGCTGCGCGGGGTGATTCTCCACCTGCCGCTGTTGAGTGTCAGCGATGACAGAGCAGACGCAGATCCTCCCGACCCGGCATCACGGCCGTTCGATCAGCAGAGCTCCAGTACCTCCAGCAGCGCGGCAAGTGCCTGTCGGTTCTGCCCCTCCAGTGTCTTCAAGGGCAGCGGCAGGCTGGGCGGGTCGACGAGCCCCAGCAGCTCCGCCGCCGTGGCTCCGCCCGGGGTGGCACCGCCACCCCGCCGAACGCGATGCCGCGCCCCTCGACCTCCCCGCCTGTGAATGCCTGGAGATCCCCTTCTTCGAGTTGCAGGACCAGGCCAGGAATCTGCCCCCCCCGCCCGCCGTTATCTGCTCTACTGCGAACAGGGCGTGATGAGCCGACTCCAGGCGCAGCATCTCGCCGATCAGGGACTGACCCACTTCGGGGTATATCGCGGCACCTGAGTCATCGCCGGCATTGCCACCGCCAGGGGTGCTGCCGAGGGCAACCAGGGAATACGACCGACATGTCCGAGTTCGAAACGGAACATCAATACTCGCCCGACCCCAACTTCCTGGAGCGTTGGGCAGCCCACTATCTTCGCCAGCAGAACCCCAGGGTGGAGTACCCGCTACGCGAGCGTCGGGCCGAGGAGATAGATGCCCTGTGGCGGATGAGTCGCCAGGCCGTCATCTGGGCCGCGATCGCTGGGATCCTGTCGGGCGGCATCATCGGCGGTATCGAACTGTTCGTGCGCCAGGGCCTGCTGGATGGCATGGAAGGGATGAGCCTGAGGGAGCAGCTACCCTACTGGGCGGGCTACCTGGCGGCAGCCGGTGTGGTCAGCGCGATCGAAATCCTGTTTCTCTACTGGAACGCACTGCGCGGCGTCGCGCAGATCAGTGACCTTGCGGGTATTCCCCTGCAGAAGAGCCGCCATGCCGTGCTGATCGTACGCGGCCTGTCGCGAGTGGCGCTGGAACTTCCGAGCCCACGGCACAGCATCTACGGGATCGATCCCTATGCGCAGATGAGCCGCTGGAAGCTCACGGCACGCTCGGTGCTGTATCGCATGAAGGTGGGCCTGAGCAGCTTCATCCTGCGTATCCTGCTGCGCCGCATCCTGGGGCGGTTGGCGCTGCGTGGCCTGATCCCGCTGTTCACCGGGCCGCTCTACGCCGCCTGGAACGCGTTCATTACCTGGCGCATCATGCACCACGCCAGGGAAAATGCGCTGGGCCCCTTTGCGATCGAAGACCTGATCGATCGGCTGACGGCAGAGCGCGATGCGCTGGGCGCCCCGGCCCGGGACGTTATCCTGCAAGGCATGGGTGAGCTGATCATGCGCAATCAGGACGCCCACCCCAACCACGTCTACCTGCTTTCCCGATTGATGGACACCTTCGATATCACCGACCAGGCCATTGATGTCGACTGGCCCCAGCCGTTGAAGGAACTGGAAAAGCTCGAGACTAACCCGCAACGGCTGGTGGTTATCACCCTCACCGTGGCCACGGTACTGGCCGGGAAGGTGCGCGGCAACAGGAAAGCCTTCCTGGAGGAGCTGTATTCGGCTTGCGGGCAACCCCTGCGGTTAGCGGCCGTACACCAGTTGCGCGACAAGTTGATGCACGGCCAGCGAATTGCCGATGAGGCATGCATGTCGGCGACGGGATAGGGCATCACAGCGTCTTGTGGGTGCCGACACAGATCGCCTGGTTGGCACTGCGTCCGCAGGCGCATCATACATGGGTCTTGCCTGCAACCACGTCGACGGCATTAGGCGACGTCTGGGCAATAATGAGGGCGTCGGTCACGGCGTATCTCCCCCGGGGTGGAAACTCCGCCAGTCGACACGCCATGGCTGCGTGGGCGTCAGGGGTTCAGGGGATTGAAGGCGCTTGGCGTACAACCCGCTGATCACGGCTTTCATGCTCATGAATTGAAATATCACTGATACACGCAGTATTCATTCAGGCGTCTGATTTATGCGTATTGGATTACTGTACCGAAACGCCCTGGCAACGGCGCTCCTTGCATCTCTCGGCGGTCCCGTTCTCGCCGGCACGGCGGAGGCAGTGGACGGTGTGGATGTTCAGACCTTCGTGCCAAGGCGGCACCTGTTGATCGATATCGGTCCATCTACCGATCCAGCGTTCGATGGCGCTAGTTGGCTTGCCCATCACATCGGCGATGTCGTCGATGGCATACCCTTGCGCCTTGAGCTGCCAGGCCTGCCTGGCAAGCGTCTCGATCTGCGGCATGGTGACTGGCCTCTGTGCTGGCCGCCTGTGTCAGGGTAGCAAATCCAGCAGGTGCATAGGCTGTTTGTGGCTCAGGCTATGGCGTCGGTTCAGGATATCGCCCAGCGGCGCCTGAGCAGAGGACGCAAGATGACCCAGCCGGCACTCGCCTTCGAGTACCTGCAGGTGCTGTTCCAGGGCTACGAGCATGAGGTGTTCAGCGCCCTGTTTCTCGACAGTCAGCATCGCGTGATCTGCTTCGAGACCCTGTTTCGTGGCACCATCGACACCGCCAGCGTCCAACGCCTCAAGGACGCGCTGGGCCTGGTGGAGGTCCGGGTCATCGACCACATTGTTGTGGGTCACTTCTGATGGCCATTAACAGGCGGGGAGAGCTGCGTGTCGTTTGCGGAGCGAGGGTACGTATAAGCGTTATCCAGATTCACGGCATAATGCCGGTGCTGCCCTGACTTGGGCAGCACCGGTATCTTCAGCAATCTTTTTTTTGGCGAGAGGACTGCTTTCGGCCAGAAGCGGACGTTTAGGGAACCGCTGAACAATTTGGTTCTGGTCGGCTGAAGCATTCAGCGTGGCCAGGTCATCGCCTCAGCGGTCGTATCAGAGTATACACATGTAATCGACAGTTTTAACCCTGACGAAACCCAGCCTGGCGTTAGCGCCGAGCCTTTATTATCTGACGAAAGCGATGTGATGAAGCATCCCGAGAAGCCACTGGAAACCCAGACTCACCATCACCAACAGTGCCAGGGAGACCAATAGCGCCACCCAGGACCACCCACCCAGCACATGCACCTTACCTTGTGGCGTCTTGAACATGGTTATGGCAATCACGCGCAGATAATAATAAAGCGATACTAGGGTATTGATGGCGGCCACTACCGCGAGCCAGGCGTAGCCCGCTTCGATGGTCACCTCGAAGAGCAGAAACTTGCCGAAGAATCCTACTAGCGGCGGAATGCCCACCAGAGATAGCAGCGCGAGGATCAAGGCGGCAGTAATTAGCGGCTGCTGGCGGGCCAGGCCATGATAGTGCTCGAGATCAGTGCGCCCACGAAGGTGAGTCACCACCGCAAAAGCCAGAAGATTGGCCAAGGCATAGGCAACGAGGAAGGCCAACAGTGCCGGCAAGGCGGCGACGCCGCTGCCCACCACCACGATCGCCATCAGCATATAGCCAGACTGAGATACCGACGACCAGCCCAGCAGTCGCCTGAGGTCCGTCTGCCTAAGCGCCGCTAGATTCCCTAGCGTCATGGTGGCCACCGAGATCAGTGCGACAATGCTGGGCCAGGCCAGGTTTTCCGGCAGGATCGTAACAAAGCGCGCTAGAGCCACCGCCGCGCCGATCTTCGGCGCCACAGTAAGCAATGCAGCAATGGGCGCCGGAGCGCCCTGAGCTACGTCTGGCATCCAAGCTTGAGTCGGTACCGCACCGAGCTTGTAGGTCAGGCCCAGCACAATACAGGCCACCGCTATACTTAGCGCAATGGAATCCGTGCCCACTTGGAAGACTTCGCTGGCTTTTACGTAATCCGTATCTCCCACCAGGCCGAACAGGATCACTACGCCGATGACCAGCAGCGCATTGGCTAGGGCGCCGATCAGGAAATACTTCATCGCCGCTTCCAGGGCCGGTGTGAAGCTGCGGTGGTAAGCCGCCAGCGGGTAACTCGCCACGGAGGACAGCAACACTCCCACCACCAGCTCCATGGCGTCATTGGCGGAGGCCATCATGATCATGCCCAGCAGCGAAAACAGGCATAGCGCGTAATACTCACCGTGGCGTCGGTCGCTACGCATCCAGTCCGGCGACAGGGCTACTACCACCGCGCCGCTGAAGAGGATCAACAGCTTGGCAGCGATAGCTACGCTATCCAACGCCCAGACGCCGGAAAAGGTCAGCCTGGGGGGGGCGCCCCATTGCTGTACGCTAAACCAGGCCGCCACAAATAATGCCACCAATGCCAGCCCCGCCGCCCAAGCCTGGTACCGCTGCGGTGCAAAGGAAGCGAACAGCACGATAGAAACTGCTCCCAGCAACAGGGTGATTTCTGGAAGCAGATCACCGAGAGGCATCAGCGACCTCCGATCAGCAGCGCGCTGGCACCATCGATCACTTCAAGCAGGAAGCTTGGGTAAACCCCGATGATCACGATACCCAGACCCAGAGCGATCAGCACCGTCGCCTCGGCCCGGTTCAGTTCAGTGAACTGAGCGAGATGCACCGGCAGACTGCCGAAGAACAGTCGACGCAGCAGATCCAGAAAGAGTCCGGCGGTGATCAGGATACCCAGCACCGCGAGAACCGCCAGCCAAGGGTAGACGGCAAAGGTGCCAGCGAAGATCTGAAATTCCGCGACAAAGCCGGCGAGCCCGGGCATGCCCAAGCTGGCAAAGGCGGCGAGCACGGTCAGGCCGGTCAGCAGCGGCGCCTGATAAGCCAGGCCACCGTAATAATCCAGGTCGTACTCCCCGGTGCGCTGCCAAAAGCTGCCGCAGATCAGAAACAGCGATCCGGTAATCAGGCCGTGGGCGACCATTTCCACTGTGGCCCCGGTCAGCGCCAGTTGTTTCGCTGCCAGGTTGTCGCTGAGACTCGCCGCCACAGCGATACCCAGCACCGTGTAGCCCATGTGATTGATCGAGGTATAGGCGATACGTCGCTTGAGATTGCGCTGGCCCAGCGCGACCAGGGCGCCGTAAAGAATCGCCACCAAGGCGATGATGCCCACCACCAAGGCGTAGCGCTGGAAGGTATCCGGCAACATCGCAAGTGGCAGGCGCACCATGCCATAGGTGCCCATCTTCAACAGTACCCCGGCAAGAATCGCCGAGGCGGGCCCGGGGGCGTCCACGTGAGCCTGGGGCAGCCAAGTATGCAGCGGCACCAGCGGCGTCTTGATGGCAAGCCCCAGCATCAAGCCCAGGAACACCAGCCCGGCATAGAGACCGCCTCCCGCCAGCGGCTGCTGTTCGATGATCAGGCGCATATCAAAGCTTGGTGAATCAAGCGACAGGTAAAGCCCGATGATCGCCAGCAGCAGCGCCAGGGAACCGGCAAAGGTGAACAGGAAGAAGGTCAAGGCGGAAAGCTGCGGCTTGCCGTGGCCCCAACGCCCGATCAGGAAATACATACCTACCAGACTGAGGTCGAAGAACACGTAGAACAGCAGCAGGTCCAGCACCAGGAACACCGCCAGGGACGTCGCCATCAGAAACAGCATCCAGGCATAGTACTGACGAGGCTGGCCCTTGGTATCCACCGGGTAGGCGATGGAGGCCAGAAACACCAGGGCACTCATGGTCGCTACCGCCAGGGCGATGCCGTCCACCCCGACCCGATAGCCCACGCCGATGGAAGGCACCCAGGGCACGTCCAGCACATGCTGAAAAAGCGGCCCGTCGGGATCGAAGCCGATCCAGGCCCAAACCAGCATAGCCAGAGCGAGGGCGGCGGTGGCGATACTGAAGATTCTGGCGCCGCTGGTGCTCCAGCGCGGCATAAACGCCAGCAGCAGCGTACCGAGTAAGGGTAGGCACCAGGCCAATGTCAGGATCATGCGTTATCTCCCTATAGCGCGCCAAACAACAAAATGACCAGCAAGATGGCAAAGCCGATGGCGATACCCGCGTAGTAATGATGGGTCTGGCCGGTCTGTGCCCGGCGCGCCCAGCGCCCACCGCGTTCCGTCAACCCCGCCAGAGAGCCGGGTAGCCGATGCGACAGAGATTCCCCTGCGGTGGCGCTGAAGCGTGCCATCCAAGTTGCGGAATAGGCACTACCATGCAGACTGGCATCGACGATTTCATCATCGCTTCGGGCAAGCCCTTTGCTGGTGCGCTTTACCCACTCCGCCAAGGCACTGGTGGTAGCCTCTAACACCTGGGCATCGAAGCGCGCCAGGCTGTCGCCAAGCCTCACCACGGCGTCGCCGATATCTCGAGTCAGAGGTACCAGTTCCCACCAGCGGGCTGCGGACTGCGCCCAGTTCTGTTGCATCACGGACTGACCGCGTCGTATCAAGACAGCGCCCAAGGCGATACCCAGCACCACCAACACCAGGGACAAGACAAGCAGCCAGAAGTGACTCTCGATATGGGGCAATCCCAGACTCCATTGAAGCCAGGACTGGGCCTCGGGCCACCAAAGCACGGACAGCGTCAGGGTTACTGCGGAAAGCCCACCCACCGCTAGGCGTTCAGCCCAGTTGATCGTCGGCGAACCCAGTTCACGTCGACTGGAACGCCCGAACATGGCAAGCTGATAGCGTGTGGCGTAGACCGCGCTCAACCCACCTGCCAAGGCCACCCCCAAGGCGAGCCACAGTGACTTCTCGTAAGCCACAGAGACGATCTGCTCCTTGGTCCAGGCAGCCCCGAGAGGCGCAAGCCCCGCCAGGGCCAAGGCAAGAATGGCGCTAAGCAAGGCGATGCCTGGCAGCCGATCTCCCAAGCGCATATCCGCGAGTTGGTAGCTTCCCGTCTGGCGCTCGGCGATTCCGGTCACCAGAAAGAGGCCGGCCTTGAAAAAGCCGTGGGCCAGGAAATGCAGTAGCGCCACCCCAGGATAGCCAACCCCCACAGCGACCCACATCAACCCATACTGAGCAGAGGTGGAAGCCGCCAACAGCTTCTTGGCGTGACCTTGCACGATGCCCACCAGCCCCCCGGCCAGGGCGGTGATCAGGCCGATGACGATGATCGCCGGCATCAGCCAGTTCACGCCTGTAAGCAATGGTTGCAAGCGTGCCAGCAAATAAAAGCCCGCCGCCACCAGAGTCGCCGCATGCAGCAGCGCCGACACCGATACCGGGCCGGACATGGCGGCGAATAGCCAGGCGGAGAATGGCACCTGGGCGGACTTGGCCATCGCCGCCAGCAGAATGCCCGCCGCCGCTACTTGCATCAGGCCACTATCCAGCCCAGAAAGCTGCTGATAGCCAAAGCTTCCGCTACCGGCAAATACCGCCGCCGCAGCGATATAGAGCCCCAGATCGCCAAAGCGAGTGACGATAAAAGCCTGGATGGCATTTCCTGGTGCGCTTTTTTCCTGCCAGTGGTGGGAAATCAGCGCCCAGGAACAGGCGCCGATTAACTCCCAGCCCACTAGTAGCGTTAACAGATTCTTTGCCAGTACCAGCACTTCCATGGCGCCAATAAATGCCACCATAATCGCCAGCAACCGCCCCAGCGGCGGGCGTTCGTGAAAGCCGGCGAAAAGCAGAATAGGCAGCGCAATGGCCGGAACCGCCAGGGCGACGATACGGCTTAACGGCGTCAGCCCCAGCTGCAGCACCAGCACCGAGTTGATCGCGTAACTCCCCCGCCAGTCATTAGCGATCGCTAGGGCGACGAGCACCAATACCGCCGCCACCACCAGCAAGGCCAGAAGCGTCACCCAGGCGCGCCCGCCGCGACGACCGCTGAGGTAGATCAGGGGCGCGGCAAGAACCGGCAGTAACGGCACCATCCATAGCATCATGATTTAGCCTTTGAGATCGGTGATGGACTCCGTCGTATCCGCCTGCTTGCCTCGATACACCGACACCACCAGAGCGAAACCCATGGCCATTTCGATGGCCATCACCGCCATGACGATGATGGTCAAGAGCTGCCCTTCCGGCACACCGGCGCCACTCATCGCCCAGAAGCCCACCGCAGCGAGCATCACTCCGTTAAGGATTAATTCGAGGCCCATCATCAGCATCACGAAGGACTGCTGGGAAAGCGCGCCGTAGATACCGATACCGATCAACGCCGCCGCCAGCAGCAGTACCGTGGTTAATGTCATGGGCTTCTCCTTTTAGTGACAGTGGTGATGCCCACCGCCTTCCTCATCCTCTTGCGGCATTCCCGCCGGCTCGCCGCCAGGCTCGAGTCCGGGGGGCATCGAACCTTCCTGAGCGGAGCCGAAGCGTCCGCGCTGGCTCGACAGCACCACCACGCCGATCATGGTGGCCAGTAGCACCACCCCGGCGGATTCGAAGATCAGCATGGAATCCCCGAGTAGCTCGTTACCTAAGGACTGAATCTCCTGCAGATCCGCGGGCAACGGCTGGTCGGGAAATCTGGCCAGCAGCGCCATGGCCGCCAGTATCACGAAACTGGCAATGCCCGCGCCGATGGACAGCTTGTGCTGGTGCACCATCATCATCGGATTGAGCCCCGCCGGGTTCATCATGAACATCACCATGAACAGCGCCATGACCATCATCTCGACACCCATCATGAAGAACATCGCCACTCCCAGATACATGGCGGAAAGCAGTAGCATGATCGCACCTACGGCGATAAAGGAGAGCAGCAGAAAGAAGGAGGCGCGTACCATGGAATCGGTGCGAAAAACTCGCCATCCGGTATAGACCGCAAACAATGCCAGCAGGACAAAGGCGATATCCACGAAAGGAAAAGTATTCATAACAGTGCCTCCACCCCGGCCCAGATCAGATCGACGAAGGAAATCGGCAGCAGCACCACCCACATCAGGCTGACACAACGCTCCGGAGTGATTCTGGCAAAGACTCTCCCCAGCCAGGCCAGCAGCGTCAGTATCAATAGCATCTTGAGCGCCACCCATAGCGGCCCGGGCAGCCAGGGCCCTAGCCAGCC
>Ga0136557_1002294_pt1 | contig 11211 bp, 4 predicted proteins | sample AntRauTorckE6832_FD_104796 | JGI IMG/M metagenome (GOLD analysis project Ga0136557, IMG submission 104796) | Saline lake microbial communities from Rauer Islands, Antarctica - Metagenome Torckler E6 #832 | ecosystem: Environmental > Aquatic > Non-marine Saline and Alkaline > Saline | place...
TCCTTCTGGTGAAGCACCTGGTGATGTTGATTCAAGTGGAAATGTCACACCGGTTGATACAGGAGGTAGTTCATCTTCTGGGGGAGGTAATACTTCTATCACAGCTGAACATCAGGCAGCTCTTGATAATGCTGAAACACAGGGTGCTTCATTAGGGTGGACTCCGCAGCAAATCCAGTGGGCAAAAGATGCAGTAAATGCAACTTTTACAGGGTCAACTCCACCAGCTGGTGATCCACCTCCAGGTGCTGACGATACTACTGCACCTGACGATACTACCACTCCGGATGGTGAAGATGCTGTTACTCCCTGGGACTCTAGTGAATTTGAGAATACAGCGGAGTTCAAGTCGCTTTCAGAGGATGATCAGCAGGCGGTGCTGTCTATCTTTGGGGTGATTGCTGGAAACGATGCAAAACAAGCGGGCCGGTTAGTGAAAGCATTTCAGGCAGCTAAGAAAATCAACGATCCATACTTTGCTCAGAAAATGCGTATTGCTACGGATGCAATTGAACGTGGATATGTCTCACTTGAGAACGAAGCTGAGTTTGCTGAAAAGCAAATTGCTAATCGACTAAAGGATTTTAAGCAGGATTTTGAAAGTAAAAAAGAATATCTTGATCTGGAACAGTCTTCAGCGATGCGTCAGATTGAACGTAATTATGAACAAGAGCTTGAGAGCACTCAACAGAGTTTGGCAGCTTCAGGTTTCAGTAGTTCATCTCGTCGAGCTAAAAAAGAGGGGTATTTGAATGAAGCTACGGGTGATTTACGTGAGTCTACCAACCGTTCGTTTGGGTATCAACAGTTACAGAATGATCGAGGAATGCAGCGAACCCAGCGGGATACTGAGCGTGAGACAGAACGACTGAAACAATTGACCGACGAAGGAAAACTAGACTTCTTGCGAGAAGCTGAAGAACGGATCGGTTCAGCAAACCTTCCGAGCTTGAGCGGTGCGCCAGATGCCCTGGGTGACATTTACGGATCACTTCCACAAGAGAAGTTGCAGAACACTATAAATTCAGCTACTAGCTTTGTTTTCTAATCACTTAACGATATAAATATGGCACTCACAGCAGAACAAATAAAGATGCTCGAAGGAATGGAGGGTATCGACCAGAGCCTTGTTTCTGGGTATAAACGTAACAATTCAACTCCAACACTTAATGCACCGACTAAGACGGCGGCTGATACTGTGACAGCGTCTGAAGCTAACCCAGATTTAACTGGCCCACAGAAAGCAGCTGACACCGGTGGTGTGGATCAACAGTCTGATTTCACAAACTTTACTGTAGCAGTTAACAAAGGAATTGATATGGCTCGTCAGCAACGACAGGACATGGTACTTGATACTGTGGGCGGTATGGCTCCAGCTGGAGCACTTCCAGCTTCATCGTTTGCATCAGTAATCGATCAGTTCAACCGGAGCGCAGCACCTATCCAATCAGAAATGATCGGTGCAGCACTGGAAGATAGGCAGAATGATAAAGAGCGAAAACTTACGGTTGAAAATCAGATACGCGAACTTTCTATGTCAGTTGCTAGTGAGACAGGTGACACTAAAGTGGCTCAGATGATTTTGGCAGAGTTGAATAAACCAAACCCTGATCTTGACGCTGCTATTAACATGAGTCTTATTCCTCTAGGTTCTGAATACACACGAAGTAATAATTCTATTGTTAAAACTGATCCTAAGGGTAATGAAGAAGTGCTTTTTTCTTGGAATGGATCAGATACAACTTCCGATGGTAGTATTCCAGATTATGAATCCTGGAAACTTACTGATGCAGGTAAGTCAGCGATTGCTATGGCTCGTATTCAAGTAGGTCCAAAGGGTACTATTGCCCCTGATTTAGTTGAGTCTTTTATTAAGCAAGAGTATGACAGACAGAAACAGCTAGGTCCGATGGCAGATATTTCTGATTTGTCTGCCACAAAAGGTAATGATCTAGTAAAAGAAAGTCTGGGTCAAGGGTTATATCAGGAGTTAGATAAAACTCTTACTCAGCCAGATATTCGTCGGTTTTACCAGTGGTGGGCTGAAGAGAACAAGCGTCGTCGCAGTCCCTATGATGCAGAACAGGCTTTACTTAAATGGATTGAACATGAAGAAGCTTTGTCGAACGAGGCTAAGCAAACTTTAGGTGCAGCTGCACCAGAGGACAAGAAAAAGGAGTCAACCAAGGAGGAGACAGAGGAGGAAAGAATTAATAGGTTATCTGGTTTCTAATTATGTCAGATCCTCTTACACAAGCAGACATAACACGATTAAAGGGTTTATTGAAACCTCAGGAGACTGATACTCCGGGCAGTTTAACTGCCGGAGTTTTGGGAGAAATTACTCCCAATAAAGTAGTAGGTGGAATTAATAAATCTTATGCTGAATATACACAAGCACAAGATGAACGTCGTGCTAGTCAGAATATATTTCAACAAGCGGGCACAGAGCTAGTGGCTAAGCCTTTAAAAATAGCAGCTTTTCTTCCACGGGTTGTTGCTGGTGGTGTCACTGAACTTGGTAAAACATTAGAAGAATTTGCAATTACTTATGGAGGTGCAGCACTCCCGGGTGTTTCAAGAGATGAGGCAAGTAATTTTGCTGTATCTCAAGTTACAAATACAGAGAAGGGAAATTCAATATCGGATAAATTTTTTGGCTATGAAACCCAGTCTTTTGCGGAATACAAAGAGGGTATTGATAAATTTTTAAGTGAAAATCCTTTAGCTACTGATGCTGAGAAGAAATACTATCCAATGATATTACCGGTTTTAATGCTTGGCGCAGAAATGATGCCTTATGGTAACACCAAGAAAGGCCTTGGCGATTTGGTTGTTAAGCTAACAAATGATGCTACTGAGAAAGCAGCTTTGAAGACCTTAAAAGGTGCGGGTGTTGAAGGTGAACTTGCGACAAGAATATCTAAGTATATCCCCGGGGCAAATAACGAACGGGCTGTCCGGGAAGTTGTAGGGTTGGAGGCGCAACGTTTTGGCCAGCAGCTGGCTACAGAGGCTCAGGTGGATTTAAAGGCGTTAGCTGCTACTGTTGGAGCAAAAGCGTCCGACATTCCTGTTCAGTCTTCCGATATTACTACTGTTTTTTCACCTCGTAAAAAGTATGAGTTTAAAAAAGATTTAGTTCCTAAGGACATTAGCACTAATGATTATTTACATGAAGTTTCTTACAAGAATCCTTCAGCTGCTCGTTTAGCAGAAGAAGTTGGTTATTATTCAGATGATGTTATTTCAGCTCGACTGGAGAGGATGCCCGCTTCAGGTCAGGACGCTTTTTTTGAGATTAATGCTTTGAAGTCACAGTTAGCTGACGATATTCGATTACAGTCGCTGAAGAATGACATAGCTATCAGGGTTCAAAAGAAAGAGCTGGCTGCTCAGATGGCAGAACAATCACGTTCTGTGTCTCTTAAACCAGTGGATGTTTCCGATTTTTCAGATGCTGTTGGTCGTGATCCAGAATTGAAGGCTTTGACTGAGAAATTCCCAAATGCGGCAAGGGCAGCCCGTGGAATAGAAGATAGTCCTAACACCCAAAGGTTGTTTGATGAAATGTCTCCAGATGAGCAAGATGCTTTTATTGAGATGCGTAGTCGTATTGTCCCTGAGGTGAAGCCGCAGGAGCCTTTGACAAAGAATATCTATAAGCAGGGTGATGTTGATCCTAATCCAGCTGAGAAAGCTCGATTTAAGCAGATTTCTGATAAGTATCCAGCCGCTTCTAAGGTTGTAGATATGGATCCGAATCTTCCAGCTACTAAGAACGCTTTTGATAATCTTTCTCCAAGAGATAAGGATGCTTTTTTTGAAATGCAGGATATTAAAGACCGTGGGTATTTAACTGAACCTCCCAAAAGAGTTGTTCGTGAGCAGCCTCTTGATCCTTCTGCTAATAATCTCAGCAGTTCTCTGAAGTCAGTTGATAGTACTTATGGTCCGGGAACCTTGACTAAGAGTAATCTTGCTGCAGCCCGGGCTGCAGAGAAGGAGATGTTTGATGAGATTACAGCTGTTTTAGATTTGTATAGAAATGGTAAGTCTGCCGCAGCTCCTTCTTGGGTACCAAGGCATCTTAGTATGTTTAGTACAATGGAAAATCTTGTCGATTGGCTTGACAGAGGTTTTACCCCGGATGTTTTAGGATCTCCTGAATGGGAGCTTTATAATGTTATAAAGGGTCGGATAGCTAAAAAGATTGGCATAACAGCTGAGCCTCTCCATAATAATGCCCCTGACATTATTTCTGCTGCATTACATGCTGATATGTGGGATCCCCAGGGAGGCAAGGGCATTTTCCCCCAGCAAACAGGTGTTGTTAAGAATGATGCTGTAAAGTTTGAGGATGCTGTTACTGAATTTAATAACACTACTACATACGCAGAGTATGCAGAAACTCGAGCTCCTCAGATTCCAGAAGTAAAGACAGAGGTTGAGACTAAATTTGAGAAATTCCGGGCTTCTATTCCTTGGAAGAAGCTGAGAGATTTTGGTGGTACTGTAGAAAGTCGCCGGGATATTTTTTCCATCAGCCAGAAGGTTCTTGCAGAGTACTGGGACGACGCGCGGTTTGTTTTTGATAAGTTTAACAACGCCAAGATGGTTTGGCTGAAGGATAAACGTGCTGCTGTCAAAGAGATGGAAGTGGATATTATAGAAAAGTACAACATAAAGCCTGGTAGTGATAAGTCTTGGGATGTTGTTCATTGGGGTGAAGGTAAGAAGGGGCCAGCTGAAAAAGAGCAATTATTTGCTAAATGGGGCGACAAGGAGGCGCAAGAGATTATTGCTGCAGAACAGTGGTTCCGTAAGCGTTATGATAATTTTATTGATGAGTGGAATGCTCGTAATGCTGTTTTATATCCGCATCGTCCGAAATTAAATAAACGTACAAACTATTTTCACCATGGTGATCTTCAGTCTGAAACAGCTTCAGGATTAAATAATCTTATGGAAGGAGTTGGGCTTACTTCAGGTGGAGACAGGACAAGGTTTACGGATGTTGTTCCATTGGCTGGGCGGGTAGTAGATAAAATTAAAGGTACAAAGACGGCTAATTTTATAGCTTCTAAGTTGCCTACTCGTAGTTATGTACCTTTTGATAAGGCTCGTATAGGTAATAAAAACGAATTTGACGCAGTTACTGGTTTCCGTCGTTACAGTGAATTTGCAATTTATGCTCGCCATATAGATCCAGAGATTGTCCGTATGAACAGTTGGATTAAATTCTTGAAAAAAGAGACAGGATACAAAAGCGCCGGTGACGCAGGTAATTTAGGTGCTTATATAAAACAAGTTGAAGATTGGACAGCTGATCTAGCTGGTCATACAAATCCGGTAGATGCAAAGTTAAACGCTTCTTTGGGTACCGGTTCAAAAGGGATTTTAAATTTTTTCAGTTATGTAAACACTCGAGCAAAAATTAACGCTGTTATGTTTAGTCCTAGTGCTTTTTTGTCACAGGCTATGAACGTACCATATATGATTATGATGTCTGGTAATCGTAATTTTGCCAGAGGCTATTGGTCTTACCAGACTGAAGTATTGCATGATCTTTTAGGTACTAATAAAAATTTTAAACCTCTTTGGCATGACTCACCGTTAGTGCAGGAACGACTTGAAGGATTTGAAATTCGCAACCAATTTAACATTGGAATGATTGAAAATTCAAAACAGCTTGGTGGGTATATTTTGGGTGCCTGGGATATTGCTACAGTTAAGATGGGACAAGCTGCACTGTATAAGAAGGCTCGATCTCGAGGTTTAGGTCACGCTCAAGCTATCCGCTGGGCAGACGATCAGCTACGCTCAATTATTGCCGACCGTGGTGCTGGTGGTACAGCTTTGGTACAAAAATCAAAAACACTGCAATTGGTTGCTCCTTTTCAAGTTGAGATTACTCAGCAGTTTTATAAGCAAATTGATGAGTTTGGTGGGCGTCCAAAAACTCCAGAGCAGATAAAAATGTGGGATGCAAAATACAAGAAAATTATTCGTGCTTATGTTGCTATTACTGCATTAGATTTTGTGCTGGAAGCAATCCGTGGTGAAGGTGGTTACATGAACCCAGTGGATGCCTTTGGTGATGCGTACGATACTTATAGAGATGATACTTTATCTGCAAAAGATAAGGCTATTCAGGTTCCCGGAAGAATTGCTGGCGAGTTTGTTGGTGGTATCCCAGTTGTCGGTAATCCAAGTGCTAAGCTTGTAGGCTGGTTGAGTGGCACCCAGGATAAAATGAAAGATGCTGCTGGTGATGGAGATCCTACCCGTTATGGCTCTACTCCTCTTGTTTTTAATGCCATGAATTTTAGTGAGGAAGAGGGTGGTATTATGAACATTGTGTATTCCCTTGGGTCCCCTTTTGGTGGCGGTAAGCAAGTTGAGAAGACTGCTCAAGGTATTGATGCTTATTTTAAAGGTGAAGTTCTTGATTGGGAGGGAAATAAAGTTATGGATGCTAAGAGTGCAACTGAAGGGATAACTGGTAAGTGGGGTGCAGTTCAGCAAGCACTTTTTGGTAAGTGGACCACTAACTTTAAGTATGAAGAGGATGTTAGGAACGAAATGAAAACTTTGTTTTATGATAATAGATTATCAAAAAAACAAGGTAATACTGATGAAATTAAGTCTAATCTGAGGGCACTTTCTCGACAGACCTTAGATGTGTACGAAGAGGTTGCTAAGGAGGAGAAGAAAAAAATTGTAGCAACTAAAGTAAAACAGATTGGTACAGTTGCTCGTTATTTGGATGACATAGCTCTTGATTACCGAAAAGCAAAATTCATGTCTGAGGAAACAGATTCACCGGAGGAAAAAGCTCAACATGAAAAAGAGATGGCTGGTTATAAATCGTTGGCTGGGGAAGTTATTGGTAATCTTACAGAAGAGCAAGAAGCTTATCTAACAGAGTACCGTTTGCGTGAAAAAGAAAAAGATGCTGCTCAAAAAGCTGAAGATCGAAAGAATCCTGAGACAAGATTGAAACACGCTGTAGATTCTACTCATGCTTTATTGACTCATCCGCGACAGGCTCTAAACATTTGGCGAAATGGCCAACGGGTTGAGGATTCAATTGGCGGTGTTGGAGGTAAGGGTATTGTTGTTCCTAAACGACTTGATAAGGATAAAATTGAAGAGTGGGCAGAGAGGGAGGCGATTGAAAAAGGTGTTGACCGTGATGATTATCATGTTGGACACATTATCCCTAACGCCCTTGGTGGTTTGTACGTAGAAGATAATCTTTTACTTGAAACACCAGAGGAAAACAGAGCTTGGATTAAAATGGAATCGTATTTGATGGATGCTGTAAAAACAGAAACAATTAACCGAGCAGATGCGATTGAATTAATATTAGCCTATAAGGGGGCTGATGGTAGAGATATATTAACTGCGGCGCAGATAAAAGAAATGGTTGGGGTTGACGAATTTAAGGGTGATGATTTTGAGTATCTTGAAGAGTTTGAACAATCTAGGGGTTGGAACGATTGGGGTCGAAACATTTGGCCAATGGCAGATACTGCAAACACTAACCGAAATGATGGGCACCGCCGGACATTTTGGGATGAACTTAGTGGTGAATCAACTAAAAAAGGGACTGATTAATAATGTATACTAGAGAGACATATGGAAACTGAAACATACGTACCATCGGCTGACGAATCAGCAAAAAGGGTTAAAGCCTACCAGTACCTTCACGACATGATCGAGTTGAAGGACCAGGCTATGCCTCATTTCTCCGGCCCTGACGGGGAGCGGTCTTGGAATGAGATGGTGGATGATTCAGAGATGATTCTCAATGGGTACACAATGTCCCGGGCCTCCCAAGGTAAAGAGGATTGGCAGTCGAACATGATGGACAACGTATCGCGCGTTAAGATGAAGGCTGTAGCAGCTGGTGTCGCGCTGAAGGTGCCTGGGATGACATTTAAGGCTACTAATAAGGAGGGTGTACACTCTGCACCACGGGCTGAAATCTTTAAGAATATTACGCAGCAAACGTTCCAAGACGGTAATCCAGCCATGAGTGCATTCCGAGAAATGTGGCACATGTTGTCACATGGAATGGTAGTGAACTATGAAGGATACAAGACAGGCGGGGCTAAACGGGACCGGGTGATCTCTTTTGATTCACTCACGGGTGAAGTGGAAACGAAGTCTGAATACATAAAAATGAATGGTAAGCCGTTCTCAGTGCTGCTTAATCCCCAGGAGTTTTTCTGGTATACGTGGTACACCAATGATATACAGGAGCAGCCGCGGTGTGCTTGGGTACAGAGCTACACTAAATCTGATTTAGAAGTAGAATTTTCTCAGTACAAAAACTATAAGTACGTAAAAGATAAGAAGAACACTCACGAAGCGGCTCAGCTAACTTCAACAACTTTCTATAAAGAGTGGATTGAACGAGTCGATGCTGAAGATGATTACGAAGTCTTTAAACTGTTTGATAAGGAAAACGATCGGTATCAAATCTGGGTGAACGGTATTAACTTGCTTGATGTACCACTACTTTGGGGTGATAAGGAGAAGGTGTACCCGTTTGCTGTCCAGCAGGGTGAGTACTACGCAAACACCAATTTCTTCGCCGGGATGCCGTTTGGTCAGATTATGGAGGCGTACCAGGACCACAAAAACGCAGTTATCAATACTATTATTGATAAGCTGTACCGGTCAGCTAAGAAGCCATTTCTTATTGGTTTACAGAACCAGGATTTGCTTGATGTGCAGGATCAATTTGTTGATGAAGACAACAAGTATTACGTTCCGGATATTAGTCAGGTGAAACCGTTCCCGTATGAAGGTCCAAACCAAGGTGAGTTCATGATGCTTTCTATTCTCGATAAGGGGCTGGAAACACTGTCAGTTGATAAAGCGCAGCAAGGCCAGTCGGCTGGTGGAGACAGGACAGCGCGTGAAGTGGTGATTGCGGATCAACGGGCACAGGAGATCAAAGCGTCACTGTATCTATCACTTGAAAACCTATGGTTCCAGAAAACAAAACTGCGAAACCAGGTTATTCTTGCTCACTACATTAATGACAAAGCTGTTTCTGAAACGACTAAGGATCAGATTGTGGAGATTGAAGACTACACTTTTGCTGATGGTGTCAGAGGTACACTAGCGATTCACATTGCAAAGACTAAGGCTAAAATCATGTCTGCAGATGAGCTTGAGAGTCGAGCTGCAGCAATGGAAGAGCAAGGTATTCCTTACAAGATCATTTCAATCATGCGGACGTACTTGGATGAGTGGGAGTATGACTTTAAGATCGTCCCTGATTCATTCCACAAAGCTGAGAAGGAACTTGAGAAGGCTGAGTTTGACGAAGAAGTGCAGTGGGTCGCAACCTTGATGCCAGAGTTCTTGGCTGCGAATAAAGAAGAATACTTATCAGAAAAGCTGAAGTTCCGAGGTAAAGACCTGCAGGACTTCAACCCACCAGCTGCTCCACCGGCGCCAGAGGGAGAGGGTGAAGCTCCAGCTGGAGCTAGTCCGCTGCAAGAAGGTAGCGCTGGTTTACCAGCCGGTAACCAATTAGAAGCTAATATCATCCAATAACATGCCACCAATATTTGAACATGCAATTAATGCAGCCCTGAAGTTTCTTGAGAAACGAATTGGTAATGCTTCAAAAGAAGTTACTACTGCAATAGAACAGGGTCACTCTGTTACTGTTGCGGCAACTGAAAAACAGACACAATCGTTAAACCAGATCGGGACTCGGTTTGAGAAGGCTGTTGCTAAGATCAGCAATGCTAACTTTGACGTACTAGTTGATTTTAAGCCTTTGGAAGCATCTTTGCGATCTATTGCAGCTGATATGAAGAAAGTGGCTGGCAAGAAGGATGCTGATATGGCCAAGATGGAAGCTGGATTGGACCGGCTATTGGTGGCGGTCCAGGAAAACCAACCGGAGAAAATGAGTCAATCAATTGATGCTTTGGATGCAGTCTTTAGTGGTTTGAAGCCTAAGGATAGTGTCAAATTTGATGATAAACAAATGAAGGGTTTGATGGCAGCGCTGACTAATGGTGGCAGCATTACTACCCAGGGTGGTACGAAGTCAGCTACTGACTGGCAAGTTGATGTGGTGACGATCACATCTGCTGATACTGAATACGAGTACGTGTTCCCATCTAGTACGGTGTCTTGGACGCTGAAACTAAGGGGATCTAGTGGCGTGTTATATTATAGTCATGAGACAGGAAAACTCCCCGTTTCTGGAAATAATACTAATTACTTAACACTACCTGCGAGCGGGACTCGTTCACAGGATAACGTTGAATGGGGAGGTAAGAAAATGTTTTTAGAGTCAGATAGCTCAGGGCAAACTTTAGAAATTGAAGTCTTCACAATGTAAGTATGAGTGATTTAGAAATCCCAGGAGCAGGTGGATCAGCAAACGTTTCAGACGCGGCTTATGATGCTACCGCTTGGGATGGAGATACTGATGCACCATCTAAAAACGCGATCCGAGACAAGATTGAAACCCTAACTGGTGGTCATGATCCAGTTACTGTTACTGACAGCGATGAGATTAATTTTACTCTTACTGGCCAGGCTATTACAGCCGTTTTAAAAGCCGGTTCAATTGTTGCTGGACGTTTAGCTACTGCAGTACAGACATCTTTAGGAAAGGCAGACTCAGCTCAACAGCCTCCAACTGAGGGCGCATTTGTAGACGGTGACAAAGCAAAGCTCGACACCTACAGCGAAGCCAACCAGACAACTAACAACGCTAAAGTTACTTACCCTAGTGCAGACAGTACAAAGGTCGGACACATTACAGTAACCCAAGCAGTCAACCTTGACACGATGGAGAGTGACATTGCCAACAAAGCCAACACCGCTGACCTCGCAACCGTAGCCACATCAGGAGACTACGATGACCTATCTAACAAGCCAGATCTGACAGCGTTTGACCATGTATCAGCTACTGACAATCCTCACAGTGTTTCTAAGTCACAGGTGGGGCTATCTAACGTACCCAACACTGACTTTACTAGTGCGGTTGATGCCAACACCGCTAAAGTTAGCTTTGATTCTACATCGAGTACTCGACTAGCCAACACGAGTGGCACTAACACAGGCGATGAAGTTGACATGACAGCTACAGTGGGCGGACTTGTACCTACACCACCAAACAATACTACAACCTTCCTCCGGGGTGACGGTACCTTCGCCACTCCA
>Ga0136557_1002301_pt1 | contig 11183 bp, 8 predicted proteins | sample AntRauTorckE6832_FD_104796 | JGI IMG/M metagenome (GOLD analysis project Ga0136557, IMG submission 104796) | Saline lake microbial communities from Rauer Islands, Antarctica - Metagenome Torckler E6 #832 | ecosystem: Environmental > Aquatic > Non-marine Saline and Alkaline > Saline | place...
CACTGTCAAACCGGGCGAAGGTAGCGACCTGGCGCTCCCCGCCACCTTTCGGCGTCTACAGCTGCCAGCCCAGCGCTGTGCCTGCCTCAGCCTCGATGACATGAGCAATTGCCGATGGCCGTGCACTACCTGATCGCCAGGTCTCTCCCGGCCAGGGGCGAATATCTCAACGGTGAGCCACCCCGACTGCTGAAACAAACCAAGGGGTTGGAACTTCAGCTGCCGATCATGGACGGCAATACCCGTGCGAACTGAGTGGTCCTGTGTTGTTATCGAAACGACATCATTTCTGAAACAGCGCCTTTCCTGAAACAGGACCATGTCTGACACAACAGCGCCGCCTCGAGGGCGGCGCTGTTGATAGGGAATTCTGGGCGAATCCGACCATGCTGTAACAGGTATCACTCCTCAACGCGTACCAGCCAGGACTCGACGGTGTCGTTACCGTGATCGTCTTTCCAGGCCTTGAGAGTTTTCTGGTTGCCACCCCGGGTTTCGACCACTTCACCGGTATTAGGATTCTTGTAGATTTTCAGCTTGCGCTTGCGACGCCCGGAAGAAGTGGACGCCGACTTCGGAGCAGCGCCGGTACCCGGCTTCGGATCGAGCAGAGCAATGACGTCGGCGGCGCTCTTGTCGAACTCACGCATCAGGGCTTCGAGCTTTTCCTTGAACTCGAGCTCGGCTTTGAGACGATCATCATTCTGCAGCTTATCCAGATTGTGCTGGAGTTGCTTCAGCTGCTGTTCCATCTGCATGTATTCACTAAGCAGAGATGACATGGGGGCTTTCCTTTTTTAAGTTTATCGAGGCGAAAGCATTATGAACCCTTAAACTAGCCATGACAATAGTATGCTAGTGCATGGAGTTTGTATCAAGATGATAATCTCAGTATATGGACTGCATGTTAGACAAACACAACTACGGAGAATTAGCGTTTTACGCATTCAGGTTTGCGATGACAAAACCCTGCACATGAAAAAAGCGCCGCTCCGGAGAGCGGCGCTTTTGTTGCGATAACGGTTACGATAACGCGTTATCGGCTCGCTATCAGTCCTGACCGAGCTGCTGCTTGATCAAGTCGCCGATGGTGGTGGCGCCACCGCTTTCCGGCTCCTCACGCAGCTTCTTCAGGTTCTGACGCGTATCATCCTGATCCTTGGCCTTGACCGACAGGGCAATCTGACGGTTCTTGCGATCGACACCGATGATGCGCGCCTCGACACTGTCGCCTTCGTTCAGCACGTTGCGGGCATCTTCCACCCGGTCGGCGCTGATTTCGGAGGCCTTGAGCACGGCGATCACATCGGTGGCCAGCTCGACCTGGGCCTGCTTGGGGTCAACCTCGATCACACGACCGGTCACGATGGTGCCCTTGTCGTTGACCGCCAGGAACTCGGACACCGGATCGGTATCGAGCTGCTTGATGCCCAGCGAGATGCGCTCACGCTCCGGATCGATGGAGAGAATGATCGCTTCGACTTCATCGCCCTTCTTGTACTGACGAACGGCTTCTTCGCCGGTATCGGTCCAGGAGATGTCGGACAGATGCACCAGACCGTCGATGCCGCCTTCCAGGCCAATGAAGATACCGAAGTCGGTGATCGACTTGATGGTGCCCGACACCCGGTCGCCCTTGTTGTACTGGCCGCTGAAGGTTTCCCACGGATTGGCCGTGCACTGCTTGATACCCAGCGAGATGCGACGACGCTCTTCGTCGATGTCCAGCACCATGACGTCGACATCGTCACCGACCTGAACCACCTTGGACGGATGGATGTTCTTGTTGGTCCAGTCCATCTCGGAGACGTGAACCAGACCCTCGACACCCTCTTCCAGCTCGGCGAAGCAGCCGTAGTCGGTAAGATTGGTGACGGTGGCGTGAACCTTGGTGCCTTCCGGGTAACGGCCCTTGATGTTGACCCAGGGATCTTCGCCCAGCTGCTTCAGACCCAGCGATACGCGATTGCGCTCGCGGTCGTACTTGAGCACCTTGACGTTGATCTCGTCGCCGACATTGACGATCTCGCTCGGATGCTTGATGCGCTTCCAGGCCATGTCGGTGATGTGCAGCAGGCCGTCGACGCCACCGAGGTCGACGAAAGCGCCGTAATCGGTGAGGTTCTTGACGATACCCAGGATCTGCTGGCCTTCCTGCAAGGTAGCAAGCAGCGCTTCGCGTTCGGCACTGTTCTCGGCCTCGAGCACGGCACGACGCGATACCACGACGTTGTTGCGCTTGGCATCGAGCTTGATGACCTTGAAGTCGAGTTCCTTGTTCTCGAGGTGGGTGGTGTCGCGCACAGGGCGGACATCCACCAGAGAACCCGGCAGGAAGGCGCGGATGGAGTCGACATCGACAGTGAAGCCACCCTTGACCTTGCCGTTGATCACGCCCTTGACGATCTCTTCCTTCTCGAAGGCGGCTTCCAGCACCTTCCACGCTTCGGCACGCTTGGCCTTCTCGCGGGACAGGCGCGTTTCGCCGAAACCGTCTTCCACGGCTTCCAGGGCGACATGAACTTCATCGCCGATGGCAATGTTCAGCTCGCCGTTCTCATCGCGGAACTGCGATGCTGGGATCTGACCTTCGGACTTCAGGCCGGCGTTGACGGTGACCCAGTCACCATCGATATCGACGACCAGAGCCTGGACGATGGCGCCCGGCTCCATGTTGATGTCATTGAGAGACTGTTCAAACAGTTCAGCAAAGCTTTCGCTCATGATGTTCCTACGTGATCAACGTTGAGTACGGCGTTGCCGCCTTCTCCGCACCACCAGCGAGTGCGGGCCTTATTTACCAAACCTTCGGAGATGTTAACGCTGGTTCGACCTGGCCCGGCTCACGACCACTTTTTTCCAACCCAAAAGTGCCGGACCACGTCATCACATCCTGCCGAAGGCGCCGCAAGGGAGTGTCAAATGGCGGATGCCAGACCTCGTTCGGTCAGCAACTCCGTCAGCCGATCTACCACTTCCGGTATCGTCAGGCGCGTGGTGTCAAGCGTGATGGCATCTTCTGCCGGCTTGAGCGGGGCCACGCTGCGCTGCATGTCACGTGCATCGCGCGCCTTAATCTCCTCTAAAAGACTCGATAGACTAGCATCGACCCCCGCCTCCTGCAACTGGAGGTAGCGCCGGCGAGCACGCTCTTCTGCGCTGGCGGTGAGGAATATCTTCAGTGGCGCATCAATGAAGACCACGGTGCCCATGTCGCGGCCGTCGGCGACCAGACCCGGCGACTTTCGAAAGTCGCGCTGGCGCTGCAGGAGCGCCTGGCGCACCGCGGGCAACGAGGCGACGCGCGACGCGGCATCGCCTACCTGTTCGGTACGAATCGTCGTGGTGACGTCCGACCCCTCCAGCAACAAGGTGGTGGCATGGTTCTCGGCGACGAACACCACATCGAGATTGGCCGCCAGCTCCGCCAGACCGGCCTCGTCATCGAGCGGCATGGCACGCTGGGTGGCCGCCAGGGCGGTCAGCCGGTAGAGGGCGCCGCTATCCAGCAGGTGCCAGCCCAGCCGCTCGGCGACCAGGCGGCTGATGGAGCCCTTGCCGGCCCCGCCGGGGCCATCGATGGTGAGCACCGGCACAGTGGCGGGCGTGGCTGAGAAACTCATGCGCCCTCTCCGTTACCCGCCTCTTCTTCCAGGTCCCGTTCTTCCAGATACTGTTCTTCCAGATACTGTTCTTCCAGATAGAGGCCGACCTGACGGGCGAGCCCGATGAAGCCCGGGAACGACGTCGCCACATTGGCGCAGTCGTCGATGACGATCTCTTCGGCGGCGCGCAGCCCGGCGATCGTGAAGGCCATGGCGATACGATGATCGCCGAGACTATCCAGTTGACCACCACCATAGCTCGGCCCCTCGGCCTTGCCGCTTACCTTTCCACGACAACCGACGATATCGATGCCGTCATCCAGCAGCCGGTTCTCGACGCCCAGCACGGCAAGTCCCTCGGCCATGGCCTGCAGACGGTCGGACTCCTTGACGCGCAGCTCTTCGGCGCCGCGCAGGCGGGTGATGCCCTCGGCATTGGCGGCGGCAATGAACAGCGCCGGAAACTCGTCGATGGCCAGCGGCACCTGGTCGACGGGTATGTCGATGCCATGCAGCGGCGCGTAGCGGATATGCAGGTCGGCGACCGGCTCGCCGCCCACCTCGGCCTGGTTGACGAGTTCGAGGTCGGCGCCCATCAGCTTGAGGATATTGATCACGCCGATGCGGGTGGGGTTGATGCCCACGTGCTCCAGGACCAGATCCGAGCCCGGTGTGATAGCAGCGGCGACCAGGAAGAAGGTGGCCGAGGAGATATCCGAGGGCACGTCGATCGGGCCGGCGGTGAGCTTGCCGCCGCCCTGCAGCCAGCAGGTGTCACCCTCGCGGTGGACCGCGTAGCCGAAACCGGCCAGCATGCGCTCGGTGTGGTCACGCGCCGGGGCCGGTTCGCGCACCCGTGTTTCGCCCTCGGCGTAGAGCCCGGCCAGCAACAGGCACGATTTGACCTGGGCGCTGGCCATCGGCATGTCGTAATCGATACCCGAGAGCCTGCGACCGCCCTTGATCTTCAGCGGCGGACGGCCCCCTTCGACGGTATCGATCACGGCGCCCATCAGGCGCAGCGGATCGGCCACTCGCCCCATCGGGCGCTTGGTCAGCGAGGCATCGCCGGTGAGCTCGGTATCGAAGGCCTGACCGGCCAGCAGCCCGGAAAACAGGCGCATCGCGGTGCCGGCATTGCCGACATAGAGTGGCCCGGAGGGCGCCTGCAAGCCATGCATGCCGACGCCGTGGACGGTCACCCGCCCCTGGTGCGGCCCTTCGATGGCCACGCCCATTTCGCGAAAGGCCTGGAGCGTTGCGAGGCTATCCTCGCCCTCGAGAAACCCCTTCACCTCGGTGACACCCTCGGCGAGTGCCCCGAGCATGATCGCGCGATGGGAGATCGACTTGTCGCCGGGGACGCGGATACGCCCTGTCACGCCACCGCCGGGGCTCACCCGATAGCGCAGCTTGTCGTGTTGTTGCATCTGATATTCCGCCTGATAACTGGTCTGGTTGAGCAGGGAGTCGAAGTAGTGCCGCGCATGGCTGGCGCGATCGAAGGTAGCGAGCATGGCATCGCCGTCTCCGGCCTCGATCGCGCGCCGCAGTCGGGCCACGCCCGCCTCGAAATCGTCCAGCGAGGCGAGCACGGCGTCACGATTGGCGATGAAGATGTCGCGCCACATCACCGGGTCGCTGCCGGCGATGCGCGTGAAATCGCGAAACCCGCCGGCGGCATAACGAAAGATGTCCAGCCGCTCGTCCTGGCGTGCCAGCGTATCCACCAGCGAGAAGGCGAGCAGGTGCGGCAGATGACTGGTGCGCGCGAGCACCTGGTCATGGCGCACCACGTCCATTTCCAGCACCTCGGCATCGCAGGCCTCCCAAAGGGCACGAACCCGCGCCAGCGCCGCCGGGTCAGTATCGACATCCGGGGTGAGAATCACCTTGTGCTGGGCATAGAGCCGCGGATTGGCCGCCGCCACGCCGCTCTTCTCGGAGCCGGCGATGGGATGCCCCAGCACCAGGTTGGCGGGCAGGCCGCCGAACGCCGCGATGGCGCAGTCGCGGATGGCGGCCTTGGTGCTGCCGACGTCGGTTATCACCAGGTTCGCGGCGGCGCGATCGCGCAAGCCGGCCAGCTCGGTCATGACCGACTGCATGGCCAGCACCGGCACCGCGAGCACGATCAGCGACGCGCCATCGACCAACGGGGCCAGCCGCGTATCGCCGCCGTCGATCAGCCCCATCTCGATGCCTCGGGTGATTTCGGTGGCGTCGGGGTCGCAGGCGACTATTTCCTTTGCCGGCCCGAAGCCGCCGGCGCTGCGCCCCTTGCCCCCGAAACCGGCGGCGCGTAGGGCCGCGGCGAGCGAGCCGCCGATCAGCCCCAGCCCGACGATCACGATGCGCGATTCATTCACCCCCATGCCTAGAGCACGCCCATGGGGTAGGACCCCAGTACCTTGAGCTCGGCGGCACGCAGCCGGACCTCATCAAGCACGGCGGTGACCCGCGGCTCGTCGCGGTGCCCCTTGAAATCGATGAAGAACACATAGTTCCAGACGCCGCTGCGCGACGGTCGGGTTTCCAGGCGCGTCAGGTCGATCTGATGCCGGTGGAAGGGTTCGAGCAGTTCATGCAGGGCACCCGGCTGGTTGCGCATGGCCACCACCACGGAGGTCTTGTCCTCGCCGGACATCGGCACTTCGTGGTTGCCGATGATCAAGAAACGCGTCGAGTTGTCCGGGCGGTCCTCGATCTTTTCGGCGAGTCGCGTCAGGCCGTAGAGCTTGGCGGCCATGTCGCCGGCAATGGCGGCACTATGCCACTCGGTCTTGACCAGGCGTGCGGCCTCGGCGTTGGACGAGACCGGCACGCGCTCGGCGTGGGGAAAGTGGGCGTCGAGCCACTTGCGACACTGGGCGAACGACTGGGGATGCGAATAGACCCGCGAGACCTTGTCGCGACGGGTGGTTTCACCCACCAGCAGATGGTGATGGATACGCAGCACCACCTCGCCGGAAATGCGCAGCGAGGAGTCCATGAAGGAGTCGAGCGTATGGTTGATCACCCCTTCGGTGGAGTTTTCCACCGGCACCACGCCGTAGTTGACGGCCCCGGCCTCGACCTCGCGGAACACCTCATCGATCGCCGCCATGGGCAGGCTCACGGCGCTCTCGCCGAAGTGTTTCAGCGTCGCCTGCTGGGTGAAGGTGCCCTCGGGGCCGAGATAGGCGACCTTGATCGGCTGTTCGAGCGCCAGGCAGGCCGACATGATCTCGCGGAACAGCCGCGCCATCTCTTCGCTGTCCAGCGGCCCCGGGTTCAGGGCCATGATCCGGCGCAGCACCTGGGCCTCACGTTCGGGCCGGTAGAAAGCCGCGTCGGGGTCACGCTCGGTCTTGATCTCGGCGACCTGCTTGGCACAGGTGGCACGTTCGCTGATCAGGCGCAGGATATCGAGGTCCAGTTCGTCGATGCGCTTTCTCAGCGCTTCGAGATCCATGGGGGTATCGGACATGAGTTATCCCCTGCGTTGTTCGAAATCGGCCATGAAGGCGATCAAGGCGTCCACGGCGGCCTCGGGCACGGCATTGTAAAGACTGGCGCGCATGCCGCCGACGCTCCGGTGGCCCTTGAGATTGAGCAGGCCCGCCGCGTCGGCTTCGGCCAGAAACGCCTTGTCCAGCCGCTCATCGGCAAGCACGAACGGCACGTTCATGCGTGAGCGATTGCGCAGCGCGATGGGATTCGCGTAGAGCTCGCTGGCGTCGATGGCCGCGTAGAGCTTGGCAGCCTTGCGGTCATTGATGGCGTCCATGGCGGCCAGGCCGTCGATGTCGTGCTTCAACCACTGGAACACCAGTCCAGCCAGATACCAGCTGTAGGTGGCCGGCGTGTTGATCATCGAGCCGGCATCCGCCAAGGCCCGATAACCGAACAGGCTCGGCATGTCGGGGCGCGCACGGTCGAGCAGGTCGTCGCGCACGATGACCACCACCAGCCCGGCCGGGCCGATGTTCTTCTGCGCGCCGGCGTAGATGACGCCGAATTTCGACACATCCAACGGCCCCGACAGGAGACTCGAGGACATGTCGCAGACCAGCGGCACCACATTGCCATCGGGCCGGCGCGGCCCGACTTTCTCATTCCCGTGTTCACTGCCGGGCTCACTTCCGGGAATGTAGTCGAATTCGAGCCCGCCGATGGTTTCATTGGCGGTGTAGTGCAGATAGGCGGCGTCTTCCGACAGCACGATGTCGTCCGGCCGCGGCACGGCGCTGTTGCCGTTGGCCTCGCTGCTCGCCGCGATGGGGGCGTCGCCGAACAGATGGCGAGCCTCGGCGATGGCCTTCTTGCCCCAGATGCCGGTATGCAGGAAGTTGGCGCGGCCGCCGCGACCCAGCAGGTTATAGGGCACCGCGGCAAACTGCAGGGTGGCGCCGCCTTGGGTGAACAGCACCCGGTAGTTGTCGGGAATGGCCAGCAGCTCGCGCAGGTCTGCTTCGGCCTGCTGGGCGATGGCGACGAATTCCGGCGCCCGGTGGCTCATCTCCATGACCGACAGGCCACGGCCCTGGTAATCGAGCATCTCGTCGCGGGCGCGCTCCAGAACCGCGACGGGGAGCGCCGCGGGGCCGGCACAGAAGTTGTAATGGCGTGTCATCAGCGTGGCTTTCCGATTCAGGAGGGCTCGTTGTCGTGACCGTCTGGTGCATCGGGGCTCTCTGGCGCATCGGGACTCTCTGGCGCATCGGGGCTCTCTGGCGCGTCGGAGCTCTCTAGTGTGTCAGGGCCTGCCGGCGCGTCGGTATCCGCTGAGGTGGCGGGATCGCCTGAGGCATCGTCAGCCTCCCCCTCAGCGACATCATCGAGCTCGTCGATACGCACGGTCTTGACCAGCTTCTCTTCTTTCCCCAGACGAATCAGCATCACCCCCTGGGTATTGCGCGAGGTGATCGAGACCTCCTCGACACGGGTACGCACCAGCGTGCCGCGGTCGGTAATCAGCATCATCTCGTCATTGGAGTAGACCTGCATGGCCGCCACCAGCGACCCGTTGCGTTCGCTGGCCTGCATGGCGATCACGCCCTGGCCCCCGCGACCGCGCAGCGGGAATTCCTCGAGACGCGACCGCTTGCCGTAGCCATTCTCGCTGGCGGTAAGAATGTAGATCTGGCCAGCATTGCCGCTCTCGCCAGCGGCGGGCTGACCATCGCCCGCCGCGGCATCGGCCTCTACGTCGGCCTCGGCATCGATCTGCTGGCTCTGCGGGATGATCAGGCTGATCACCTCGGCCTTGCCCAGCAGACGCATGCCACGCACGCCACGCGCGGTGCGGCCCATGGCGCGGACATTGCCTTCCTCGAAGCGGATCGCCTTGCCCTTGGACGAGAGCAGCATGACGTGATCGCTGCCGGAGGTGATCGCCGCGCCCACCAGGCGGTCGCCCTCGTCGAGGTCGATGGCGATCAGGCCCACGCTGCGCGGCCGCGAGAACTGCTCGAGGCTGGTGCGCTTGACGGTGCCGCTGGCGGTGGCGAAGAAGATGTAGCTCTCGGGGTCGTAATCGCGCACCGGCAGGATCGCATTGATGTCCTCGCCTTCATCCAGCGGCAGCATGTTGACCAGCGGCTTGCCTCGCGAGCCGCGGCTGGCGTTGGGCATTTCATAGACCTTGAGCCAGTAGACCTTGCCGCGGTTGGAAAACAGCAGGATGGTGTCGTGCGTGGAGGCCACCAGCAGGTGCTCGATGACGTCCTCGTCTTTCATGGCCGTCGCCGACTTGCCGCGTCCACCACGACGCTGGGCCTGATAGTCGGAGAGTGGCTGGGTCTTGGCATAGCCGGAGCGCGACACCGTGACCACCATGTCCTCCTCGGCGATCAGGTCTTCCATGGAAAGGTCGAGATGGCTGGCCTGGATCTCGGTCTTGCGCGGGTTGGCGAACTGATCACGCACCGCTTCGAGTTCTTCGCGGATCACCTCCAGCAGGCGGTCCGGTGACGCCAGGATCTCGCTCAGCTCGGCGATCCTTTCCAGGATCGACAGGTATTCGTTGAGCAGCTTCTCGGTCTCGAGGCCGGTCAGGCGGTGCAGGCGCAGCTCGAGGATGGCCTGGGCCTGGGCCGGCGAGAGGCGGTATTCGCTGCCGGCCGTGTCGAGGCCGAAACCCTCTTCGAGATCCTCGGGCTTGCAGGAGGTGGCGCCGGCGCGCTCGAGCATCTGGGTGACCTGGCCGGGCTGCCAGCTTCTCGCCAGCAGCTTTTCCTTGGCTTCGGCGGCCGAGGGCGAGGCCTTGATGAGCTCGATCACCTCGTCGATGTTGGAGATCGCGACCGCCAGGCCCTCGAGCAGGTGGCCGCGTTCGCGCGCCTTCCTGAGCTCGAAGAGCGTCCGGCGGGTGACGACTTCGCGACGGTGGCGAATGAAGGCCTCAAGGATCTCCTTGATGTTCATGGTGCGCGGCTGGCCGTCGGCCAGCGCCACCATGTTGATGCCGAAGACGTTCTGTAGTTGGGTCTGGGCGAAGAGGTTGTTGACCACCACCTCGCCGCTCTCGCCACGCTTGACCTCGATTACCACGCGCAGGCCGTCCTTGTCGGACTCGTCGCGCAGCTCGGCGATGCCCTCGATCTTCTTCTCTTTGACCAGCTCGGCGATCTTCTCGATCAAGCGCGCCTTGTTCACCTGGTAAGGCAGCTCGGAGACGATGATATGGTCGCGACCGGACTTGTCATCGTGCTCGATGGTATGACGCGAGCGGATGTAGATGCGGCCACGCCCGGTGCGATAGGCCTCGAGAATGCCGGCACGGCCGTTGATGATGGCCCCGGTGGGAAAGTCGGGCCCGGTGATGTACTCCAACAGGTCGTCGACGGTCAGGGTGTAGTCATCGATCAGCGCCAGGCAGCCGTTGATGATCTCGCCCATGTTGTGCGGCGGAATGTTGGTCGCCATGCCCACGGCGATGCCCGAGGAGCCGTTGATCAGCAGGTTGGGCACCTTGGTCGGCAGCACGTCGGGAATGCGCTCGGTGCCGTCGTAGTTGTCGACCCAGTCGACGGTATCCTTCTCGAGGTCGGCGAGCAGCTCATGGGCGAGCCGGGCCATGCGGATCTCGGTGTAACGCATGGCGGCGGCGTTGTCGCCGTCGATGGAGCCGAAGTTGCCCTGGCCGTCGATCAGCACGTGGCGCATCGAAAAATCCTGGGCCATGCGCACGATGGTGTCGTAGACGGCACTGTCGCCATGGGGGTGATACTTACCGATGACATCCCCGACCACGCGGGCGGATTTCTTGTAGGGCTTGTTCCAGTCGTTGCTGAGCTCGTGCATGGCGAAGAGCACGCGCCGGTGGACGGGCTTGAGGCCGTCGCGCACGTCGGGCAGGGCACGACCGATGATCACGCTCATGGCGTAATCGAGGTACGACTGCTTCAGCTCGTCCTCGATGTTGACTGGCAGAACCTCTCTGGCGATGTCACCCATGGGTCTTGGAATCCTTTACACGGCAACGGGTTGGCACGCTTCCTTGCTTACGCAGGGTGGCACCATAACAGCGCGAGATTATAACACCCTGGGGGGCAAAGGGGCAGAGCTGGCACCCCCGAATCCCTTTGGCCATAA
>Ga0136557_1002310_pt1 | contig 11155 bp, 6 predicted proteins | sample AntRauTorckE6832_FD_104796 | JGI IMG/M metagenome (GOLD analysis project Ga0136557, IMG submission 104796) | Saline lake microbial communities from Rauer Islands, Antarctica - Metagenome Torckler E6 #832 | ecosystem: Environmental > Aquatic > Non-marine Saline and Alkaline > Saline | place...
ACAAACCGATAACAACAAATAATGAAGGTGACTTTTTATGTTGACGCTGCGTGTTATGTTTACCCTGCGTGTTATGTTAACCCTGCGCGATATGTTGCCCCTGCGCCACATGTTTACCCTGCGAGCGATGGCTGTGCGCGCTACAGTCCTTTTCTGCGCTGCGCTTGTATCCTCTTCTTTAGTAAGCAAGGTTCTGGCTCAGGACCTTGAGCCGGTAGGCCCCATGCCGTATGACATCCCCGGTAACTGGATAGAGCCCTTTGCCGGCCCGGGTTACTCCTGGGGTGGCAATTCGGGTATTCATGTTGAGTCCCAGGACCGGATCATTGTTCTGCAACGTGGCGAAACCGAGTTGCCCGATCCAGTGCCACCGGAGTACACCAATTTCCCCGGTTCCATGGGATGGAATGTGATTCAGGGTCGGGGGCGTACCTGGCAGAACGTCATGTACGTGACCAACAGCAAAGGCGAAGTGCTGGAAGTCTGGGACCACTGGGATTATCTGTTCGCCGGCACCGATGGGCCCGGACCGCACCGCTTGCGCGTCAGCCCCTACGACCCGGAGCGCCGCATCTGGGTGGTGGACGAAACCAATCATGTCATTTATGTGTTCTCCCGCGATGGACAGGAACTGCTGATGACACTGGGCGAAAAAGGCGTGTCTGGCGACAACGAAACCCACTTTGGTTTGCCGCAGGACGTCGCGTTTCTGCCTGATGGCAAGGTGCTGGTAGCCGACGGCCTGCAAAATACCCGTGTGGTGATACTGAGCCCGGAAGGCGAGTACCTGTCTGAATTTGGCAGCGAGGGGTCGGAGCCAGGCCAGTTTGCCAGTGTGCACGGTATTGCCATGGGGCCAGATCATGACGTTTATGTGGTCGATCGCAATAACATGAATGTGCAGGTATTCCGGCAGACTAACCGGGGAAGTGATGACCCGTATCCAGATTATGAGTTGAAAATGCGGGTCACCGGGCCGAACTTTCCGTTGGATATCATTGTCAGCGACGAATATTTCTGGGTCACGGATATTCGCCCGCCCAAGATTCTGCAGTTCGATCTGCAGGGCAATCATGTTTATACCTGGTTGTTACCGACAGAAGGGCCAACAGCGTGGCTGGAGATGCACTCTTTTTCGGTGGATACCGATGGCAATGTCTACGGCACCGATAATCAATATGCCCGCCCGCAAAAACTGGTACCCAGCGCAGACGCCGATCCGCGCCACCTGATTCAGCGGCAATACGTTCCGCGATAGCAGAGTCGAGACAGAGGGCCGAGACAGCGGGTCGAAACAGAGGGCTGAGACAGCGGGTCGAAACAGAGGGTTGAAACAGAATAGCGCCGCAGCCGGCGCTATGCCGGTCGTTGTCGGCCTTTGGCGACGTACATCGCGTTGTCGGCGTGCCTGAGCAGAGTAAGCTCATCTTCTCCGTCAAAGGGGAAAACCGCCACCCCGATACTCGGGGTCATGACCAGTTTAGTGCCCTCGAGCAAAAAAGGTTCTTCAAATGCGGTGCGTAACTTGTCAGCGACGTCTTGGGCGCTGTGCCGCTCGTTGATCCGTTCCACCAGAATGACAAATTCGTCGCCGCCCAGTCGCGCGGCGGTGTCGGATTCGCGCACTGACTGACTCAGCCGCCGCGCCACCAGCTGCAGAAGTTGATCGCCTGCCGCATGACCGAGCGAATCGTTCACACGCTTAAAACCATTCAAATCAATAAACAGCAGTGCAAACGAGGTTTGCTGCCGGCGTGCGCGCGCCAGCGTGGTGCGAATTCTATCGGATAACAGTTGGCGATTGGGCAGGTTTGTCAGCGGGTCATACTGAGCACCATACCTGAGCCGATCAAGCATTTCCCGCCGGGTGATTGCCTCAGAAACCTGCTTGGCGATCAATTGCCAGCGTGCTTTGTCCTCATCGTGTTGACTGCCTTCGTCATTGTAGCCTGGAATATCCAGTGCGCTGACGATGTCATGTAACTGTGCATGCAGGCTGCTGATGTCCGCCGAGTTATGCGAGGCCTCTGAGATGGCATACAGTGCGGCCTGGAGCGCTTCATTACGCCTGCGTTGCGTGATGTCGCGGGCAACACCGATGCGAAGCTTTTCGTCTGCCAGCCATCGTGCCGTCCACATGATGTGAATGATGGTTCCATCTTTGCGGATATAGCGATTTTCCACCTGCCGTATGGAACCGATGGACATCACCTGTTCCGCCGTTTCGCGGGTACGATCAAGGTCGTCCGGGTGCACGAAGTCGAAGATCAAGCGACCCATCATTTCATCGGGGCGGTAGCCGAAAATCTGCTCGCTGGCAGCAGACACAAAAACAAACCTGCCTTCCGGATCCACTACACAAACGGCGTCCAGAAGCAGATCGAGGAAGTCGACAGGTGGCGTGTATGATGGATTAACGGGCGGTGTTGTCATGATCAGAGCCTGAATGCCTGCGGTACTGAACTCAGGTCGATGTCCCAGATAATCGGGACCAGAAAGTATACCGACATTACAATCAATGCCGAGGCAATCACGTTCATTGCAAAACCGGTCTTTGCCATCTCCAGAATCGTCAATTTGTTGGTCGCGAAGATGATGGCGTTTGGCGGTGTCCCGACAGGCAACATGAAGGCGCAGTTGGCCGCCATCGCGCAGGGAATCATCAGGGCGAAAGGATGAATATTGAGCGCCAGCGCCAGCGCGGCGACGACCGGCAAAATCATGGTAGCCGTGGCGGTATTGGACGTGATTTCGGTCAGAAAGAGAATCAGCAGCGTGGCGCTGGCAATAATGATGATCAGGTGGAAGCTGTCCAGCACGGTCAACTGCGTGCCCATCCACTCCGACAGGCCGGTGGCACGGAAACCCGCCGCGATCGCCAGGCCGCCGCCGAACAGCAACAGAATACCCCAGGGGATATTGACTGAGTCCTTCCAGTCCAGCACACGGGATTTTTTTTCCGCAGAGGCGGGAATCACAAACAGCAGGACGGCAGCCAGCACGGCAATCATGCCGTCCGTGATTTGCGGCAGCAGATCGGACCAGATGAAACCGCGGGTGATCCACATAAAGGCGGCAAAGGAGAATACCGCCGCAACTGCTTTCTCCTCGAAAGAAATCTGGCCCAGCGCATGGCGCTCCTGCTGGATCATGGCTTTGCCACCGGGTAATCCCTTTATGCTCATCCTGAATGCGACACGCCCAAGGTAAAGCCATGCGATCGCGAGCAATACCACAACCATTGGTACACCAATCATCATCCAGCTGGCGAACGTGATGTCGAAATCAAAAAGTTCCCGTGCCTGCCCCGCCAGAATGATATTGGGCGGTGTGCCGATCAGGGTGCCCAGGCCACCGACAGTGCCTGCGTAGCCAACACCAAAAATCAATGCTTTTTCAAATATGGGTATATCGCTGGCTTCCGGTTTGCCTTTCAGTGAGGTAGCTACCTGCGCGGTGATTGCCAGCGCCATCGGTATCATCATCATGACCGAGGCGGTATTGGACACCCACATTGACAGGAATGCGGTGGCGATCATGAAGCCGAGCAAAATGCGCTGAGTGCTGGTGCCAATAAACGCGATGATGGCCAGCGCGATGCGTTTGTGCAGGCTCCATTTTTCCATGGCGGTGGCGATAAAAAAGCCGCCAAGGAACAGGAAAATAATATCGTCACCATAAGCAGAAGTCACGGTGCCGCTGTCGAGGGCGCCAGTTACGGGCAACAGGAAGATTGGCAACAAAGACGTTGCCGGAATCGGGATGGCCTCCGTGACCCACCAGGTCGCTACCCACAGTGTTGTGGCGAGCACGGCACGGGCTTCAAAACTCAGGCCTTCGGGTGAAAAGAACAGGATGGTCAGTGCGAACAGAAACGGGCCGAGCGCGAGTCCAATGGCCTGAGCTTTGGAGTACGACGGTGTCAGGGAGGATTCTTCACGGGTCTCGTGCGTCTGCATATTATTGTTGGATCCTTGTGCGCTTATTGCTATAGCCCAATAGCACTGCAAGGATACCTGACTAATGCTGAATCGTCACCACTGCGTCACCACTGCGTCACCACCGTGTCGCCGGCGCTAAGGACGTTCAGGCCGCCGGTGGACGGGGGATCAGGCGAGACGTGTTTTTCCGATAGGCCTGGTAGGCGGGGTCGTCGCCCCAGCGTTTTTTCGCGCGGGCTTCCAGCATGGGCACGCCGCTGACGCGGGTGATCAGCAGCGTGATGAATACCGGTGATATCAACGCAACATATTGCCAGCCGCTCAGTGCAGGCAGGGCGATGACCGCGATGCCGATCCACAACAGTATTTCGCCAAAGTAGTTCGGGTGCCGGGACCAGGCCCACAGACCTGTGCTGATGAACTGACCATCGTTGCCCGAATCGGCCCGAAATGCGCGTTTTTGAGCGTCGGCGACTGCTTCGATGACAAAACCGGTCAGCCACATTGCGATACCGACCAGAGCGATCATATCGAGCTCGACACGGCGAACACTGGTGATAGCGGCCAGGGCGGCGGCGCTGCTGACAAACACCCACGTTGCCTGCAAGGTCCAGGTCAGCAGAAAGCGCGCGAAATGCGGTTTGATGGTGTCAAAGCGACCGTCAGAGCCGTCTTTACGGACGCGCAGGAACAGGAAGCCGCCCAGTCGGGTAGCCCAGATGCAAACCAGCACGGCCAGAATGGCGGCACGCCAGTCCTGGTCCGGAGACAGTGCCAGTGCTGTCAGCATGACAGAGATAAAAGTGAGGCTGCCGGTCAGATCGAAGTAATGTTCGGTCCGGGCGAGATAAGAAGGTACAAATATCAACCAGTTAATACCAAAGGCGATGATCGCGCACAGGGCAAACACAGGGATGTCGGCAGCGCCGATAACGTAACGGGCACCACCCTGGCTGCCCGCCAGCGCGATGAGGCAGGAGAAAAGCACCGCGATGGCGGCAAACAACAGTAACCGGCCATTGCTTGCTGATGTTTTTGTATTTTTATTTTCTGTGTCTGCCATGATATCTCCAGCTCAGCACGAAGCCGCCCCGCTCTAGTCTTGTTCTTACGGACCAGCGATCAAAACAGTTCTATTATATGCCTTATTTCGACTCAGGCACCGCTTTCCAGTTCGGTCCAGCGCTCGAACAGGCCGTCCAGCGTTTCCTGCAACTCTGCCAATTGCTGTAATTTGTTTTGTACATCTGCCGGAGGCTGGTTATAAAAACCGGGGTCCTCCATCTGTCTGGTCATGTCGACTATGGTGGCTTCGGTTTTTTCGATCTGTCTGGTGACCTGCTCCAGTTCACGCTGTTGTTTGTAAGACAGTTTTTGCGCGGGCGCTGACTTTGCCGGTGCTGCCGTTGGTTTTTCCGGCGCTGCCACTGCCGAAGGCTGGCCAGACTTTTCCGCGGCGGCCTTGGCCTCGGAAGGTGCATCTTCGAAGGACATCATTTTGCCACCCTGGTTGAGCCAGTCCTGGTAGCCGCCCACGTACTCTTTGACGACGCCGGGCGCCTCGAACACGATGCAGTTGGTGATCACGTTGTCGAGGAATTTCCGGTCGTGGCTCACGACCAGCAAGGTGCCGGTAAACTCCAGTAGCAGTTCTTCCAGCAGCTCCAGGGTTTCCATATCCAGGTCGTTGGTTGGTTCGTCCAGTACGATCAAATTGGCAGGTTTGCTGAACAGTTTGGCCAGGATCAGACGGTTCTGCTCTCCGCCAGACAAGGATTTGACTGGCTGCCGGGTGCGTTTGGGCGGGAACAGAAAGTCCTGCAGGTAGCTGATCACATGCCGGTTCTTGCCGTTAATTTCGATGAATTCGCGGCCCTCTGCAAGGTTGTCGATCACCGTCAGTTCCGGGTCCAGTTTGTTGCGCAACTGATCGAAGTACAGAATCTCCAGATTGGTGCCTCTCTTGACCTCGCCCGTGTCTGGCTGGGTTTCGCCCAACAGAATGCGCAACAAGGTGGTTTTGCCACTGCCGTTGGCACCGATAAAACCGACGCGGTCGCCGCGCAGAATCTTGGTAGAGAAGTTGTTGAGAATGGGCTTGTCGTAAGCATGGGTCAGATTTTTGGCCTCAATCACAATTTTGCCCGAGCTGCCGCCCTGCTCCAGGCCAAATTTTGCTTTCCCGGATTGTTCGCGGCGCTGGCTGCGGTCTTCGCGCATTTTCTCCAGCGCCCGCACGCGGCCTTCGTTGCGCGTACGCCGGGCTTTTACACCCTGGCGTATCCAGCGCTCTTCGTCGGCCAGTTTTTTGTCGAACTCGGCATTAGCCTTGTCTTCGGCTTCCAGTTGCTGCTCGCGGAAGGCCAGAAAGCTTTCATAGCCGTAGTCCCAGCTTCGCAAATGGCCGCGATCAAGTTCAATGATGCGATTGCTTATTTGCTGCAAAAAGTGGCGATCGTGCGTAATCACCAGCACTGCGCCGCGAAATTCCTTGATTGCCTTCTCCAGCCACTCGATGGTCGGGATGTCCAGGTGGTTGGTGGGCTCGTCCAGCATCAGCAGATCGGGGTCGCTGATCAGCGACCGGCCCAGCGCGGCACGGCGTCGGCTGCCACCGGACAGAGTCTTCATCTGCGCGTCGGCGGGCAGGTTGAGAACATCCAGCATACCCTCGATCTTGTGCTCAAACGCCCAGCCGTCGCGCTCCTCAATCTGTTTCTGCAGCGACGACAGCTCATGCATGTTTTTTTCGTCGCCCCAGTCCAGGTTCTCATCCCGGGTCAGCGCATGGTAGCGGGCCAGCACCGTGCCCAGGCCTTCCAGGCCATTGGCGATGTAGTCGTAGATGGTCTGTTCGTCCTGCGCCGGCAGGCTCTGGTCCAGATAGGCGACTTTGATGCTTTCTGCCCGCCACAGTTCACCGCCATCGGGCAGGATCTCGCCCATCAAAACCTTCATGAAGGTGGATTTGCCGGCACCGTTCTGCCCCAAAATGCCGATGCGCTCGCCTTTATGGATGGTCAGCGAGACCTGGTCCAGCAGGGGCTGGTCGCCAAAAGCGAGCGAGAGGTTGTTGAGTCGGAACAGCAGCATAACAAAGAGAGTCCTGAATGCGCCGCGCATGGGCGTGTGCGGCTTGTATTTGAGGCGCTGCAGTATAAACTTATCGGGCTCAGGATGACAGTCAACCCCGGAACCCGTGACAGGAATGCACCTCGCAAACCCCTGTTGATACCCCCCAAGGAATCAATGCCAGAACTCGACACACTCAATTGCGACCACCTGCCCACCGCCCTGCAACCCGTGATTGATCGATACTGGCAGCGCCTGCTGGAGCGGGAACAGGAGGCGCCATCGGGCCTGCCTGCTTTGCTGGTGCAACAGGGCCGTCTGGCCGAGCAGCTGGCGCGGGTATGGGCGGCCAGTGACTACGCCGCCAACGTCTGTATCGAAAAACCGGCGCTGTTGGTGCAGTTGTACGATAGTGGTGAGTTGCTGCATCTGATCAAGGATGACTACGCGCATCAGCTGCAACAGGCACTGACAGGCCTTGCCGATGAGCCTGATGAAAAACATTTGAAATCCACGCTGCGCCAGTTTCAGCAACGTCAGATGTTGCGACTTATCTGGCGCGACGTCTGTCAATTGTCATCGGTTCGCGAAACCGCTGCCGAGGTGTCGGCGCTCGCCGAAGCCTGTCTGGATGTTACCTTAGACCGTCTGCATCGCTGGGCTGTACGGGCGCATGGGCAACCGGTGGGTGGGCACTCGGGCGCAGCCATGACCATGGTTGTGCTGGGTATGGGCAAGCTGGGGGCGTCGGAACTGAATCTGTCCTCAGACATCGACCTCATTTTTGCCTATCCCGAAGCCGGCGAAACTGACAAAGGCATCAGCTGTCAGCAATTTTTTCTGCGTCTGGCACAGCAATTAGTGGATGCACTGGATGCGGTTACCGCTGATGGATTTGTGTTTCGCGTGGACATGCGACTGCGCCCTTACGGCAGTGAGGGCGTGCTGGTGTGCAGCTTTGATGCCATGGAAAATTATTACCAGTCGCAAGGCCGCGACTGGGAGCGCTACGCCATGATCAAGGCGCGCACGGTGGCCGGTGACATGGCGGCAGGCGCCGAATTGATGCAACGACTGCGCCCGTTCAGCTACCGGCGGTACCTGGATTTTTCCGCCTTTGAGTCGCTGCGCAGCATGAAGCAGCAGATCAACAAACAGGTTCGCAAAAAAGGCATGAGCCAGGATATAAAGCTGGGGGCCGGCGGCATTCGCGAAGTCGAGTTTGTGATACAGGCGTTGCAGATGGTGCACGGGGGGCGCGACAAGCGCCTGCAACAAACCTCGTTGTATGAGGCCATGGACGTGCTGCGCGAAGGGGAATATTTGCCCGCCGAGACAGTGCAGGCCCTGCGCAACTCCTACAGTTTTTTACGCGACCTGGAGCACAAATTACAGGGTTTCGCCAACAAGCAGACGCAGTCACTTCCCGCTTCGGAGCAGGAACAGGCGCGCGTGGCACTGGCCATGGCAGTGCCTGATGTCAAACATGCTGATTGGGTGACGCTGATGTCCGTTCTGGACCAGCACCGTGAAATCGTGCGCCAACATTTCACCGATGTCATTCACAGTGACGAAGACGATGATGATGCCAGCCGTCATGACGTTAACGATGATGAGTTGCAGGGGCTCTGGCAACAGGAGTTGAGCGAGAAGGCCGCGGCCGCACTGCTGGCGGGTCTTGGTTATGAGGCGCCGGAACAAACCTGGCAGCAACTTGTGCAATTCCGGAAAGAGAGGGTGTTCCAGACCCTGCCAGCAGAGAGTCGTACCCGTTTCGCGCGGTTCATGCCTTTACTGCTGGCGACACTGGCGACAGAAAAGACACCCAGCGCGGGGTTCTCACGGGTAATGAAAATGGTCGAGGCTGTCGCGCGCCGGACCGCCTACATCGTGTTGTTGTCCGAAAATCCCGGCGCAATGAAGCAGTTTGTGCGTTTGTGCACGGCCAGCCCGTTTGTCGCCGAGTTCCTGAGCAAGCACCCGGTGCTGCTGGATGAGCTGCTCACGGTGATGGAAAAGCCGCCGGAAAAGTCCGAGCTGCAGGCAGAGCTGGCGCAAGGTCTGTTACGTCTGGGTGAGGACAGCTTTGAAGAGCAGATGGAGTACCTGCGCTATTTCAAACTGTCACACACATTGCAAGTGGCCGCTGCGCAGATCACCGGGACCATGACAGTGATGAAAGTCAGTGATTACCTGACCTTTACCGCCGAGGTCATCCTGGAGCAGGTGCTGGCACTGTGTTGGCAACACCTGACCCGCAAGCATGGATACCCGGTAAACCAGAACGGAGACCATGGCGCTATGGATTTTGTCGCGGTTGCCTATGGCAAAATGGGCGGTATTGAGCTGAGTTATATTTCAGATCTGGACCTTGTGTTCCTGCATGACGGCGCGCTGGAAGAGGATACGGTTGTCACTGATGGTCAAAAGCATATCAATAGCCGAGAGTTCTACACACGGATGGCGCAGCGGGTGATTACCATGCTGGGTACCCATACCATGTCTGGTAAATTGTATGAAGTTGATATGCGTCTACGCCCTTCGGGTGAGTCCGGTCTGCTGGTCAGTACGCTGTCGGCGTTTGAGCAATACCAGCGCAAGGAAGCCTGGACCTGGGAGCAGCAGGCGTTAGTGCGCTCGCGTGCGGTGGCCGGCTCGGCAGACATGACTGCCCAATTCGAAGCGTTGCGTGCACGTATACTGTCGCAGACAAGAGACATCGCCGCGCTGGCGACCGATGTCGTCAGCATGCGCAAACGTATGCGTGAAGAGTTGACACGAAAAGCGCGGCGCGGCGCCTCACAGCCACCGTTTGTGATCAAGCAGGGCGAGGGTGGTATTGTTGATATTGAATTTATGGTTCAGTTTTTTGTACTGTCGCAGTCCGTGCAGTGCAAGGCATTGCTGACATACTCTGACAATATTCGTATCCTGGAAGCCGCTGCGGGCTGTGGTGTTCTGACACAAGCGGAACTGGAGCAATTGACGGGGGCGTATCTGGCCCTGCGGGCGACACTGCACGAGTTCGCGCTGCAATACACCGAGTCGGGACCCGAATCACACGCCAACGAAATTGCGATTGAAGATGCACTGGCCCCACTGGACCCGGTGCGAGCGGATGTCAAAAAATTGTGGCGCAAGGTGTTTTCACGCTATGAACAGTAAACCTTCATCAGCGCGCCGCATACTTGTTGTCGGGCCATCATGGGTGGGCGATATGGTCATGGCACAATCGCTTTTCCTGGCCTTGAAAGCGCAGAGTCCTGACGTACAAATTGATGTACTGGCGCCGGCCTGGAGCCGTCCACTGCTGGATCGCATGCCCCAGATTGACCAGGCAATTGATCTGCCGTTCGCCCATGGCGAACTGGGTATGCGCCGTCGTTATAAACTTGGGCGTGAGCTACGATCCAGGCAGTATGACCAGGCCATTTTACTGCCAAACTCGTTCAAGTCGGCGCTGGTGCCCTGCTTCGCCGGTATTCCGCTGCGCACAGGCTGGCGCGGGGAAATGCGTAGCTGGATTCTGAATGACTGTCGAGTCCTTGATGCGGAGCAGTTACCGTTGATGGTGCAACGGTTTCTGGCACTTGCCTTGCCGGCAAACGCCGAGTTGCCGGCGGCCTGGCCCGAACCGATACCAGTGCCGCAGCTACAATCGGACCCGGTGCGGGTAGCCGCCGCCATGCAAACCTTTGAGCTGTCGCATTCGCCAGCAATTCTGGCGCTGTGCCCGGGCGCCGAGTTTGGCGACGCCAAGCAGTGGCCGGCGCAACACTACGCCGCAGTTGCTGCAGAGCATCTGAGCGCCGGCGGTCAGGTCTGGCTGTTTGGCTCCGCCAACGACCGCCCGGTGACGGATGACATTGTCGCGCAGATACCCGCGGCAGACCCCAGCCGGTGTCACAATCTCGCCGGCCGCACGTCACTGGCCCAGGCAATTGATCTGTTGTCCGTGGCCGGTGCTGTGGTCAGTAATGACTCAGGCCTGATGCATATTGCTGCCGCCTTACATCGACCGTTAGTAGCGGTTTATGGCCCGACCTCGGCTGCGTTCACGCCACCGCTGACAGATCGGGTAGAATTATTGTCGACGGATATAGAGTGCCGGCCGTGTTTCAAGCGTCGTTGCCCCTATGGGC
>Ga0136557_1002318_pt1 | contig 11133 bp, 8 predicted proteins | sample AntRauTorckE6832_FD_104796 | JGI IMG/M metagenome (GOLD analysis project Ga0136557, IMG submission 104796) | Saline lake microbial communities from Rauer Islands, Antarctica - Metagenome Torckler E6 #832 | ecosystem: Environmental > Aquatic > Non-marine Saline and Alkaline > Saline | place...
CCCTGAACTTGACGAAAAAAGCAAAGTAAGGGTTTTGTATGAAATAAATAAAGCTGAAGATGAAATTGCTTATCCGTCATTGGTACATCTCCTTAAGTTTGAAATAAAAGAAGCTGCTGTCCAGAAAAGAATACACTCTCTTCTTATAGATAAATTTTTTAATCACAATGAACTTATAAACGACTATATAAAAGACCCAGAAGTAAAAAACAAAGCAATCTTAATCAAAGTAGCCGGAGAACTTCAAATTTCAGAAGCTGTACCAGCTTTAAATGACATACTTGTTAATGAAACAAATGTGGGTCTTTTAACTGCTGCCATAAGAGCTCTTGCAAATATAGGATCTACTTCAACAATACGTAAAATTGCTGATTTTTTATATTTCGGACATCCGGGACTTAAAAAAGAAGCAGTCAATGCACTTTCACACGTAGGCGGTCCTTCTGCAATAAACCTTCTTGGGGAAGCTGTTACCGGAGAGACAGAAGCAGACCTTCTGATCGTAGACAAGCTGTCCGAGGTTCAGGATCAGTATGCCCTGAATAAGCTTATTCAATTTTTAAATTCCCATTCAACCGCAATAAGAAACAGGGCCATAGACAGACTTGTGGAAATAGGCGAAAAGGCTGTGCCTGCGGTTATAGAGAATCTTAAATGTGAAGATGATGATTCAATGATTATGACTCTTAATGTTCTTGGGAATATAGGAGATAAAAGCGCAATCAAAGCTGTTTCAAAACTTATTTCACAAAATCCTGATAACCCGAACATAAGATTTGCAGCATATGAAGCTTTGGAGAAACTCCCTTCAGAAAAAGCTGCCATAAGCCTTGCCGCAGGCCTGCAAGACCCTGAAAAGCAGGTAAAGATGGCAGCTGCAAGGGCTGTTGACAAAAACCTTTCTCCCATTCTTGCATCAGGAATTAAAAACATGATTGCAGGCATGGATACATCTTCAAAAGATATTGTCGGAACTATAATTGACGCAGGTGCAGACAGAACATTTGAACAACTGATAAAGGAAAAAAGTTTTTCAAATCTTGCTGTAATCCATCTTGCAAAAAATGCACATCCCGATACAAGGGAGCATTATACTAATCTTCTGGCTTCAATGGGAGAAGATGAAATTGTAGAAAAAATTATGGCTTCTGCAGAACTTAAATCTGATAAAAAACTTTTTACAATATATGCTGTGGACGATTCAAAAATGATGCTGAGAATCTACAAACAAAAACTTCATCAAATGGGATACCTTCCTGTTGTTTTTGAATTTCCTGCAAAAGCAATTGAAGCTCTTGAAAGTGAAAAGCCTGATCTTCTTATTACAGATCTTAACATGCCTGATATAAACGGAATCGAAGTAACTCAAAAAGCAAGAAAACTTTACGATTCATCTAAACTTCCCATAATCCTTATTACTACACAAAGTGATTTTATAGGTCAGTCAAGTAAGCAAAGATTCGATACAAATACAATAAAAGAATCAGGAATAAATAAAGTAATAAACAAACCTTTCAAGGATGAAGATCTTAAACAGGCTCTTGATGAGTTTTTAAAAAAATAAAATTGATTAAAAACAGAAACTGTCTTTACAAAAGGATCAATATTCAGATATTTACTGTATTGTTCACAATTTCTGATTTTATCCTCGAAAGGACAGTTTTAAAAATTAATGATGAAACAATTGGGTAAAAATAAATTATTTAAAAAACTCTTTTTTATTTTTTTATTTATAACATCTGCAGCATGTCTTGGTTCGGGTATAGGTTATTATACTTTCTCTCTTCCGGATTTAAACGAAATCACAAGACTAGAAACATACAGACCCCCCTTGATCACACGAATATTTTCAGCCGATAATAAACTCATAAAAGAACTTTATTATGAAAAACGAATAAGACATAATACAGATCATTTTTCTAAAGATCTGGTTAATGCACTTATAGTTACAGAAGACAGAAATTTTTACAGTCACTCAGGACTGTCGCCCAGAGGGATAGCAAGAGCAATTGTAAAAGACATCATAGCCATGTCCTTTGTAGAAGGGGCAAGTACAATAACCCAGCAGCTTGCAAAAACTCTTTTTCTCTCTCCTGAAAAAAAAATCAAAAGAAAACTCATAGAAATGCTTTTAGCTTTTCAGATTGAAAGAAGATATACAAAAAAAGAGATTCTCGGACTTTATCTTAATCAGGTTTATTTCGGAAGCGGAGCTTACGGGGCAGAGTCAGCAGCAAAAACATACTTTAATAAATCTGCTTGTGAACTTGAGCTTAATGAGGCAGCTCTTATTGCAGGAATGCCTAAAGCTCCAAGCTATCTTTCTCCTCTGAACAATCCAAAAGCAGCAAAGCAAAGAAGGAACCAGGTTCTTTATAACATGGTTTCAACAGGAACGATTTCTAAAAGAGAATATAATCAGGCAAGAAAAGCCGGACTTTCCCTTGAATCTGAAAAAGAAAATAATGATGATTATGTATGGTTTGTTAATTATATAAAGAAAAAGCTGGAAAAAGAAGTAGGTTATGACCTTTTATATAAATCAGGACTTACAATAAACACATCTCTTAATTCAAAAATACAGTCATATGTAGAAAAAGCTGTTGAAAAAAATATGGCTGACCTTGAAAAGAGAATGAAAGCCAAAAATATTAATGCCAAACCAGAGTGTGCAGTAGTTGTCCTTGATGTAAAAACCAGAAAAGTCCTTGCAATGACAGGTGGCAGAAATTTCAGCGAGTCTAAATTCAACCGTGCTGTCATGGCCAAAAGACAACCCGGATCAGCTTTTAAGCCTTTTGTGTATGCCCTTGCATTAAAAAATGGGTATTCACAGAACTCTGCTTTAAGAGATGCACCTTCTATATTCAGTGTAAAAGGACAAAAACCGTGGAGACCTGAAAACTTTTCCAAAACTTACTCAGGTGAAATCACCATGAGGAAAGCCCTTTCAGATTCTAAAAATATTCCCGCTGTCAGACTGCTTGAAAAACTGGGACCTGAAAAACTTTCTAAGATGATAAAAAAATTCGGTATTTCCACTCACACCGGAAATACTCTTTCTCTTGCTCTTGGAGCTTATGAAACAAAACTCCTTGAACTTACAAATGCATTTTCGGTATTTCCGGGCAAAGGGATTTTTAAAGAACCTTCCTTTGTTGAAAATATAATCAGAGATAATTCAGTAATATTTGAAAAAACAGATTTTGCAGAAAAAAGAATATACCCTGAAAAAGAGGCTGCTGTTCTTTCTGATATGCTCAAAGCTGTTATGACTGAAGGAACAGGCAGGTCAGGACAGATAAACAGTCACCCTCTGGCCGGAAAAACAGGGACAACTGACAATTTCAGAGACGCCCTGTTTATAGGATTTTCTCCCTCGGTTGCCGCAGGAGTGTGGGTGGGCTGCGATGATAATACGTCCCTTGGTTATCCTGAAACAGGTGCAAGAGCAGCTTTGCCGATATGGAAAGATATAATGGAAAAAATTATTAAAGATCAGAAATATCCCGAATATTTCCCTGTACCTGAAGGTATGGTTTTTAAAAATTTTGATCCAAATTCAGGAGAATTTATCAGTTCCAATGAAAATAAAGGGGTTAGAGGAATGTTTATTAAAGAAAAAGTAAATCAGTAAACCGCATTTTTACCGGTGCAGTTTTAATAATTCATAACGAACTATTCTTATTTCGGACCTCAGGTTATTATTTTACTTGCTCATTTATATTAAATCTACTAAAGAGTTTCAATTATGCTAAGACATGCCACATTAAAAGACGTTAAAAATATTCATAAGCTTATAAATCATTTTGCAGGCCAGAACCAGATGATAGGCCGCCCACTTAGCCAGCTGTATGATCACTTAAGGGATTTCTGGATTTTTGAACATGATGATACCCAAGAAATCATAGGCTGCTGTGCTCTGCAGTTCTGCTGGGAAAGTCTTGCTGAAATAAGGTCTCTTGCAGTGCATAAGGATTTCCAGGAACAAAAAATCGGAACAATCCTTGTAACAAGAATGATGGAAGAAGCTGAAGAGTACGGAATGACTCACGTTTTTACACTTACTTATCAGCCCGATTTTTTTAAAAATTTCGGATTTAGCATAATAGACAGATCTGAGCTTCCTTTAAAGATATGGGCTGACTGCATACACTGTGTAAAATTTCCTGACTGTGATGAAACAGCAATGATGAATAATATATCAAACGACCCGGAAGCTACGTATAAATTCTGCTGACTTTAAGTGGAGGGAATTTCCATGTAAAAGGTTTTGGAAGTATCTGTTCAGAAGCTATGGTCAGCCAGTAAAGATCCGGATTAAGTTCTCTGAGCTTACCCTGCTTAGCCTCTTTTGCATGATCGGTGTGTTCATATGCAACAGTAAATATTACAACATAATGCCTGCCCTCTTTATTAATGACATAGTTTTCTTTAAAAACAGAAACAGTCATTGAATTTTCATTTGCTATCTGCTGTACTTCTTTTTCGCTAAGTTTTGCAAGAACAGATTTTGCAGGCCCTTTTTCAGAAATTCTTATTACCGCCCTGCTTTCACTGCTTCCGGCATAAACCGTTGAAAGGCATGAAAGTCTTTTCATATACTGGGCAGCAACTATGGCAGCGGTTCTTCTTCCACCTGACATAACTGGCTGTCCATAATATTCAAAAAATTTTTTCTGAAGATCCTCAGCTGTTTTATCACCTTTTTCGTAAAGGTTTTTAGAAATATATCGAAGAGATAAAGCAAGCTCTTCAGCTGCTTCTGCTATCGGCCAGTCAATTCTCACATGAAAATGTGTGAGCCCGTATCTGTCAGTAAGCTTGGTTGAAGGATCTCTCTGGATCAAAAGCGCATAATCAACAGGAAGAAGATCTTTTAAAAGATCCCAGAAATATTTGGAATCAAGATATTTCTGACTCCTGTCAAAATCCTGTTTTAAGGATAAAGATTCAGCCTTTAAAAAATTTTTCTTAGTAGCTTTATTGTCATCAAAAAAACGTATGTATTTTTTATGAGAAACAGGTATTGTATCTTCAATAAAAATTACAAGAAAAGCATTCTGGTACTCATACTCAAGTGTAGGTATTCTTGCCTTGGGTTTTAACTCTCTTCTTTCAACAAAGGGATATGATATATTACTTGCCTTGAACTGAAGATACGAATCAACAAGACCGTACTGCAGGATAAACTGATCAAGATCATCACGCATAAGTTCGTAATAGGTACGCCTTAATCTGTTAGCCAGACTTAAATTTTCTCTTTTATGCCATAATCTTCCTGCCACGTTTGTCTATACCCTTATATAAAAATTATTTTTATTTAGTATTTATATTTAACACTAAATTACCTTTCAGGTCAACTTACTAAAAACAATCAATATCCTGTATTCTCATTTTTTTAAGGTTTTTCATTATTTTTGAACATAAAATAGATTTGTTTTCTATAATAAATAAGCAAACCTGATATAGCTCCTACTATCACTGCCAGAACTAAAGTTAAGAGATAATCACCCTGATAAAGGAACTCTCCCTGAATGCTTAAAAGTAAAGTCCCGGGCATTCTACCCAAAAAAGCAAAAAGAAAAAAAACCCTTAAATTCAGATTGGTTATACCAAGAAAAAGACAAAAAAAATCTTTGGGAAAACCAGGAAATAAAAAAAGCGCCAGAATAAAAACCTTACCTTCTTCTTTAAAAAACTTATCAAATTTTAAGTAATAATCAGTGGGGATTATTCTTTTAACAACTTCCTTACCTACATACCTTCCTACAAAAAAGTTAAGAACAGAGCCTGCTGTTAGAGCTATAGTTGAAAATACAAATCCTTTATAGGTACCGAAAAGATATCCTCCTACCAGGCCGGTTACTTCTCCGGGAACAGGAGCTATTAAAACCTGAAGCATCTGGATAAAAATATAGAAAAAAGGTCCAAAAAATCCGAAAGATTCGACTTTGCTTTTTAAAAGCTCTTTATCTGTAAAAATTTCTATATAAGGTATATGCTCTCTGAATAAAAATATACAGACGCATAAAACAATAAACAGAAATAAAAAAAATATTTTAAAAAAAGGTATCTTCTTCATTGCAGAGTGCAGACAGTCTTTATGGATTGATTCATTTTCCCACCTGTGTTTTCTTTAATTGCTGAACAAAAACTGACGTTTACACTTTATAAAGCCAGATAAAAAATTTAGTCCTTAAAGTAATCAGGTATCACAATTATGAAATTTTAAGACTCTGTGAGTGAACAAAAATTTCCAGTTTTTGGACAGATACTTATCAAAACAGCTTAAAACTCATTATTTTTATTCCAGTGAATCTATAAGTAAACAGATTCCAGGGCCTGAACTGCTGGAAGAGGCTTTCCTTCCATAAGCGTCAGAAATGCACCCCCGCCCGTAGAAATATAATCGATTTTTTCTGCAAAACCTGCCTTATGAACTGCTGCATCAGTGTCTCCTCCTCCTATAACTGTATAAGCATCAGAAAAGGCAATATTTTCAGCCATGGAGAAAGTGCCGTGTGCAAATTTATCCAGCTCAAAAACCCCCATAGGGCCATTCCATACTATTGTTGCTGCGTTTTCGAGCTCTTTTTTAAAATACTTTTCAGTTTCAGGACCTATATCAAGGATCTGAAAACCCTGGGGAACATTTTCAACCCCTGAAACATGGGGTTTTGCTTTCTCATCACATTTTTCAGCAATTATTCCGTCAACAGGAAGAAAAAGCTTAACATTATTTTCTTCAGACATTTTTATAAGATCTTTGGCAGCGTTAATCATTTCTTTTTCATACAGAGAATCTCCGATTGAATATCCTTTTGCAGCAAAAAAAGTGTTTGCCATGGCCCCGCCTATAAAAACAGAATCAACCTTGTTCATAATATTTTTTAAGGCATTGAGCTTGCTCGAAACTTTTGCTCCGCCTATAACTGCCGCAAGAGGTCTTTTTGGATTATTTACAGCATTATTATAAGTTTCAAGTTCATTTTTTAAAAGGTGGCCGGCACAGACTTCTTTTGAATACTCTGTTATTTTTGATACAGAAGCATTTTTTCTATGGCATACAGCAAATGCATTATTTACATAAACATCACATAAACCGGCAAGTTTTTCAGCAAATTCGGGATTATCCTCTTTTTCATCTTTATAAAACCTTAAATTTTCAAGCATAATTATATCACCGGGAGATGCCGAATCAATCATATTTTCGACGTCACTACCTATACAGTCAGGAGCTGTTTTTACCTCTTTTTTCAGTAACAGAGAAAGTCTTTCGGCAACCGGTTTCATTGAAAACTGTTTATCTTCTTGAGATTTCGGTCTTCCAAGATGAGAAGCCAGAACAACCACAGCATTATTTTCAAGAGCGTATTCAATTGTTTCAATACCTGCTTTTATTCTGGTATCATCTGAAACTTCGCAGTTTTTCATGGGAACATTAAAATCTACCCTTATGAAAACTTTTTTTCCTTTTATATCGACATCCTCAATAAATTTCATTTTTTTCTCCCGTTAAATATATTCAGTCTTTTCTCTTTTTTTTTCTGTTCTCCAAAGATTTCTTCTTAGCCCATCTTGCAAAAAAATTTATATTCCCTGCTTCATAAGCATCATCTAACATTTCAGATTTTTTATCTATGCCTTTGTCTGATTCAAGAGCTTTTACAATACACTCTCGTTTAAAACTGCAATTTTTTATACAATTTTCAGGGGATTCTCTGTAGCCATTTTCTGTCATGGGAAAAACAGAGTCTATATCTCCAAAGCATTCCGGCTTATTATTTCCCATTGAAAATATCCTTTTCCAGATCAAAAAACTCATCTGTAAATTTGCTTATATAGCCTTGATCTGCAAAACTGAAATATTTATTGTCTCCTATAATCAGATGTTCATGCACCTTTATATCAATATTGAGACAGGCATGAACAAGCCTTCTTGTTACTGCCTTATCAGCAGCTGAAGGCTCAACAGACCCTGACGGATGATTATGTGCAAATATAAGGGCTGAGGCGCTTTTATTTATTGCTTTTTTAATTACTTCCCTTGGATATACAGCGCTGGATGAAATACTTCCTTCATGTATATTTTCGATATCAGAAACTCTATTTTTGGAGTCAAGAAAAAGGACTTTAAAGAATTCAATATCTTTTTCCCTCATTGAATAAAAAAGATAATTAAAAACATCTTCTGAACAGGAAAGAATATCCTTATCAATTATCTTTTTTTTAAGAAAAATTTCTGCAGCAGACTTAACAAGAAGAAGAGAAAAAAGATTTTTTTCGCCTATTCCTTTTACAGATTTCAATTCTTCAGGCTGAGCTTCAAATACTCTGTGAAGTGTTTTAAATTTTACAAGAAGTTCTTTTGCCGTATTTTTGCAATCTTTACGAGGGGTTCCGAGTGTTAGTAAAGCTTCAATAATTTCATAGTCATGGAAACCGGATAACCCGGATTCCATAAACTTTTTTCTGAGCCGGTCTCTGTGACCTGAATTGTCTTTTTTTTCTGTGCTGATCATACATATTGATTTTTTATTTAAGGAATTACTGAACAAATTTTATCTAAATAATCATTTATCCAAGATCATTGTCTATTTCATGTTTAAGTCGTCTTGTCATGAGCCTGTGAACAGATCTTTCCGGCTTTTCTCCATTGTATAAAACCTCATAAATCTCTTCACATATGGGCAGTTCTATTCCAAGTTTTTTTCCAAGATGATAAACAGATTTTGCTGTTTTTATCCCTTCAGCCACCATTCTCATCTCTTTTAGAATATCATCAAGCTTTTTGCCCTCTCCAAGCTTGACTCCTACAGTATGATTCCTGCTAAGACTTCCTGTACATGTAAGAATAAGATCGCCTGCTCCGGACAATCCTGAAAATGTATGCGGATTTGCTCCAAGAGCAACCCCCAGCCTTCTTATTTCGACAAGACCTCTTGTAATAAGAGCGGCTCTTGCATTAAGACCAAGATTCATTCCGTCTACAACACCAGAAGCAATAGCTATTACATTTTTTACTGCACCTCCTGCTTCTACTCCGAGGACATCATCACTTGTATAAACCCTGAAATATGAAGATGCAAAAATCTTCTGAACATATGAAGCTGTATTCATATCAGATGATGCAACAGTTACAACCGTCGGCTTGAGCTCTCCAAGCTCCTTTGCAAAGCTTGGCCCTGAAAGAACACAAACAGATTTTTTGTTTTTAATTGGAAGAACATCTTCAACTACCTGAGTCATGGTTTTGTATGTATCATTTTCTATTCCCTTTGAAGCAGATACAAAAACCATATCATCAGTTACATAAGGACTTAATCTTTCAAGAGTCTCTCTCATAACATGGGAAGGAACCACAAGCACAACGAGCTTTTTTCCTTCAACAGCCTCTTTTATATCTGTCAGAGGTGTTATATGGCGTGAAAGTTTTATCCCCGGAAGATAAACCTTATTCTCCCTTTTTTCTGCAATCGAGTCATGTACTTCCTGCTCATAACACCATAGATTAACATGAAATCCTTTTACAGCCAGAAGATTTGCAAGCGATGTCCCCCAGCTTCCGGCTCCTATTACACACACACCTGTATTATTAAACTTTTCTTGATTATTCATACAAAGGTTCTTTCTTATTTTTACTCTTCCGAAAGACTCTCGTCATCATCAGAGATTTCTTCATCATCTTCGCTTTCAACTACCCTTGCTGCGCCTATAAGCTTCTCTCCCTCAGACATAGTTATCAGCTTAACACCGAGTGTATTTCTTCCCACAGCTGAAATATCTGAAGCCTTCATTCTTATAAGCTTGCCTTTATCAGAAATAAGCATTATTTCATCATTTTCATCAAGTAAAAGCATATCAACAACATCACCGTTTCTGGCCGATGTTTTTATATTTATTACACCTTTTCCGCCTCTGTTTCTCAAAGGATATGCTCCAACATTCGTCTTTTTGCCAAAACCAAGCTCAGTTGCAGCAAACAAAGTTCCCTGGTCAGATTCCGAGGCTCCAACACCTACAATCGAATCGGATTCATCAAGCCTCAAGCCCCTTACACCCTTTGAAACTCTTCCTGTTGCCCTTACCTTGTCTTCCTTAAAACGGACCACCTTTCCTTTTGCTGAGCCAAGAAATATATGATTATTTCCATTTGTCATTCTAACAGCAATAAGTTCATCATTGTCAGAAAGATCTATAGCTCTTATACCGCCGTTTCTGGGCCTTGAATAAGCCATAAGATCAGTCTTTTTCACAAGACCGTTTTTAGTGGCCATAACAAGATAATGCCCTTCTTCAAAAGAAGATACATTTAATACTGTTGCAAACTCTTCGCCTTCGGCAAGATCAAGAAAATTGACAAGAGCCTTGCCTTTACCGGATCTGGAAGCTTCAGGAAGTTCATACACCTTTGACCAGTATACTTTTCCGAAATTAGTAAAAAAGAGAAAAGTATCATGGGTGGAAGCCACAAAAAGATGGGAAACAAAATCTTCATCACGAACAGACATTGCTACTTTTCCTCTGCCACCTCTTTTCTGGCTCTGATAGGTTGAAAGAGGAGTTCTTTTTATATAGCCTGTTCTTGATATAGTAACGACCATCTCTTCTTTTACTATTAGATCTTCAATATTTATATCTTTTGTAGAAGCAACAATTCTTGTTCTTCTGTTGCTTTGAAATTCCTCTTTAATTGTACTTACTTCATCTTTAATAATTTTATAAACAAGATCTTCCTCTGACAGGATTCTTCTATACCATTCAATATCCTTAAGAAGCCCGTTGTACTCTTCTTCGACTTTTCCTCTTTCAAGAGCTGTAAGTCTCTGAAGTCTCATATCAAGAATAGCCTGAGACTGTTTTTCTGAAAGTGAAAATCTTGTCATAAGTCCTGATTTTGCTTTCTCAGGAGAATCTGCAGCTCTTATAAGGGCTACTACTTCATCTATATTATCAAGAGCTGTTTTAAGACCTTCAAGGATATGAGCCCTTGCTTCAGCCTTTTTTAAATCGAATTTAGTTCTTCTTATTACAACTTCTCTTCTGTGGCGGATAAAATGGGCAAGAATCTCTTTGATATTCATCTGTTCAGGTTTTCTGTCAACAACAGCAAGAAAGTTGATTCCGAAA
>Ga0136557_1002320_pt1 | contig 11127 bp, 9 predicted proteins | sample AntRauTorckE6832_FD_104796 | JGI IMG/M metagenome (GOLD analysis project Ga0136557, IMG submission 104796) | Saline lake microbial communities from Rauer Islands, Antarctica - Metagenome Torckler E6 #832 | ecosystem: Environmental > Aquatic > Non-marine Saline and Alkaline > Saline | place...
ACCAGTCTGCTCCTTCCCTTGACATTGCCGCCAACGATACCGCTGTGGCAGGCCGCCGTGGGGATCAGCTTTGGTGTTATTCTGGCCAAGGAGGTCTTCGGCGGTGTTGGTTTGAATTTCATGAACCCGGCCCTTGCCTCCCGTGCCTTTATCTTTTTCGCTTACCCGGCCCAGATGTCCGGCAATGAAGTCTGGGTAGCCGTCGACGGCGTCAGCACTGCCACTCCGCTGGCCCAGATCAATCAAGCCGCCTCAGCGGGGCAGGCTCTGCAGAATGTCGACTTCACCTGGGGACAGGCTTTTCTCGGCACCATCCCCGGTTCCATGGGAGAAACCTCCACCCTGGCCTGTCTCTTCGGAGCGGCCCTGCTCCTGATCACCGGCATCGCCTCCTGGCGCATCATGCTGTCCATGCTGCTTGGCGGCCTGATCTGCAGTGTACTGTTCTTTGTTTTTGCCGGCCCGGAGAACCCGCTCAACGGTATTCCCCCGCATTACCAGATGGTTTTGGGAGGTTTTGCCTTCGGCCTGGTCTTCATGGCCACCGATCCGGTATCGGCTGCCCATACCCCACAGGCACAGTGGATGTATGGTCTGCTGATCGGGGTTCTCGCCATTCTCATCAGAGTGGCCAACCCGGCCTTCCCGGAGGGTGTAATGCTGGCAATCCTGCTCGGCAATGTCTTCGCCCCGCTGTTTGACTATTTTGTCATACAGGCAAACGTAAAAAGAAGGATGCTTCGCCATGGCTGATATAACCGCCTACAAACCCTTTTATTCCGTTCTGATCCTGGCCTTTTTCTGCTCGCTCATGGTCGCCGGCGCCGCCGTGGGCCTTCGGCCACTGCAGGAAGCAAACAAACTGCAAGACCAGAAAAAGAATATCCTCATGGCCGCTGGTCTCTATGACAGCAGTCAAAGCGTTACCGAGCTCTTCAGTGACGTTGAAACCAAAATTGTCGATCTGACAAGCGGTACTTTCGTCTCCCCCGAAGAAATTTCTCCTGAAGAATACGAACAGCGTAAAGCCGCCATGACCAAGGAATTAAGCAATCCCCTGGCCAAGGATGCCGATGTTGCCGGCATCCGCAGAGTCGAAAAATATTCTCTGGTCTATCTGGTCAAGGAAAACGGTACCGTCACTCAGATTATTTTGCCCATACGGGGCAAGGGCCTCTGGTCGACACTCTACGGCTATATTGCCATTAATGAAGATATGACCACCGTGAGCGGCATTTCCTTTTACGAGCACGGCGAAACCCCGGGCCTCGGCGGAGAGATAGAAAATCCACGCTGGCAGGCCGGCTGGGAGGGGAAAAAAATATACAATCAGAACTATGAAGAATCCCTGTTCGTCGGCAAGAAGCAGGGCGAACGTGACAAGAAACACTATGTCGACGGCCTCTCCGGGGCCACCCTTACCACCGAGGGGGTCGACGACATTATCAATTTCTGGTTCGGCAAGCACGGTTTCAAACCGTTTCTGAGCCAAATGAAGAGCAACGGAGGAAACACAAATGGCTGAAACCAATATTGAACTGCTGACCCGTTCAGTTTTACAGCGCAATCCCATCGCGCTGCTGGTTCTGGGCATCTGCTCCGCACTGGCGGTAACGGGACAGTTGGCAACGGCTTTTGTCATGTCCATCTGTGTCACCCTGGTGACCGCCTTTTCCAGCCTCACCATCAGCATCGTGCGTTTCCAGATCCCCAACAGCGTCCGCATCGGTATCCAGATCACCGTCATTGCCACCCTGGTCATTCTGGTGGATCAGTTCCTCAAGGCCTTTTATTTTGGGCTTTCCAAAGAGCTCTCCATTTTTGTCGGCTTGATCATCACCAACTGCATTATCATGGGCCGCGCCGAAGGATTTGCCATGTCCAATCCGCCCATTGCCAGTTTCATGGACGGTCTCGGCAACGGCCTGGGCTACAGTTTTATTCTTATGTTTGTCGCCTTTATTCGAGAGCTCTTAGGTTCCGGTTCGCTGTTCGGCATTGAGATACTCCAACTTGCCACCAACGGCGGCTGGTATATCCGCAACGGCATGCTGGTGCTGCCGGCCAGTGCCTTTTTTATCATCGCCATGATTATCTGGATCCTCCGCACCCTGGACCCGGATCAGCAGGAGAAAGACTAATGGGCCACCACATTGATATCATTCTTCGTTCCATATTTCTGGAGAATCTGCCGCTCAGCTTCTTCCTCGGCATGTGCACCTTTCTCGCTATTTCCAAGCAGGTCAAGGCCGCCATCGGACTGGGAAGTGCTGTTCTGGTGCTGCAGATAATCACAGTTCCCCTCAACAACCTCATCCTCACCTATCTTCTTAAGCCCGGCGCCTTCGCCTGGGCGGGATATCCGGAGGTTAATTTGAAATTTCTGGGGCTGTTGACTTATATAGCCATCATTGCCGCCACCGTGCAAATTCTTGAAATGATTCTCGATAGATTCATGCCAACGCTGTATAACGCTCTAGGAATCTTCCTGCCGCTGCTCACGGTGAACTGCGCCATACTCGGCGCCTCTTTATTCATGGTGGAGCGTGATTATACTTTCAGTGAGAGCGTAGCCTACGGTTTTGGCGCAGGCGCCGGATTTTTTCTGGCCGTCGTTGCCTTGGCCGGCATTCGTGAGCGACTGGAATACGCCAACCCTCCAGCCGGCTTACGAGGACTGGGGTTGACATTTATTACCGCCGGGTTGATGGCCATGGCCTTTATGGGACTTGCGGGACTGTAGGCTACCTTAAAAAAAGAGATTTTTTCTCCAAGGTCGAGGCGCGTGAAAAAATTTTACCGGAGACATATGATTGATATTTCGAGGATAAAATTTTCTTGCGCAACGAAGAGATTGGAGAAAAGGGCCATTTTTCAAGGTGGCCTGTAAAACTCCCCTCATTGTAACGGAGAAAAGAGGATGATTGAGATATTATTCGGTGTTGGCTGTTTCCTTGTCATCCAGTTTATCCTGGTGACCCTTATCACCGTCGCCAAAAAGAACCTGCTCCCCGAGGGAGATATTACAATCAACATAAATGATGACAAGGAACTGACCACCCGCCCGGGCGGAAAATTGCTGACAACACTTGCCGACCAGCAAATATTTTTGCCCTCGGCCTGTGGCGGCGGGGGCAGTTGTGCCCAGTGTCTGGTTACTATCGAATCCGGCGGTGGTTCAATATTGCCGACCGAAAAATCCAAAATTTCTAACCGCGAAGCCCGAAACGGCGTCAGGCTTGCTTGCCAGGTTCCCGTCAAGCGCGATCTCGACATAAAAGTCGCCCCGGAGGTTCTGGAAACGCGAAAATGGCAATGCCGCGTTAAATCCAACAAAAACATCTCAACATTTATCAAGGAGTTGATACTGGAGGTACCGGAGGGAGAAGATGTCGATTTCAAGTCTGGAGGCTACATTCAGATAGAAGTCCCCCCACATACCATCAACTATGCCAATTTTGAAATTGATGAGCGTTTTCTCAGCGACTGGACCAAGTTCAGAATGTTTCAGTATAAATCGCACGTCCATACACCGGTGACCAGGGCGTACTCCATGGCCAACTATCCCGGTGAAAAAGGCATAATTATGCTCAACGTCCGTATTGCCACCCCGCCGGACGGCAAAGCCCCCCCGGGCCAGGTCTCCTCCTATATCTTCAATCTCAAGGAAGGCGACGAGGTGACCATTTCCGGTCCCTATGGAGAGTTCTACCTTGAGTATAGCGATACCGAGATGGTCTTCATTGGCGGTGGTGCCGGCATGGCCCCTTTGCGCAGTCACCTCTTTCAGCTTTTCAAAACCGATAAAACCACCCGCGTAGTCTCTTTCTGGTACGGAGCGAGAAGCAAAAAAGAGCTCTTTTACATGGAAGATTTCGAAGAACTCAAAAAAGAGCACGACAATTTCTCTTTTCACGTGGCTCTGTCCGACCCACAACCGGAAGACAACTGGGAAGGTGACACTGGTTTTATTCATCTGGCACTCTATGAAAACTATCTCAAAGACCATCCGGCCCCCGAAGATATCATGTATTACTTGTGCGGTCCTCCCATGATGACCAAGTCCGTCCTCGAGATGCTTGATAACCTTGGCGTGGAAAAAGATAATATTCGTTTCGATGACTTTGGAGGATGAAACAACCATGGCTATTTTTTTCACCACCACAATTATTACATTTCTTCTCTTTGCCGGTGCCGTTTTTGTCATCAACTTTTGTAAAGCAAGAAGCACCAGCGGCAAGCACGAGCTCACCGGCATGTGCCATAAAAGCGGCGGGGCGAGCTGCTGCAGCGCCATTGCAAAGGGGAAGGATACTGATGATAAAGAAAAGTGTGGTAAAGAGGCGTAGAAAACGCCCGGGAAAGCTCCACCAAATAAACCTCATCCATCTCCTTTAGACATGACGCGCAACAAGAGTACAGAAGAATATCAAGGCTTTGAGCAGGGCCCCATTCGCCCGCCCAGCGAGGCATCCTCCCTCTTGATCCGAATAACGCGCAACTGCCCCTGGAACCGCTGCACATTCTGCCCTGTCTATAAACGCAGCACATTCTCTCTGCGTCCCGTTGAACACGTGCTTCGCGATATCGACACCGTGCATCATTATGTCTTACTGCTCCAGGAGAAATTTGCCGGCGGATTCAGCAGCACCGACCTGACCCCCCTGACAAGGGATCTCGATCATGGGGAACGCATGGCCATGAGCGCAGCTATTAACTGGATTCGCGGCGGTATGCATTCTATTTTTCTCCAGGATGCCAACAGCCTGATCATCAAACCTGATGATCTTGTCACCATACTCAAGCACTTGCAGAAATGCTTTCCCCAGGCCCAGCGTATTACCTCCTACGCCAGATCCCATACCATCCGAAGAATCAAGGACGACAAGCTTGCCGAAATGCGGGAGGCAGGCCTCAACCGCATCCATATCGGCATGGAGTCCGGCTCCGACAAGGTTCTCAAAAGTGTGAAAAAAGGCTCAACCAAGGAAGATCATATCGATGCCGGGCAGAAGGTAAAAAAGGCGGGCATGCAGCTCTCCGAGTACGTTATGCCGGGACTGGGCGGCAGGGAACTGTCACGGGACCACGCCGTGGAAACCGCCGATGCCCTCAACCGCATCAACCCCGATTTCATACGGATGCGCAGTCTTGCAATACCCAATCATGTCGAGTTATATCAGCGCTACAGCAGTGGTGAGTTCACTAAATTAAGCGACAGGGAGACGGCAGAGGAGATTCTGCTGTTTCTGGAAGAGTTGGGGGAGATAACCGCAACCGTGAAAAGCGACCATATCCTCAACCTCTTCGAAGATATCGAGGGCACGCTGCCGGGCGATAAAGAAAAGATGATCAGCGTTGTCCGCACCTTCCTCGATTTGCCACCCGAAGAGCAGATGCTCTACCAGGTGGGCCGACGTACCGGCGTTTTTCGCAGACTCGATGATCTCAAGGCTCCTTCGGCACGGGCCCATGCCGAAGCTAACTGCCGGCGCTTCAACATCACACCTGACAATGTCGATGAGGTTATCGAGGAATTGATAAAGCGATTTATTTAGGGGAGTCTTTGCTTACCTGCTCTAACTCTTGGTTGCTCTGAACATTTTACCTGCTTACCAACAAATCTCAGCTATTCGACCCAGGGGTCTTTACATGTTGTTTTCATGGGACGCCATAAACCCATCCCTGGGGGCTTAGCTGCAGCCGTCCAGGCTGCAGATACCCATGAAAACAACATGTAAAGACCCCTTGCCCTGCGCACTTCGAGCCGATTTTTGTTGGTAACCAAAATGTAGTTTTTACCTTCTACCGGCCTTCCCACAAAAGGAATGCCGTGAGAAAAGAATCAATTTCGCCGTTGAGAACGGCATCGACATTGCCGCTTTCCTCCTGGGTACGGTGGTCCTTGATCATACGATAGGGCTGCAGGACGTAGGAGCGTATCTGACTTCCCCAGCCGATTTCCATCTTGTCACCACGAATGCCATCCTGTTCCGCCGCCTGACGCTCTTTCTCCACCTCATAGAGTCTGGAGGCAAGCATCTTCATGGCCATATCCTTATTGCGGTGCTGTGAGCGTTCATTCTGACACTGCACCACAATACCGGTGGGCAAATGGGTAATGCGGATAGCCGAATCGGTCTTGTTGACATGCTGTCCGCCGGCACCACTGGCACGATAGGTATCTATACGCAGATCCTTGTCGGCAATATCAACATTGACGGTGTCATCGAGTTCCGGCATGACCATCACCGAGGCGAATGAGGTATGGCGCCGGCCGGAAGTGTCAAAGGGAGAAATACGAACCAGGCGATGAATCCCGACCTCCGAGCGCAGATAACCAAAGGCGTGACGTCCTTTAAATATGATGGTCACACTTTTGGTACCAGCCTCATCGCCGGGGAGATGGTCAAGGATATCCGTTTTGAACCCCTTGTTCTCCCCCCAGCGCAGATACATGCGCATGAGGATTTCGACCCAGTCCTGGGCTTCTGTCCCTCCGGCGCCCGCGTGAATGGCGATAATGGCATTGGCATTGTCATGTTCACCGCTGAACATGCACTCCAACTCGGCAAGCGCTATTGTTTTCTCCAAAGAAACCAGATTTGCAGCAACTTCCCGTTCCGCATCACCGTCCTGCTCTTCGGCGGCCATTTCCAAAAGCAGATCAGTTTCCTCAAGCTCGTCCCAATTTTTTTCCCAGGTTTGTATGACGTCTTGAAGCTGGCCGTGCTCCTTTTGCACCTTTTGGGCAGTCTCAACGTCGCTCCAGAAATCGGGGGCCAGGGTCTGCTGTCCAAGCCGCTCAAGTTCTTCTTTTTTGTTATCTACGTCAAAGATGCTCCTTCAGCGCATGCATTCTCTCTTTCAGATCGGCAATCTTCTGCCGCGAAACGGCGGCTCCATTCTCAGTTGACATGATATATACCTTCTATGTTTATGTGTAATCTTTGTAACTATTCAGCAAAGAGCAAAAAACCAGCAGCTTCCCCTGAACTGTAACTGTTCAGCAGTGCTCTAGATGTGCGCAATCAGCCTGGAAAACTATAGTAGTCCTATGTTTTGCGGGCTGATTGCGTGCAGATGGGGTGCTGCTGAATAGTTACTAATCTTTTTCTATTTTTTCCCAGCATACAGCAAACAACAGAACATGACAACGGCAAGTACAAAACAGGCAGGGCCGAAAAAATAGCCATAGCGGCTATAGAAACTTTTGTGGTCCAGGAGTACAACATCACGGCTTTCGGCCCAATCGACAAAAATAGCAGAGGATGCTTTGACACGGCCAAGCGGATCGACAAAGCCTGAAATCCCGGTATTGGCAGCCCTGACCAGGCTTCTTCGACTTTCCACCGCACGCAGCACACTCATGGCCATGCTCTGGTACGGCGCGCTTGACCGGCCATACCAGGCGTCATTGGTCAGATTAACAAGGAGATTGGCACCATTATCAACCCATTTTCGCGCGATATCAGGAAATATTGATTCATAGCAGATCAAGATGCCGCAGCGTGCCTTTTGCGCCACCAGCGGTTTTTCAATTTTTCCCGGAGTAAAATCTCCCACCGCTTCGACCAGCGGAGCCAGAAAAAACAGAAACCGCTTCAACGGCACATACTCGCCAAAGGGTACCAGATGGGATTTGCTGTAACGGCCACTATATTGCCCCGAGGGGGAAAGAACAAAAGCACTGTTGTACAAATTGAAAAGACGTTTGTCCGCATCAACCACCTCGAACCAGGGAGAACCTGTTACTACCGCCACACCATGCTCCCGGGCAAGGCGTGGCACAGCGCTAAACAATTCGCTCTGCGAGGGGAAAAAGGGCAGGGCCGTTTCCGGCCAGATGATCAGATCGGGGGACAGAGGCTTTTGTAGAAGTTGCCGACTACGCCCAAGATAGATGTCCATGGTACGCTGTTGCAGGGCCGGCGCCCATTTTTCACTCTGATCGATATTGCCTTGAACAAGGCCGACACCAATCTTCTCCCCTTGGCTAATAACTTTTTTAAGAGAACTACTACGAAATCCCCCATATACAATGACAACGGCAAGCAAGGCCACTGTGACCCCTGCAACTAGTAGCCGCCGGTCGCCACCGTTGTCCCGCCCGCTTTTCGACACCAGGAGAAAAATCGCACTATTGACAAACACAATCAAAAAGGTAAGGAAATGATGGCCAAAGACATCGGCACTCTGCAGCAACAGCGGAGTCTGCCACATGCCATAGCCCAGATCCATCCAGGGAAATCCACTGAACATTACCAAACGTAGCCAATCAAGCCCGACCCAGAGTACAGGCACTGTCCACAATACCGTCGTCGGCTGCCACCTGCGCAGCATCGCACCCGTCACTACCACAAATACTGCGACATACAGGGCCATATAGAGCGCCAGCAACACCATTGCCGGATAGGAAAAAAAACAGGGCAGTCCGCCATATCGTCCAAGAACCAGCACAATCCAATACAGCTGTAGGATAAAGTGGCACAGGCCGGCTGCCAGGCCATAGAGAAATCGCCTACGGGGCGTGGCTTCGACACGGGCCAGAAATAACAGGGGGACCAGCGCTATGAGCAAAACAGGCCACATTCCACCACCGCCAGGGAGCCCCGTCCATAAGAGTGCGGCGCAAAGAAATGCAGCACAAAGGTAGCCGAGCGGAAGAGCCTTTCTTCCTGGAACCGGGATCATTCCTGCGGCTCTCCTTCAATGCGGCTGATCTCAACAATATTTATGTTTCTTCTGGTTGCGTTTTTCACGGTAAAGAGCAGCCCGCCTAACTCAACAACATCTCCTATGCTGCCGATACGTCCCAGAGAGTGCATGATCAGCCCACCAACGGACTCATACGGTCCTTCGGGGAACTGCGTTCCGAACTGCTCTTCGACCTCCTCGATATCGATTTTTGCTCTGACACGAATGGTATTTGCGTCAAGGACTTCAAGATCGGCTTCAACCGTATCATACTCATCATCTATTTCACCGACAATCTCTTCGAGGATATCTTCGAGGGTAACCAGACCGCGCACGGTGCCAAATTCATCAGTAACCATGGCCATATGGGTTTTGTATTTTTGAAACTCTCTGAGAAGCTCTACAATGTGCTTATTCTCCCCAACAAAATTAGCGGACTTGAGGTACTCGGTAAGATTGGCCTGCTTATCTCCTGTTCGACTTCGAATCCTTAATAAATCCTTGGCATGCAAAATACCTATGATCCTGTCGTGATTCTCCTGATAAATGGGGATACGGGTGTACCCTTGATCTATTACCGTTGCCGTTATATCCTCAATGGATGTGCCGATGTCCAGGCTGACAATCTCGGCAGCAGGGGTCATAATCTCTACTACGCGTGTTTCCCGAAGATCAAAGATGGCTGAAATCATCTGCTCTTCAAGATTGCCGATAAGCCCCTGCTCTTCGCCCTCCTCAAGAAGGTCCTGTATCTCACTTTCCAGTGCTTCCTTGGTCTCCGGTCCTCTGCCGAATCGGGCGTACTCAAGAATTCGCTGCAATATACCTTTGGTCGATGGGGGTTCCGAAGTTTCGTTGGAATGCTCGTTTGTCGTCATTTTAAAAAAACGCTCACCTTGTAAATTAATTACGTTTTACAGTAGGGGTTCGGCGCGCCGTGCCCCTACTACTGATCGCGGGAAGATCTGGTGCCCTGTGAGCAGGTACGTTTTACATTTGTTTTCCAAAACATATATTAGTCAGGCATGCTCTGCCGACTAACCGTTTCTGTACAGTAAGATCATTTCTAAAAATTTGCAAGAACACCACAAATCCTCACGCAAAAACTAACGTGCGTCCATCCTGAAACTGTCCTTTTCTAGATGGGCACTAACGTTCACGTAAGTTGTCAAGCCTGACATTTCTTTACTCCCGGGCTACTCGCTATACTCCATTCAGTTGTCGTAAAAATCTACGCATTCTGCATAGTATCGATAGGTTAGGGATTATATCAATTTTTGCTCTTTAATAATTCCAATGCTATGACTATAGTGTCGGTTCCGAAATACCTTTATACGGCGGCCACCCGTCGACCTCAACTTATTGGTCGTCCGTCGTACTTCTCAGCATCCAGTTAACAAACGAGGAAAAACTTGAAAGATAAGGTTCTCATAGCTAATCGGGGCGAAATAGCAGTCAGGATAATGAACGCCTGCAAAGATCTCGGTCTCGACTATGTGGTCATTTATACGGATTCAGATAAAGATTCTGAACATGTCTGCCAAAACATCACCAGCGGCGCAGATCAGAATGCCTGGCAGGTCACCAGCTACACCGAACCCAATGACATTTTCGCGGTAGCCGATCACACGCAGTGCACAGCCATTCACCCCGGATACGGCTTCTTTTCCGAAGATTTTCGTTTTGCCCGCCGGGCAACCATCCGCGACCGCTCCCTGACCTTCATTGGCCCAAGCTGGCACGTCATCCGCGACCTCGGTGACAAAATCAACACCAAGCGCGTCGCCAACACCCTTGGGATCCCCACCATTCCGGGTACAGATGCTCCTATCTACAACGAAATGGAAGCCGAAGAAATCGCCCAGCACCTGCTCGACAACCAGGCCCAGGAGGGTATTGAAGATCCCTCTATTCTCATCAAGGCGGCGGCGGGCGGCGGCGGTATGGGGATTGAAGAAGTCTCTGAAATTGAGCAATTCCGCAGGGTATACCGCCAGCTGCAGAATTATGCCAAGCGACAGTTCGGGGATGGCGGGGTCTTGATTGAGCAATGTCTCCGGGATTACAATCACCTGGAGGTCCAGCTTCTCTGCTCGCATCACGGTGAACGCGTCCATTTCAGTTCAAGAAACTGCACCATCCAGTCCACCGGTCGGCAAAAGCGCATCGAGGCCGCTCCGGGATTCCACGGTTCCTGCTTTGATTACACTTTTGACGAAGCTGATGTCCTCAGGCAGATCGAGGAATACTCTCTGCGCCTTGCCGCACATGTCAACTATGACAACGTCGGCACCTGGGAATGGATTGTATCCCGTTCGGGAAAGCCCTATCTTCTGGAGGTCAATACCCGCATCCAGGTGGAAAACGACATCTCGGCCCGCATCAGTTACCTCAACGGTAGCCAGCCAAACCTCATCCGCGAACAGATCC
>Ga0136557_1002321_pt1 | contig 11126 bp, 7 predicted proteins | sample AntRauTorckE6832_FD_104796 | JGI IMG/M metagenome (GOLD analysis project Ga0136557, IMG submission 104796) | Saline lake microbial communities from Rauer Islands, Antarctica - Metagenome Torckler E6 #832 | ecosystem: Environmental > Aquatic > Non-marine Saline and Alkaline > Saline | place...
CCATGACTACAAACTCGAATCAGAAAGCCTGCCCCTTCTGCGACTCAACAGGTCGCGACCCTCTGGCCATCAATGCCAGCGGCTATGCGATTCTCGACAACTATCCGATTTCACCCGGCCACACGCTGATCATCCCCCTCCGTCATGCTGGTTCATACTTCGAGCTGTCTCGCAGCGAGCGTGATGATCTCTGGGATCTGGTCGAGCAGGCCAAAACAAAACTGGACAGCCAGTTTTCACCCGACAGTTACAACATCGGCATGAATGATGGGCCGGCGGCCGGACAAACCATTGGGCACTGTCACATCCACCTGATTCCTCGTTATGCAGGGGACGTGGCGGATCCTCGCGGTGGTTTGCGCTGGATCATGCCGGACAAAGCCGATTATTGGTCAGATCGATGAGTGCGCTTTCCGCCAGAGCACAGCTTGCGTTTCTGGAGAAGATCCAGCGCCTGTTTGACGAAGGCGAGTTTTCCGCCACGTACAAATTTGCGCTGATGCTGACATTGACCGAGTTGGCGATTGAGTGCGGTACGGATGATGACACAGAGCTGGCATTGCCGCTTGATGCGGTGGCAGAGCGATTTGCGTTGTTGTACTGGCGGCAGGCAAGCAGTTACGGCCCGGCGTCTGAGGATGCAGAAAACGGGATTCTGTTGCAGAACCTGGGTAAGCAGGCTGCCGTGATCAATCGGATTCGTACTATTTATAATCAGGTGCAAGGCAATCCGGCCAAGGCGCCTGGTCATCCGCAGTGGAAACGCACGATTTCCGAGATCCGCGCTGTTGTCCATAACATGCCGCTTCGCCACTTGCAGGTCATTGGCGGGCAAACCGACCGATTCATGTACGACTATCCTTGTACCAACAAAGTGTTGATCCTGAAGCGGGGTGTCAGCCACAATCTGCGTCGATTCAGTCCGTTGATTCAGCAACTGGCCAAAGCAGGCTGGGTTCAGCACATTCGCAGCAACCGTCGCAATGCACCCCTGTTGGGCAAAAAAGACGATTTGGAATCGTTCATGTTTGGCACATCGCGGGCGCAACTGACACGCATTTCACCCATTCTGTCCCAAATGCAGGACAGGCGATGCTTCTACTGCCAGGGAAAGCTGCACAGCCAGACCGAGGTTGACCACTTCATACCGTGGTCGCGCTACCCAAGAGATACGGCCCACAATTTTGTGGTGGCGCACCGAGGCTGCAATAATGACAAGCGGGATATGCTGGCGGCAAAGAGACATCTTGAACGATGGCTGGCGCGCAATGACAGATCAGGTCAGGAGCTGGGTGAGCAGATGCAGGAGCAAGGTTTTGTCTCTAACATTGGCAGCACAATCGAGGTTGCAAAATGGGCTTACGGGGAGGCATATAGAATGCAGGGTTTTGCCTGGATTGAAACGCGTCGACAGACTGAGATGGTGGATCGGCAGTATGTGGCGTTGTTTGGAGCGGGTTAGCTGGTATCGCCGCAGCGGCAGCGCTGGTTTCGTGTGTGCCTGGAACCGGCCTGATATGTCGATGAAACATCAATTTTCCGACACTACATGCCTATGTGTTGACGCCATCGACATATCTGCGGAATATGTCGATTAAAATTGACTTAATCGACACGTTGATGACAAAATCCTTCATGCCTGTATTTCAGCCCAATAAGCCTTACAACGACTTGCCGCAGCTGCCACCAGCGCTGGAGCTGGAAACCCGCGCGGTTCTCAAGGCATGTATCGAAGCCCGCACTGCACTGGCCGCGCTCAAGCAGGCAGGCGAACTCATCCCCAACCAGGCGATGCTGATCAACACCATCCCGCTGCTGGAAGCCAAAGGCAGCTCGGAAATTGAAAATATCGTCACCACCACCGATAGTTTGTTTGAGTTCGCCCAGGCAGATGACAGTCGCGCAGACTCGGCGACCAAGGAGGCGTTGCGTTACCGCACCGCTCTCTGGCAGGGTTTCCAGTCCCTGCGAGAGCGCCCACTGTCTACCAACACAGCTGTGGCCATTTGTTCCACCATCAAGGGTGTGGTTATGGATATCCGTCGTGTACCGGGCACTACGCTGAGCAATCCGGCCACTGACGAAACCATTTACACCCCGCCAGAAGGCGAAGCGCACTTGCGCGATCTGCTGGCTAACTGGGAGCGGTTTCTCCACGATGCTGATCAGTCAGATCAGCTTGACCCGCTTGTCCGCATGTCGGTGGCCCATTACCAGTTCGAGGCTATCCACCCGTTTACCGACGGCAATGGCCGCACCGGCCGCATCATCAATTTGCTGTACCTGCTGGAACAAGAGCTGCTCAGCATTCCGGTGCTCTATCTCAGTCGTCACATCATCCAGCATAAGGCCGACTACTACCGCCTGCTGCGCCAGGTGACAGAGCAAGGTGACTGGGAACCCTGGTTGCTCTACATGCTGCAAGCAGTGGTCAGCACCGCCCAATGGACACGTCAAAAAATCATGGCCATCCGCGCCTTGCAGGAACACACCGCTGACCATGTGCGGCAGTGCCTGCCCGGTATCTATAGCCGCGAACTGGTGGAGCTGATTTTCATCCAGCCCTATTGCCGCATTGCCAATCTGGTGGAGGCGGGTATCGCCAAGCGCCAGACTGCCTCGGTATACCTGAAAGAGCTGCGCGACATAGGCGTGCTGCGCGAGCAGAAAGCCGGGCGCGACAAACTGTTTTTGCACCCAAAGCTGCTGATGCTGCTGGGCAGCGACAGCAATGAGCTCTTACCCTATCAGGACGATTGAACACAAATCTCTAACGTTGACAGTACAACACCCTGACAAACACGCCAACAACCCGATACCTGCTGGCCTCATCCTCAGTCAGCACAATAGGCTGATATTCCGGGTTGCTTGATCGCGGCTTCAGCACAATCTGCTCATGCACCCAGCCATCCTCATTTTCAGCTTTGACACTGGCATATTCTTTCACTGTGTAGTGTGAGCCGCTGTCCTCGTCGATGCTGTCCAGTAACTCAACCAGAACGATTGTACCGTTTCGGCTGCCACCACGGTCGGTGTGGAACAGGCACATGGCGCCATTGGGGATGATGTTGTTCATCGATTCCCCTTGAACTTTGCAGACGAAGTAGCTTTGGTCTACTTTTTCGCCTTCCGGTAACAAGTACCATTCCTTTTTCTCTGCCTGCTGTTGTTCACTGAAATCCCCGGCTGCCGCGACCAGATCATAAACTGGCGCTGCGTTGAGGTAGGGTTTTACCGGGATTGGCGTGATGTCTGTGACATCCGCTATCTCAGGTGGTTCGGGCGCAATGTACTGCGCCAGGTACTCGCGCAAATCGGGATCGCAGGCGTAAATGAATGTGCCCCGGATACCGCGCAGCAGGATGGTCTGGTAGATGTTCAGAATGTAGTTTTTTAATTGCTCGGGGTCTTTGATGGATTGTTTGCCATTCCTGTCGAAGTACAGCTCGGGCCTGACAATTATTTCCTGGCGTGTTTTGTCGTAGCCGATCTCCCGGCCGAAAATGATGCCGGCATAATTCAGGTCGTAGCCCTGGGTGGTGTGGATGCAACCGACCTCTGCTACAGCATTGGCTGCGTTGATCCAATCGGTATTGGTGCTGTTCCATTTGAGTTGAACGGCATCGATTTCGATGTCAAATAAGTCGGAATCTTTCTTGGATACCCACGGCCAGGCATAACCGGCAATCATTCTCGATAACCCAAAGCGTCTGTCCCTGTCTTTCAGGGTTTTCATAAAATCGCTGAAGGAATCAAATAGCCGCAGCTCGTAGTTTTTTGAGCGATAGTGCGCTGCAGTACCCAGTCTGCAATGGAGCAGCTTGTCGACAAACTGCACGTAGGGGTTGCCACCCCTGACCCGGAACTGCGAGACCAGTTGCTGGGCCTGAGTCGAGGGCAGGTTTTTGAGCGCAAGAAACACATCGGCAGAGGCATCGGATGGTTTGATGGTCTGATTTAAGTCGTAGAAAAAGACAGCTTTGGTTGTTTGCTGAATCACCCAGTCCACTTCGCTGCAGGTCCTGGGGTCCAGGCCCAGGGCGAGGACGGTTTTGTCGAAAGCGCCATAATAGGCGCCCAGATTTTGTCGGCGTCGCAGTCTGTGCGCCTCATCCACCAGGACGATATCGTAATGCTGACTGGCGAGCTGAGACGGACTGATCACCATGCCGGGCGACAAACCAGAGACATTGGAGAAAGCCTTTTTCAGAGTGGCCCGAAATGATGCCATCGGCACCACCAGCGCCATTTGGGGCTTCGCGCCATATTTTGCCTGCAGCTTTAACAGCAATTCTCTGAACTCGTCTTCCTCCGCTGAAAGCCCGCTGAAATTGAAGTCGTCCAGTTCGCTTTGCAGTAGCTTGAACAGGAATATCGCCAGCACGGATTTTCCGGTGCCGGCGCCGCCCTCGACGACCAGGCTTTTGACCTTGTCATCCAGCAGGGAATACATGATGCCCAGCAGGCCCTGGCGCTGATCAGAAGACAGTGACTTGTAAGGCGAGTATTTGAACAGGTCCGAGTTGTCCAGATGCTCAATCGAGTGCCGGGCAAGCCCTTCTGTCCTCAATTTGTCCCACAGCTGGCGGAACATCCCCGAATAAAGCTGTTCCTTCTGATAGTAGTTATGGTCAGCAAGCCCCAGGTTGCCATTGAGCAAGGTGAATCTGCCATCGGCTGACATGTATTTGATGAGGCTGGACTCGATATCCAGGGTGGCGGATTTGTTGAATTTGTCGCTTTGGATCAGGTGCACGACGGTCAGCTTGCTTTTATCGTTGTGTTGCAGGTGGGTGCTCATGCGATTGAGGGTGTCGGCCGTTTCCCCAATGTAGGCGCGACCTTTGCTGGCGTTGCTCAATACGTAAACGAGCGGCCAATACGTCTGCGTGAGCCTGTTAGCGCTGAGTTGCTTGAGCCCCTCTTTCCTGAAGCTATAACGATAGATCTCAATAGGATGAGAGTCGCTCATAGTTCGTTGTATTTTTTGGCGGTGCCTTTGGCTTTGCCGACCGGGTACTTTTCAGCGTTCTGTTTTATCTTGGCGAGTACGATCTCTTTGACATCCAGCTGATAAGCTTCCGCCAGTAAAAACGCGTAGGCGAAAACATCGGCCAGTTCTTCCCGCACTTTTTGCGGATCGGCGTCATCAGGGTGTTTCCACAGAAAGGCTTCCAGCAACTCGCCCGCTTCAATGCTGAGGGCCACGGAAAGGTCTTTGGGGTTATGGAACTGGCTCCACTCCCGTTCGTCTCGAAACTTTTTCAGGGCCTCAATAATTTCGTTCATGGTTGCTGTCTGTCTATATCCGGAATAGTGAACGGTATGATTTCACGTAAGGAGGGGAGAGACAATGGGGGGATTACAATGAAACTGTCTGTGATTGAGAATTGCCGTCAGTCAGAAAAGTGGGATGTCCAGCGCCCACATAGGCGTGTGTATTGAGTTCTGCACTCCGTTGATGAGTCGTTGGAGTATGACGGTATCAATGGGCTCCTTCGGTACAAAGAACCCTGAGCCGGCTTTTGCCATCAGGTCGCCGGCGCGCTCCATTCTGATGTATTTGTAGTAAACAAAGCTTTTGCTTGTAAGAAAAGTATGATCGACTGGCTGCAGTACACAGGTATTATCGAAGGGTGCTGATGCGGGGACGGTTGAAACACCGACAAGAAGGCAGCTGTCCGGTGCGTAGCCCATCTGCCGTAACCCATCTGCCGTAGGTCAATGGGGTCATGCAAAATGACGTGCAGATGTTTCAGGTCATTGGGCCCGCTGGGGATCAGCAATGTGCTTCCAGCACAGCAAGTCCAATGGAGCATGGGTCAGGCGCCCACGTTTTCCAGGTAGGTGTCCAGCTCACGCTGGTTACTTATGCGCTGACTGATTTCCTCGGCAGCACTCTTATTATGACCAACGGCTAATGCAGTGTTTTCGTAGCTGATGGGTCGTGATGACTTTCCAGGATCCTCCCACTCAGCGCATATGCGGTGGGTTTCTTCAGCCAGTTCGAAAGGTGTCAGATGGCCAAAGTTATCCCAGACTTTGCGTAAGACCGCAAAATCCGCCCGGCTTAAAAGGTCGAGAGGTTCTTCTCTGGTCAATTTGAGGTAATTGCCATCGCGCTCACTGATCCAATCGCTCCAGCCTTTTTTCATGTCTCGTGGGGCTGGCTTGGTTAGGTCATAGGTTCTTGACAACACGGGGCCATATTCCATCGCGCAGAAGCTGTCCCCCGTGATCAACTCGCCATACACTTTCAGTGATTCGCGTTCGGCCAGGTACATCAACTTCATCAGTTTCAGAAGTTCTGTGCTGCCTCCTTCCTCTTTAAGAAAGTAGGCGGCAACTTGCGCGGCTTTTCGATTGCTGAATTTCATCAGGATAAACCCACAGGACGAAGATTTTCTGAGCACGTAAAGGTTTTATAGTAGTTTATGTTCAGGATATCAAGTTTTGTTGAATGGGCGCAGGGAGTAAGCGCGGGGTGCAGAAGCTTGCGGAATATATGGTGCCCAGGAGAGGACTTGAACCTCCACGACCTTTCGATCACTAGCACCTGAAGCTAGCGTGTCTACCAATTCCACCACCTGGGCATAGAGGGGTGAAGCATTTCAGAGCGCGCATTTTGCCCATCCGCACCCATGCTGTCAATGGGCTGAAACGAAATCTTCAACAAATAAGGCGCTTTGGCGTGTATACTGGCCGCAAAATAGCGACGAAACGAGAAAATAGAGAAATATGGCCACACGCAAGCAAGACAGTTCGACAGACAACGCTCCCATCAAAGATCCCTTTGCCAACCGCGAAGCGGAAAACTACGAGAACCCCATTCCCAGCCGTGAGTACATCATGGAGTACATGGAGGAGGTGGGCGAGCCGATCAGTTACGAGCACCTGTGTGAACACCTGGAATTGACCGATGATGAGGATCAGCTGGAGGCCCTGCGCCGGCGCCTGATCGCCATGGCCCGTGACGGGCAGTTGATCAGCAATCGCCGTGGTGTGTATGGTCTGGCCGACAAGATGGAGCTGATCAAGGGTCGTATTCAGGGTAATAAAGAAGGCATGGGTTTCTTTATTCCGCAGGATGGCTCGGGTGATCTGTTCCTGAGCCCGGGCGAGATGGTCAAGGTGTTTGACGGTGATATCGTGCTGGCCAGGGTGTCGAACGTGGATCGCCGCGGGCGCCGTGAGGGCATGATTGTTGAGGTGCTGGAGCGCCGCACCACGCAGGTGGTCGGGCGTTTCTACCATGAAGATGGTTTTGGCCTGGTGGTAGCGGACAACCGGCGCATCAGCCAGGAGATCCTGATCCCGGAAAAAGACATTGGCAAGGCGCAGGATGGCCAGTTTGTGGTGGCGGAAATCCGCAGCTACGCCGATAACCGCCGCAAGGCCGTGGGCGCGATTACCGAGATTCTGGGCGACCACATGGCGCCGGGCATGGAGATTGATGTGGCCCTGCGCGGTCATGGCATTCCGTTTGAATGGCCGACAGATGTGGAGCGCGCCGTTAAAGGCATGACCGAGGAGGTGGCCGAGGCCGATCTGGCCGGTCGTATCGATCTACGCAAATTGCCATTTGTCACCATTGACGGTGAGGATGCCAAGGACTTTGATGATGCGGTGTACTGTGAGCCGATGGATGATGGCGGCTCCAGGCTGTATGTCGCCATCGCGGATGTGTCGCAGTATGTGAAGCCGGGCTCGCCCCTGGACGATGAGGCGCAAAACCGGGGTAACTCGGTGTATTTTCCTGGTCATGTGGTGCCGATGCTGCCGGAAGTGTTGTCCAATGGCCTGTGCTCGCTCAAGCCCAAGGTCAATCGCCTGGTGATGGTTTGCGAGATGGAGCTGAACGCCAGCGGCAATGTCAGCCATTACCGTTTCTTTGAAGGGGTGATCTTCTCCCATGCGCGCCTGACCTATACCGAAGTGGCAGACATGATGGAGGCGTCGGAAAGCGATACGCGCGCCCGTTCGCGTGAGCGGCTGCGTCAGCGCTATGCGGATGTGCTGCCGCATCTGGAAACACTGTACGACACCTACCTCAAGCTGGCGAAAGCGCGGCAGCTGGCGGGCGCGCTGGATTTCTCCAGCAATGAAACCCGCATCGTGTTTGGCGAAACCCGCAAGATTGCTGAAATCGTGCCGGTGGTGCGCAACAATGCGCACCGCCTGGTGGAAGAATGTATGCTGGCGGCTAACGTGTGTACCGCCAGATTCCTGGCCGATTCTGATTTGCCGGTCTTGTACCGGGTGCATGAAGGGCCCAACGAGAACAAGCTGGAGAACCTGACGGCGTTTCTGCGTGAGCTGGGCCTGGTGCTGACACGCGCGTCGAAACCGGAGCCCAGGGACTATCAGCGTATTCTGGAGAATGTCGGCGATCGGCCTGACGCGAACCTGATCCAGACCATGCTGGTGCGCTCGATGCTGCAGGCGGTGTATCAGCCTGACAATATTGGTCACTTTGGTCTGGGGTTCGACGCCTATACCCACTTTACCTCGCCGATTCGCCGGTACCCGGACCTGCTGGTGCACCGTGCACTGCGTTTCCTGATCCGCGAAGGCAAGAAGAAGAGCCAGATCCGGCAGGTAGAAGGAGCCCCGACACTGACGCGGAAAGAAATTTATCCGTATCAGGCCAAGGATATGCAGCATTTTGGCGAGATCTGCTCGATGAGCGAGCGGCGCGCCGATGCGGCCGGTTATGACGTGCTGGACTGGCTGAAATGTGAATATGTGCAGGACCGGGTCGGTGATGACTTTGATGGCACCATCGCCTCGGTGACCGGCTTCGGGCTGTTTGTTCAGCTCAGTGATATTTATGTGGAAGGCCTGGTTCATATCACGGCGTTAAAAAACGACTACTACAAATTTGATCCGGTACACCAGTTGCTGCGCGGTGAGCACAGTGGGACCACCTATCACCTGGGTGATTCGGTGCGTGTGCGTGTGGCGCGTGTGGATCTGGATGATCGCAAGATTGATTTGCAGCTGCTCGACGCCAGCGGCGCGGCGGTGACGACCGATAACAAACCCGGTAAAGGCCGGGGCGGTAAGGGCGGCGCTGGCAAAGGCGGCGCCGGTAAGGGAGCCACTGATAAAGGTGGTGATAAGCCCAAGGCTAAACGCCAGCGCGGCGGCAAGAGCAAAAAGGCGGATGGCGAGTCGGGGTCGAATTCACGCGCTCAGTCTGAGTCCCCGTCTGAATCAAAGGGCCAGTCAAAGGGCCAATCAAAGGGCCAATCAAAAGGCCAGCCCAAGGGTCGCGGTGCCTCGACGTCGAAAGCGGGTGCCAAAAAGTCGGGATCCGGGTCTGCAGCCAGGTCTTCGGACGGTGCGTCGCAGAAGTCGGCACAAGGTGCATCACAAAAGTCAGGACAAAAGCCTGGACAAAAGTCTGGGCAAAAATCAGGGCAGCAGCGTTCACGAAAGCCCGCGCAGACAGCGGCTCAGCGACGAGCGCAAAAGCCGCTGCAAAACCCAAACCAAAAATCTGCACCCCAGTCTGCACCCCGTTCCGCACCCAGGGATGACGCCGGCAAGAAACCGGCCGGCATGTTCAAGCGCCTGATGCGAAAGCTTGGAGTGTCCGATTAATGTCCGCGCGGGAGTGGATTGTTGGCATTCACGCGGTCAGCGAGCTGCTGCGGCGCCATCCGGAAGATGTGCATGAGTTGTTGCTGCAGCAGGAACGCAGCGACCAGCGCATAGATGAGGTGCGCGCGCTGGCGCAGGAGCTGGGACTGGTGTTTAAACTGGTGCCGCGCGCCGAGCTGGAAAAGCGCATTGCTGGTGACAGCAATAAAGCGGTCAAAAGCGAGGGCAGGCAGGTGGACAAGAGGGCGGGCAAGAGTGACTCGCCGGTGCATCAGGGGGTGGCGGCGCTGTGCCAGTGGCGTGATACGGTCAAGGATGAGGCATTTCTGAATGCCCTGCTCGACAAGTTGCCGCACCCGCCTTTATTGCTGATTCTGGATGAAGTCACCGATCCGCATAACCTGGGCGCCTGTTTGCGCACCGCCGATGCGGCGGGCGTGGATGCGGTGATTGTGCCCAGGGACAACTCGGCGACCATGAACCTGACCGTGCGCAAGGTGGCCAGCGGCGCGGCGGAAAAGGTCAATCTGGTGGCGGTCACGAACCTGAGCCGCACCATGGCGGCCTTGCAGCAGCGCGGCATCTGGATCAGCGGCGCTGCGGGCGAGGCCACGCAAAGCCTGTATGAAGCCGACCTGACCGGCCCGCGCGCCCTGGTGATGGGCTCGGAAGGCAATGGCCTGCGCCGTTTGACCCGTGAACACTGCGACTTCCTGATCGCCATCCCCATGGCTGGCGCGGTCAGCAGCTTAAACGTCTCGGTTGCTGCTGGCGTTTGCTTATTCGAGGCGATCCGTCAAAGGCAGGCATGACGGCGTCTTCAGGACGGTCCATTTAATGTATGCTACAAAAATCCATTGCAAGTGCTGCCTATCTTCTCTACTATGTGCGGTCCCTGAATTCCTGCCGGAAGGCTGGTCTGCAGCCACGTGAAGGCTGAACAGCAGATTGAAGAAGGGTTTAACGATTCACTCCTTGTCTTACCGTCCGGGTCAAAAGGCCCACTGATGCGGAAGACTTATTGCCAGAAGGAGTCTCTATGAGACATTACGAAATTGTATTTGTAGTCCACCCTGATCAAAGTGATCAGGTGCCTGCCATGATCGAACGTTACACGCAGATGGTGACCGAGAGCGAAGGCAAAGTTCACCGCCTGGAAGACTGGGGCCGTCGCCAGCTCGCCTACCCGATCAACAAAATCCACAAGGCGCATTACGTGCTGATGAACGTGGAATGCGGCACGGCAGTGCTGGACGAAATCGTTACCCTGTTCCGTTACAACGATGCCATCCTGCGTAACCTTGTGATCAAGACAGATGAAGCGATGACCGAAGAGTCATTGATCCTGAAAGGTGAGCGCGAAAGCCGTGAGCGCCGTGCCCGTTCTGACCAGAAACGCCGCCTGGAAGACGAGGCCGCTGAGCGTCAGGCTGCTCGCGAAGAAGCCGACAAAGCCGACAAAGACGAGAAAGACGAGAAAGACAGCGCTGATGATGATAGCAGCGACGATTACGATGGCG
>Ga0136557_1002325_pt1 | contig 11118 bp, 12 predicted proteins | sample AntRauTorckE6832_FD_104796 | JGI IMG/M metagenome (GOLD analysis project Ga0136557, IMG submission 104796) | Saline lake microbial communities from Rauer Islands, Antarctica - Metagenome Torckler E6 #832 | ecosystem: Environmental > Aquatic > Non-marine Saline and Alkaline > Saline | place...
CTGATACTATCGATGCCCAAAGTGGCACCTCACTAAAAAAACCAAATAACTCCATTACTGCTTCCATGATGTCTCCTCTTTATAATAATTATGATACTGTTGTCCGAACCAAGAATCCCTGAACCACATGCTCGGTAGATTCTCTAATAAACTCCTGTTGATCGATCCTGCTGTCTAACCGTTTGTTTAACACAACTGATATAATGCCATGTAATTGCGCCCATATTGAATAAGCAGCTATTACAGGATCATCGACTTCCATCACACCTTTAGCAACGCTTTCTTCAATAGCTTTAACTAAAAGTTCGTAACACCGCCTGGCTTTTCTGAATTTTTCTTTAGGGTATCGCGCCATGATATCGGAACGAACCTGATAAATAATCTCATATTTCTCGGGGTGTTGAATACCAAACTTAACGTACTGCTTTATTATTGATTCAAATCGTACCAAGCTGTCACTGACCTCAAGTGCCTCTGCCTCAATAAATAGGCTAAGATCTTCAACTGATTCTTCGATAAGAGTATGCAACAGATGGTCTTTATTCTCAAAATACAGGTAGATGCTTGTGGCTGTAACACCTGCTTCTTTTGCAATTTTACGCATTGATAAAGACCGGTATCCATCTTCAAAAAGCATACGCCGGCTTATGGTTAAGATCTGATCTCTTAAAGGAACTTCTTCGCTCATTTGTGTGATTAGGTTAACAGTGTTAACTATTTCAAGTTAACCAATACATGAACAAAATCAAGGTGTGATTTTAAAGTGTGATAAAATCTCAAAAGTGATGGTAAATAATGCCAAAAGAAAACGTTGAATTAGTATCTTGGAGCTCTCATTTAAAAAAGAAACCATGTCGTTATTACTTATTTCTAAAAACCGTGATTTCAGTTCTCTCGAAAAAGCTCTGCTTCATAAAGATCCCAATCTGGATGTTGAGATCTGGCCGCGGGTGGAAAAAAAAGAACGGGTCACATTTGCAGTGTGCTGGAACCACCCCGAAAAGGTGCTGGGCAATTATCCCAATTTGAGAACGGTATCTTCTTTAGGGGCAGGAGTAAATCATTTACTTAATGATCAAAGCCTATCGCAAGATATTCCCATTTGCCGGCTTATCACCGAATCTTTACAAGATCAAATGGCAGAATATGTATTGAATGCTATTACCAATTATCGCCTGCATATATCAGATTATTACGAACAAAAAAAGCATGGAACCTGGGAGCAAAAAAGTTCTATTCCAAAAAAATACAGCTCTATAGGAATTATGGGATTAGGTGAAATGGGACTTAATGTTGCAACATTATTGGCGCAACAGGGATATCCCGTAAATAGCTGGTCTCGTACTAAAAAAAACCTGAAGGACCTGACATCTTTTGCTGGGACTGAAGAACTCGATGATTTTCTCGCCGAAACAAAGATACTGGTTAACCTTCTACCTCTAACCGATGAAACCGACGGTATCCTGGATCTTGATCTTTTCAAAAAGCTCAAAAAACCCGGTTATCTTATAAATGTCGGACGCGGAGATCACTTAGTAGAAGAAGATCTGATTTACGCTTTTGATATGGATTACCTGGAAGGTGCCTGCCTGGATGTTTTCGAAGAAGAACCACTTCCTAAAAATCATTCTTTCTGGAACCGTAAACAGATCATGGTTACACCACATATTGCGGCTATAACTCCTGCTAAAGAAGCAGCTGAAGTCTTGATAGAGAATTATAAGCGAGCCATGTCAGGAATGGATCTGATGTATGAAGTAGATCGGGAGAAGGGGTATTAGAGTGGGAGCTGACAGCTTATAGCTGAATGCCCACCTACGCAAACATTCTAGTTAACTGATACCCCACCCACACAAAGGTCAGCCCAACAACCACTTGAATGCCCACATTCATCAGGCTCATCAAAATTTTCCCATTTTCCCAAAGCAGGAAGGTTTCATGCGAGAACGTAGAAAAGGTGGTAAATCCACCTAAAATTCCTACAAAAATAAAGAGTCGAAATTCAGGACTCGCCCAAGATTTGAGTTCAAATAATCCTGCTAAAAAGCCGATCAATAAGCAACCAATGAGATTTGCGGCTACGGTTCCATATGGAAATTCACTTTTCGGAAATTGGGATTGGGCAAAAACAGAAATAAGGTAACGAAAAACGGCCCCGATAAAACCACCGGAGCCGACTGCAAATAATTTCACCCATTCAATATTCATTTTAAAATTTGACTGAATGAATCCAGCCAAATTTATCTTCTGCACGGCCGTATTGGATATCAGTGATCTTATCAAAACATTTTTGGGCAAATATACCGGGCTTCTCGCGATCAAGCTCAATATTTTCACCTTTATGGTGAATGAAACCTACCGGAGATACAACAGCAGCGGTACCCGAACCAAATACTTCTTTTAATTCACCATTATGGTGAGCTTCAAAAACCTCATCAATGGTAATTCGGCGCTCCTCAACATTCAGTCCCCATTCTTTGGCGAGTGCTATCACCGATCGACGAGTTACTCCGGGGAGTATCGAACCTGTCAATGCAGGTGTAACCAGCGTATCACCGATCAGGAAATGAATATTCATGGTTCCTACTTCTTCGATGTACTTGTGCTCTTTGGCATCTAACCAAAGTACCTGCGTGTATCCATCAGCTTTGGCCTTTTTGGCAGGAAGAAAACTTCCAGCGTAATTTCCGGCTGCTTTGGCTTCGCCGGTTCCGCCTTTTACTGCACGGACATATTCTTCTGTTGTTGTAAGCGAAACGGGATTAAAACCTTCTGAATAATACGCCCCTACCGGAGATGTAATGATCTGATAAGTGAATTTATCAGAAGTACGGGCTGCAAGAAGATCATCAGAGGCAAAAATAAAGGGACGAATATAAAGGGCTGTGCCCGATTTTTTGGGGATCCATTGATGATCCATTTTGATCAAGCTATCAAGTGCTTCAATAAAAATTTCATATGAAGTCTCAGGAATACACATTCTTCGGCAAGAATTATTGAACCGCTCATGATGTGATTTCGGCCTAAAGATATTTACCGTATGTTCATCCACATAATATGCTTTCATTCCTTCAAACACAGCCTGACCGTAATGTAAAACATTGGTGGCAGGAGTCATTTCAAAAGGAGCATAGGGCTTGATTACGGGTTCTCCCCACTTATCGTCCTGAAACTCCATTTCGAACATGTGGTCGGAAAACTTTCGGCCAAACACAAGGTTATTAAAATCAACCTCATGGATACGGCTTTTTTCAACTGGTTCTATAGTAATATTTGTATTCGCAATTATCTCATTCATCATAATTCTAAAATAACACGTTTCGGATTAAATAACAGTGCCCGCATCGTTAATTAATGTATTTCTCAATTCAACCGGTACTTTGCATTGCCGCAGCAATACCGTTAATATTTAAGAACAAAGCTTCTGTAAGCTTCTCTTTACCTTCTTCACCTGCTGTATTTTTCCACCTTTTAAGCAATTCTGCCTGAATAAAATTCATGGGATAAGTAAACGGATTCCTAAATAAAATGGAATTTTGAATCACTTTATTATGGTCTAAAACATGGTCGTATCCGGTGATTGAAGTCACCCACTTTTCTGTTTCCTTAAACTGTTCAATCAGTTTGAGGTGAAATTTTGATTCCTGATGATTATACAGGGCAGAAGTAGGAAGATGAGTACGAGCCATTTCCCGCTGAGAGTTATTGAGCACCGTTCTGAAAAACGTCCACTCATTATTCCATTTTTTCAGAATTTCTAAAATACCAGCATTTGATTCTGATACTTTGTCCAGCCCTTCGCTTAGTCCATACCAGCCCGGTGTATTATATCGAAGCTGTGTCCAGGCGAAAACCCATGGAATGGCTCTTAAACTATCAAAGGTCATTTCATCGGAAGCTCCTCTTGAAACCGGCCGGGATGCGATCGGTAATTTCCCAATATGCTCGATCGGTGAAATACCAGAATACCAGTCCCAAAAATCAGGATCGTCAATTAGATCTCGGTAAGCTTTCATTGACACTTCTGAAAGTTCTTCGATCACCTTTCTTTCTTCTTCCTTACCTGACAGGTAACCTGGTGATTCTGAATATTGAGCCATCGTCACCTTGGTCATGGCATTCACAATTTGCTCGAGATGACGATGCGTTATCGATGAGAGCATATACCGGAATGAAATAACCTCACCCTGCTCTGTAAATCTAATTCGGCCATTATTAGCGACTGCCGGCATCGCAACAATAGCCTGATTTGATTGTCCGCCACCGCGGCCAACTGTTCCGCCCCGACCGTGAAATAACCGGAAATCTATTTCATGCTTCCTGCAAACAGTACCGAGTTCGAACTGTGCTTTATTGAGTGCCCAATTGGCCATCCAGTAGCCGCCGTCTTTGTTCGAATCAGAATAGCCCAGCATGATTTCCTGAAAATTATCGCGAGATTTGAGGTGATTGGAATACAGCTCATGGTCATACATCTGCCCCATCAGCTCAGCACTATTTTCAAGATCTTCAATGGTTTCAAAGAGCGGCACCACATCTAACTCACTCTCAACTTCACCATTCTCGTTTCTCCAGAGACCTACCTCCTTTGCAATTAGTATCACCTCAAGCATATCACTTATACCGTGAGTCATACTGATAATATAGCTTCCAAAAATGTCTGGATTAAGTTTCAGCATATCCCTGATCTCCTCAAACACAGTCATCACTTTTGTTGCAACCTCTGAGCGCTTACTTTTAACCGGGTTCAGCGGACGAGGATTTGAAAGTTCCTGAACCAAAACATTTATCTTATCCTCTTCGCTAAGTTCACTATAATTATCCAGCACTTTTGCTTTGGCAAGTAACTCTTGCACCGTTTCTTCATGCAAGCTACTATGCTGTCGGATATCCAGCCCGCTTAAGTGAAACCCAAACGTCTTGGCCCGGATAATCATATCCTGCAACATGCCTTGTTCAGCAAGTCCAGGAAGCCCATTTTCTACCAGACTTTTTCGAATTAACTCCAGGTCATCAATAAAATCCTGAGCTGAATATTTCCGGGACTGTTTCAAAATTTCTTTTTTATCTCCATCGAGTGTCTTTAATAGAAATTCGATCTTTTCCATGATATGCACCACCTTTCGGCGATATAATTCATGCTGATATCGGCGTTTGATCCGATCTTCAATAGGAAAGTTTTTTTCATCTTCTTCGAGCGATCTCTTCAGAGAATCCGAAACTTTCGTTTGTTTGATCGAAACACTCAGATATCGCCTAAGTTCGTTTAATTCCTTCAAATACATACTCAGCACCGTTCTGCGCTGCTGAATTACGGTATTCCACGTTACAATGGAGGTCACATTTGGGTTTCCATCCCGATCACTTCCGATCCATGATCTATATTTTAGTACAATAGGCACTTCCGGGCGTTTATTGTAATACGTTTCAAATGCATGGCGAATATCCTGATACAGATCCGGAATAGAATCCCAAATGGAATGGGTAAAATAGAATAACCCGTTTTCTACTTCATCCTCAACAGATAGCCGCTCGGCACGGACTTCATCTGTCAACAAAAGCAGGTTCAGCTGATTCAAAATTTCACCGCGTAACTCAATTTTTTCATCCGGTGTTATATCACTGTCACCCAAACGAGAGATCATGGAGGCAATTCCCTGCTGCTTAAGTAGCACACTTCGGCGACGGGCTTCCGTTGGGTGAGCTGTGATGGTTGGTTGAATATCCATTTGCCGAAAAATATCCAAAGCCTCCTCATAGCTATAGCCTTCCTCTTTCATCTTATAAACCGATTCAGCAATACTTTCTTTTCGTGGAGAATCCGGTGTCTCTTCAAATTCCCGGCTTCGGTTCACCCGGCTGATCTCATGTTGTTCAAGCGAATTCACCAGGTGAAAAAAGGTGGTGTACATCCGGAGGATCTCTTTTATCTCATCCAGCGAAAGATCTTCCATTTCTTTTTGCAGCTTTTTTAAGCTTACTTCATCACCGTTATCAAGGGCTTTGGCACTTTCGATCGGAAGCCTTCCCAGTGTTTCTACAAAATCTTCGCCATGTTTTTCGGCTGCAAGTTCTTCTAATATCTCCGTGAGATTAGCAATCCGCTTTGAAAGACTTTGACTAATTCCACTGCTCTCTGCAAGATCATTTACGGTTTGTTTCCAATTCATGAATATATTATTTGAATGAGTGTAAGTGAGAATTTCTAATGTAGAAATAATTGAACTCTTTTATACTTTCCATGAGCCAATACATCTACTACAATTACATAAAATGAGCATAAAACGTTGCGACTGGGCCGAAGACACTTTTCCCGAATACATCGAATACCATGATAATGAATGGGGAGTTCCGGTTCATGATGACCGCACTCATTTCGAATTTTTGATCTTGGAAGGAGCTCAAGCCGGCCTAAGTTGGTCAACCATTCTCAAGCGCCGGGATGGATATAGAAATGCATTTACTAATTTCGATCCAGAGAAAGTTGCTCAGTTTGATGAAACCAAAATTCAGGAGTTATTGCAAGATGAAGGCATCATTCGCAACAAACTGAAAGTGAGGTCTGCGGTAACCAATGCTCAGTTTTTTCTTGAAATACAAGAAGAATTCGGCAGCTTCGACAAGTACATTTGGGAATTTGTTGGAGATGAACCGATCATCAATAACTGGAAAAGCATAAAGGAAGTACCGGCCACTACCAAAGAATCGGATGCTCTCGCCAAAGACTTGAAAAAGCGTGGCTTCAAATTCGTAGGGAGCACTATTATGTATGCCCACATGCAGGCCTGTGGTTTAGTGATGGATCATACAACGGATTGTTTTCGCTACACGGAGCTTACTAATTTCGACTAATAAGTACAGAATGTTGAATTTCTAAGTACTTCTATATTCAATGTTTTTTATTCCTGAGCCAATCCTCGATTAGGTCATCCACATATTTAACCACAAACTCTTCTCGCTCAAGTAAAGCCGATGCAACTGCAGATCGTGCCCCTGAGCGACAGGAAACCATCACCGGTTTATCTTTAGGGACTTCATCAATTCGATCCAGTAAACGGGTGTGGGCAATATTAATGGCGCCGGGAATGTGACCTTCATCAAATTCCGATTTTTTACGGACGTCCAGTAAATTGGCTTCCCCGGCACTTAAGTACTCTTCTGCTTTCTTGAAATCGATGGTTTCTGTCTTAAAAAGTTCTCCACCTTTTTTTCTGAATTCATCGAGCTGCTCCGGAGTGGCATAGCCTTTCACATTATCCAATCCAATGCGAATAAGATCAACAACAGCTTCATCAATTTTATCAGCATCAATAATCAGGTAAATACCTTCCTCTTCCTCAACAAAAGACCCAACCACCGTATTAAATTGTTTATTCAATGGAGAAAGGAGTGCCCCCTGAATATGTCCACTCATAAAGTCGGTTTGTTTTCGCGTGTCTACAATTACAGATTGTGACAAACGCACTTCCCCAAGCATTTTCTCAATAGACATATGCTCCGGATTAGGCATTTCGCCGAGCACTTTGGGCCCTTTTTTATTGTCTCTTTTCATCCGCGCAAAATATAGCGGGGGCTCCGGCTGCCCATCCAGTATAAAGTCTACAAACTCCTGCTCACTGATGGCTGCTTTGATCGATTCATTAAAACGTTGTTCGTACCCAACCGTTGATTCCGGCACGGCACCCAAGGCTTTTCCACAGGCACTTCCGGCTCCGTGTCCAGGCCATAACTGTAAGTATTCCGGCATCTCTTTAAATTTTTGCAGCGACTTATACATCACCTTAGCCGAGCTTTTCATCACCCCTTTTTGGCCTGCAGCCGACTCCAGCAAATCAGGACGGCCAACATCGCCCACAAAAACAAAATCTCCGGAAAGAATACCCATGGGCTCATCGGTAGCCGCTCCATCCGTCACTAAGTAACTCACGTGCTCCGGAGTATGTCCTGGGCTATAAACGGCAGTAAATTTAATATTGCCAATGGAAAATTCGTCCCCATCTTTCAGCAGCTGATAGTTATAGTCACTTCCTTTGGCCCATTCATACTTCCAGTCTTTGTCACCTTCGTCAGAGGCGTAAACCTTCAACCCCTCTTCAGCTAATTCACGGAGCCCAGAGAGATAATCGGCATGGATATGTGTTTCCGCTGCAGCCACTAAATTAAGATTATTCTCTAATGCGAGATCCTTATAGCGGTCCACATCGCGCATAGGATCAATAATAATAGCTTCTCCAGATGCCTGACAGCCAATTAAATAGGCATACTGAGCTAATTTCTCTTCAAATATTTGCTGAAAAAACATAAATTATTTAATTTATTTACTGTTTAATGTATGATTTTAAAATAGCATATCTCACAATGAGGAAAAACAACTATGCAAGATTTTTGGAATGAGCGCTACCGGCAGCCCGAATTTGTTTATGGGAAGCAGCCCAATGAGTTTTTCAAACAACAAATTGACTTGATAACAACCGGTTCAATCCTTTTACCCGCCGATGGCGAAGGTCGTAATGCGGTTTATGCTGCCTCTCAAGGCTGGGACGTCACTGCAATTGATTACAGTAAAGAGGCCCAGCAGAAGGCCCTACAGCTTGCTAAAACTCAGGATGTTGAGATTCAATATCATTTAAGTGATTTAGCTGCGTATGATTACAACAAATCCACATACGATGCTGCTGCATTCATTTATGTTCACCTACCCCGTTCCATCATTAATGAGGTTTATCAAAAGGTTATAAAAAGCTTGAAAAAAGGTGCCACTGTGATAGTAGAAGTTTATTCCATTAACCAGTTGGGTCGTGATTCCGGAGGCCCCTCTGATGAACGAGTTTTATATACCAAAGATCGTCTACGGGAACTGCTTACCGGAACCGATATTCAAATGCTTGAGGAACATGAAATTGAACTTCAGGAGGGGAAATTCCACTCAGGCAAAGCCATGGTTTTACGCGCTATTGCAACCCACTCATAATTAACCAAACACCTTTACTCGGTTGCAAGACCTGCCCGGGCGAGGCTGCTTAAGCCTCCGATGTTATAGACATTCTCAAAGCCTTTATCCTTCATGATATTTACAGCATTTCCGCTTCGGTTACCCGACCTGCAATACAGATAATATGTTTTGTCTTTATCCAGGCTATCAACCTTGCTTTGAAATTCACCATTGGTGACATCATAATTGTAATCTGTCAGCTTCAGGTGTCCGCTATCGTATTCTCCTTTCGTACGCACATCAATAACCACACCGGGAGTTTCATCAATTTTTTCCTTAAATGTTTCTGGATTCATCATCGTACCTGCTGATTTTTTGGATGTGTTTATAAACATGATTAAAAGTACTACAGCAACTACTGCAATTATAGAAATTATAGTTTTCATGGGTTATTAGTTATTAAATTTTATCTATTAGAAATTCATATATACAATGTAGACGCCCATCACAATCAAAAATACTGCAAACCCCTTTTTCAGGTTTTCGTTCGATATTTTTGACCCTAATTTTTTACCAATCAGGCTTCCTACACCTCCAATTAAACTAAATATAAAAATCAGTTCCCAGTTTACCGTAAGGCCTAAATTACTAAGAACATCGATATATTTAAAAAAGCCTGTAAAGCTTTTTAGGGCAATAATCATCAGGCTGGATCCAATGGCTAAACTAATTGGCAGGCCACCCAAAAGTACCAGTGCCGGTACTATCAGAAATCCTCCCCCAACACCTACCAATCCAGTCAGCACGCCAACTCCCAATCCTTCCAACACCATTTTCCACCAAATGTGTTGTATGTTCTCGGGAGATTTATGCTTTTTTGGTTGGTCTATAAACATAAAAACAGCTGCGAGCAACATTACGCCTGCAAATAATATCAACTGAAAGTTGCCTGACACAAACTCAGCAATCATTGCTCCTCCGTAGGTTCCGGCCATGCCCGGTATCCCAAAAAGGATTACACTGCGCCAGTGTACCTGGTTTCTCAATGCGTATGGAATAAACCCAACAAAACTAATTGCTCCAACTATCCCTAAAGATTCAGCTATTGCGACTTTTTCCTGCTCTCCGACCATATATATCAAAATTGGAACCGTAAGGATTGAACCTCCCGACCCTAACAAACCAAGAGAAAGACCAACAATAAGAGCGCCAAACCAAGAAAGAATCATTGGTTAATGTATTAAATTACGGATTATAATATGGAAGTCCTTTAATCCCAATTACTGTTTCTTTACAATCCCAAGTTTATTCAGAATATCTTCCGCAAGGCACCAATTGGTGAACGATGACTGGAGCAGATTCAATCCCACAAATAGGGTAAATATGAGCCAATATGGGCTAACAAAGTAACCAAGAATAACACTTAAGGTTACAAAAAAACCCGCTAGTCTTCGTATGATTTTTTCCATTGGACTCATGGTTGAACAACTTTCAAAATTTTCTGTATTCGTTTCTTTCATAAACTTAAGCTGATGCCTCTACATTTAATTGATAAGCATGAAGCGGATAGTTTTTTGTATGTAAGTCTTCTTCATTATGCTTTTTCACAGCTTCCAATACTCTTTTTACCGCTTCTTCTGTTTGAATACTAAAAAAGAGCTTAGAAAAGCGTTCTTCATGGTCATGTGCAAACCAGTTAGAAATATCCGGTTTATGTTCTTCGGTATTAAATCCATAAATATCCGTTTCTGAATAAACCGGCACCCCTTCTTCACGAAGGAGTTTACGGACGATCGGGGTATGTTCCTCTATTGATAAAATGATGAGCAGTTTCATATTAATTATCGTTTTAATGTTGAAGTTTCAGCATCTTTAGTTTCATGTTCGTGGCGCACTGTCATGTAATAAATGAGGGGAACCATTAATAGAGTAAGAGCCGTGGAAGCAATGGCTCCTCCCATCAAGGAAATTGCAAGCCCCTGGAAAATGGGGTCGAACAGAATTACGAAGGCACCAATCACTACTGTCCCAGCCGTGAGCAATATGGGCATAGTTCTAACAGCACCGGCTTCAATGATTGCATTTTTCAGGTCTGCCCCTTCATCCAAACGAATCTGTATGAAGTCAATTAGCAGAACGGAATTACGGACCATGATCCCTGCCAATGCAATCATCCCAATCATAGA
>Ga0136557_1002328_pt1 | contig 11105 bp, 10 predicted proteins | sample AntRauTorckE6832_FD_104796 | JGI IMG/M metagenome (GOLD analysis project Ga0136557, IMG submission 104796) | Saline lake microbial communities from Rauer Islands, Antarctica - Metagenome Torckler E6 #832 | ecosystem: Environmental > Aquatic > Non-marine Saline and Alkaline > Saline | place...
AAGTTGCAGCGCCCGCCGCCGGACATCAGTATCTTCTTGCCAATCTTGTTTGATTTTTCAAGCACCAGCACCTGACGGCCACGCCTGGCAGCAGTCAGAGCGCACATCAGACCTGCTGCGCCGCCGCCGAGCACAATTACATTACTCATAGTTGAGCCCGGCTCCATTGCTTTACATTTGGGCGTGGAGTCTAACATATGTCATGTATGGCTTCATTAGCCACCAATCACGAGACGAATTTCTGGCTGGGAGACTTCTGATGGAAAGTATCCTTTTATGCATTCACCTCTGCCGAGATATTGCATCAATTGCCACGGGTTAATCCGCGCGATTCTCTCCAAAGGGTAAGCGTGAGAGCTTGCTCCGGTTTTGCGAGACCACTACGGTTTTACTTGCTGCGTGCCTCCTTTATGTTGCTGTTCAAGTTTGCGATATAGGGAGCGTACGCTGAGGCCAGCAACAGCGGCCGCTTTTTCCTTGTCTCCGTGACAGGCCGTCAGCAAACGGTCGAGGTAAAGCAGTTCATTCGTTTTGAGGTCAGGCAAAACTGAATCGGCAACGGTTTGTTTGCGATCGATATCAAGGCAACTGCGGACTACTTTGCCGTCAATCACATGCGTGTTGGTCAGCACCATGGCGCGCGCAAGGACATTTCTCAGTTCACGAATATTCCCTGCATAGTGATGATCGCGCAATACGTTGATCGCAGAGTCTGTGAGTACGTAGCGCCCTGAATGGTCCAGCTTTTGCAGAATTGACTTGGTTAATACCGGGAAATCGTTTTTCCTCTCTTGCAATGAAGGAATACGAATCGGAAATACGTTAATGCGATAATAAAGATCCTGGCGGAAACGGCCATCCTGTACCATTTCGAAAATATTTTTGTGGGTGGCACAAACTAGCCGGAAGTCTGCACGCTTCATATCTCGACTGCCGACGGGACGATACATGCCGGTTTCGATCAGGCGCAGTAATTTTACTTGCATATCCAGCGGCACATCACCGATTTCGTCCAGGAATAATGTGCCTCCATCGGCCGCTTCTATCAGACCAGGCGAATTGTAGGCGGCGCCAGTAAAAGCGCCTTTGATATGGCCGAATAATTCGCTTTCGAACAGGGTTTGGGTTAAACCCGAGCATTCCAGCGTGACCATCGCTTTGGCGCTGCGGTCGCTGGCACGATGTATGGCCAGCGCTGCCAGCTCCTTGCCAGTCCCGGATTCGCCCAGTAACAGAACTGAAGCATCGGTGGGTCCGACCCGTGTGATATTTTCCACCATAGTATTGAACGCTGGACTGCTGCCGACCATATCGGCGGTGGTAGAATCTGCACTGGCTACCGGCACCGGCTTCAGCAACTCGACGAAATACTTCAGCCTGCCATCGGCTGCGTGTATCGGCAGCATCTCAACATCCACATGCTCTCGGCCGCGCGGTGTCTGGTGTATATGCAGCACACGCTCCTTGGCACCGGACAGCCGTGCGGCATTCAGGGGGCAGCTCTCTCCAGCCTGATCGCACGGTACCTCATAGCCATGTGAGACCCGATAACAGCGTGGCGCCTGTGAGTAATCGATGATACCAAAACAGTCTCGGTAGTGCCGATTGGTCGCTAGTATCTGGTAATCGATGCTGACCAGAATTGCAGGGACATCAAATCCATTCAGCATGGCGGCGAGATCTGCCTGAACGTCACTTGCGATTACAGCCATTCGTCCTGGCCCCCTGTCATATTTGGCAGTGATATTGCCATTTTCGACAGAAAATAGCCAGGCGGCACCCCGGTTTTGATGGGCAGTCAGCTGACAGGGAATTATTTGTCATTAAAATACAAAGATATAGGGTTAAATAGACAAAAATACTGCGTTTTGGCACGTGACCTGCAATGTCCTCCGGGAGTTCCCGACACAATGCGAGGTAACCACCAATGGATTCCCCAAGCCTGCCAAGACTGAATGAAACTGCACCTGACTTTCAAGCACCGACCGCACTCGGCCCGCGCACAGTTTGCTGTCGGGACCTCACTGTCAGCTTTCTGGATTCTTAGCCTCAACGCCTGGATGCAGGCCCCCACCGGCTTCAGCATCGTAGACGGTGTTTTTCATGTGGACAGCTTACATGGCACGTTGCCTATACACGCTTTGTATGCCGCATCTTTTCCGGCAAAACCACTGCACTTTCTTACGAATAACTGAAAGAGGAAGAACTCATGGACACTGCAATCAAACCTGATGTATATCCGTTCTACGACAAACAAACATCAACCTTCTCTTACATCGTCAAGGATCCGACGTCGCGCACGTGTGCGGTCATCGATTCGGTACTGAACCTGGATTACAGCTCGGGCCGCACCAGCCACGCGTCGGCAGATGAGATCATTGAACATGTTCGCAAAAATCAACTTGAGCTGGTGTGGCTGATAGAGACACATGTTCACGCAGACCACCTGTCAGCTGCGCCCTACATTCAGGAAAAACTGGGTGGTAAACTGGGTATTGGTGCACACATTACTACTGTGCAGGACGTCTTTGGCAAAGTCTTCAATGCCGGCAGCGAGTTCGCGCGTGATGGCTCACAGTTCGACCACCTGTTCGAAGATGGGGACACTTATGAAATTGGTGCAATGCAAGCCAAGGCCATCCACACGCCGGGTCATACTCCTGCCTGTACAACGCACTTGATCGGGGACGCCGCATTTGTCGGCGACACCCTGTTTATGCCCGATGGCGGCACCGCCCGCGCCGACTTCCCTGGCGGGGATGCACGTACCCTTTACCGCTCCATCAAGAATTTGCTAAGCCTGCCAGGCGACACGCGGCTGTTCATGTGCCATGACTATCAGCCCAATGGCCGCGAAGTGGAGTACGCCACCACGGTCGCAGAGGAGCGGGCCAACAATATCCATGTACATGACGGCATCAGTGAAGATGAGTTCGTGAAGATGCGCGAAGACAGAGATGCCACATTGGATATGCCGGTTCTCATTCTGCCATCACTACAGGTGAATATGCGGGCGGGCCATTTTCCACCTGCGGAAGAAAACGATGTTATTTACCTAAAAGTTCCCGTCAATGCACTTTAATTGAGGCGATGAGCTGTAGCCGGAGGTGGCCATGGAGGTGAAAAAAATAGATGCTGGTTTCTCGGTCTCTGATCAGATCAGTCCGCATGACCTGCCAGAGATAGCCAGGGCCGGTTTTATCACAATAATCTGCAATCGTCCTGACGGTGAGGAAGGTCTGCAGCACCCGCTGGATGCGATAAAAGGTGCGGCAAAAACTTTTGGCATTAAAGTGGTTTATGTGCCCGTGGTGTATGACACCATCTCGGTTACTGATGTGGTCAAATTTGCTCGGGCATGGCACCGCTCGAACCGGCCGACTCTGGCTTACTGTCGTTCTGGTTTGCGTTCCAGCACCCTGTGGGCACTCATGCAAATCGGTAACGACGAACCCGTGAACGACGTCCTTGCCCGCGTCTCGGCGGCGGGCTATGACATCGGTGATTTCGAAAAAAAATTCGCGCCTGTAATCAGCGAATTTACGTCAATCCAACAAGATTCTAGAAACCAGACAACAACAGTCAAAGAGGTAGCACCCATGAACGATCATGAAACAAAGTACGATGTTCTGATTGTCGGCGCCGGTGCTGCCGGTATTTCATTTGCGTCCAGTCTGTTGTCCCGGCAGCGGGACTTAGGTATCGCTGTGATTGATGCGGCAGAAACGCATTATTATCAACCCGGTTTCACCATGATTGGTGGTGGCATTTTCAGCAGTGATCAGGTTAAACGTTCCATGCAGTCATTGATACCCAGTGGTGTAAAATGGATCCGGGCAGCCGTCTCTGCATTTGAACCTGATGCCAATACCGTGGTGTTGAACGATGGCAGCCGTATTGCTTACACCCGATTGATTGTGTGCCCAGGCATCAAGCTGGACTGGGACGCCATCGAAGGCCTGGAGTCCACGCTGGGGAGCAATGGGGTCACCTCTAACTATCGGGCTGACTTGGCCCCTTATACCTGGAAACTGGTGCAACAGATGACATCTGGCAAGGCTTTATTTACCCAGCCTCCAATGCCGATAAAGTGTGCCGGCGCGCCGCAGAAGGCCCTGTATCTGTCAGCTGACCATTGGCACCGTAAGGGCCTGATCGACAACATTGATGTAGAGTTTTATAACGCCGGTGCGGTGTTGTTTGGCGTCAAGGAGTATGTGCCGGCATTGCAGAGCTACATGGACAAATACAAGGCCCGCATCCACTACTCGCACAACTTGGTAAAAGTTGATGGCCCCGGTAAAACTGCCTGGTTCGAAGCCACCGATGCCGACGGCAAAGTGACTACCGTTGCAACCGATTTTGACATGCTGCATGTCTGTCCGCCTCAGACCGCACCGGACTTTATCCGTAATAGTCCATTGGCCGATGCCGCCGGCTGGATAGACGTTGACCCCGGCACCCTGCAACACACCCGCTATAAGAATATTTGGGGGCTGGGTGATGCCGCCAATACCACAAATGCCAAAACGGCAGCGGCCGTGCGCAAGCAGGCCCCTGTGGTCGCGGCCAATATTATTGCTGACATTAAAGGTGACAGTGCACTGTGTCACTATGATGGTTATGGTTCGTGCCCGCTGACTGTTGAGCGCGGCAAGATTGTGCTCGCTGAATTTGTTTACGGTGGCAAGTTGGCGCCCACACTGCCAGTATGGATCCTTGACGGCACCAAACCCACCGCAATGGCCTGGCACATGAAAAAAAGTTTGCTACCTGCGCTGTACTGGCAAGGCATGCTTAAGGGACATGAGTTGTTGGTGAAACCCATCGCAGGTTAGAGTGCCGTCGCAAAAGCTGAGAGGGGAGCAATGGCCTTGCGCAGACTGATAGCGCCACGGATCTGGCCCGCGGTGTACCCTGTGGCCTGCGCCTGCATGTAACGAAACTCTTCCCCGACAAGCGCTGCTGTGTTGAGTTGTTCAACCGGCCCGCCCTCGCTCTGGCGCTGCTCAAAATCGGCCAGCACCTCTGCTTCCCAGCTGTCGGGAACTGCGCTTCGCTGATTTCGCGCACGCAACTTACCCTGCTTACGTTGCAGCCGGATGCTTGAGATAATTCTTCAGTTATTCGTGGCGCTGCCTCAGCGCACACCCCAATGCCTTTGACAGGGCCGCCCTCTTGCATGGAGGCCTGCAATGTTGACTGCAAGCTGGCTAACAAACTGTGCGCTCAGCATCCGTCCCTCCGCAACAAGCTCAGGGTCGGGTTCATGGCCGCCCTGTTGGCATGCGTTAAGCACGATCAAGCCAATGCTGGTAGCAATCAGAGTTTTGACTGATTTTATTGTTTTTTAAGATGAGCATGGGTTCTGCGGCGTTTACTCAGGCCTGGTTCTGATGACAATTTTGCCTGGCGCGATTGCCAAAATCGGCACTGGGTGATGAAGAGTGCTCACACGACCTGGTCAAGTATTTCCATACAGGCAAAATACAACGGTTCGGAATGTTTTTTTTCATCTTCATGGCCAAATACTCAGCCTTCGACTCATCCATATATTTGCCGGCTGGAATATGTATTTCTTCGAAAGCACCCTTTCCTGCGAGTGTTTTCCTCAGTTTTAAATTCTGTAGTCAATCGCCTTGATGCACAATTTTGAAAGTAAACCTGCTGGGCCTGTGTGTGGTGCCTGAAACCCGAATATCAAAACGGAGATCTTTCATGACCGATAAACCATTTTTGACCGACGTTAAAACTCTTCGCGAACGTGCTCGTAAGCATATCGAAGACGGCGCCGTTACCGCAGGCTACACCACCAACAGGGAAAACGTGATCAATATCCTCAACGAGGCGCTTGCAACCGAGGTCGTCTGTTACCTGCGTTAAAAGTCATTATTTCCGTGCCGATGGCATCAATGCCAGTGCTGCAGCGCGAGAGTTTCTGGAGCACGCCAATCAGGAACAGCAGCATGGCGACTGGTTGGCCGACCGCATCGCGATCGATAGCTATCGAGAGGTGGCGCGTTATCTGGGCGACAAGGATCCGACATCGAGGCGGATAATGGCAGAGATCCTGGCTCAGGAAGAAGAGCATGCCGAGGACATGGTGGGACTCCAGAAGGACCTGCCGTCCGGTTGATGAGCGAAATGCCGTTGGCTCGCTAGGAATCCTCCTCCGCACTCAGCCAACGGGCAATGTTGGCGCCGTGGTGTTTGTTGAGATAATAGGGCAGCACAGTCATTGTTATCAGTATTGCCCCGGCTGCCAGGGCGCTGAAAACCGGATGTGGCGCAAAGTTGTGACCTAGTCCCGCAAAGACAATGGTCATGGGCAACATACCGATAGCCGTGGCAAGAGCAAAGCGCCAGGCGCTGATGACCGTAACACCGGCCGCATAAGTGATGAGTGCAAAGGAAAATATCGGAACCAGCCGGGTTATGAAGACCATCCAGACCAGCGGGCGCTGTGAACTGTCGGCGGTAACGGAACGTGTCAACCTCATATAGACAGTCATTTAATAATTAACATGTTTTTTGGTACCCAGCCGTGGCCAGTGTGGGGAAGTGAACCCGGTCATCATCAATAGTGCCTTCTTCATTTGGCAGCATGGGATTGATGGCTACTGACGCGGGCGGCATGGATTTTTTGAACACAGCGCGCCCGGGCGAGCCGTTCGCCAGCAATCAGCAGCAGGAGGTGGCGCAGAGCAATGGCTGCGCTAAGATCGATATTGCAAAGATCCCGTTGGATGTTCGTTAGCGCACAGTCTTTAAGAACCAGATCGGTGAAGATCGCGCCGTTGGCATAAGCGCCGCCTGTGGAACGCTAGCTGTAACAAAGCAATGCGGCTCAATCTTCTTTCTGGCTCGTCAAGAGCAAGGGTTGTTATCAACAAAAACTCATAAAACTACGTCATATCGCATGGGGAAATAAATGGAAAATGTACATCCACGCCGCAGCCTGATCCGCACAAACAAGCCGCTGATGATGGGCCTGATCGCTCTGGCACTCGCCAGCAGTCAGATTGCAGCAGGCGCAGAACAGGGTTGGTACGCAGGTGCCAACTTAGGCCAAACTGACGCCGACATGGACAGCAGCGGTATCGTCGCACAGCAGCGTGCTGATGGTTTTACCAATATTCGCCTGGAAAACGACGACGATGATATCGGCTTCAAGGTCTACGCGGGTTACCAGCTCAATCAGTACATTGCCCTGGAAGGCGGGTACTTTGATCTTGGTAAGTTTGGTTACAAAACGTTTATGGATCGCTCATCTGTCTTTACGTCTGATACCAAGCTGCGCGGCGTCAATATCGATCTGGTTGCGATGGTGCCCTTGAGTGAAAAGCTCCACGCAATTGGCCGGCTGGGTGCCACCCGCTACCAAAGCCAGGATAGCAATCGTGGATATGGTGCGGTGAGCGTTAACCCATTTAACAGTAAAGACCGTGAACCAGGTCATAAATACGGTGTTGGGCTTCAGTATGACGTTAACAACAATCTCGCGTTGCGACTGGAAGCAGAGCGATATCGTATCCAGGACATTATGTTCAGGAACCACGACGTCGATATGTTCTCGCTGGGGGTGGTGTATCGATTCGCTCAGCCGGCGGCGGTGGTGGCACCTGTGAGAACGCCGGTTGCAACGGTTGCCTCGCGCGCGGCGGCAACACCGGCCCCGGCGCCCGTGCGCGTTACCCTCTCAGCTGACTCGCTGTTTGGTTTTGACAGCGCCGCAGTCACGCCAGCAGGCAAAATTGAGCTGGATAAGCTGGTGGCGGATTTGCGTGGCCTGGATTACGATATGATCGTTGTCACGGGGTATACAGATCGCGTTGGTTCACAGGCGTACAACCTTCCGCTGTCCAGTCGGCGCGCCGCTGCTGTCAAAGATTATCTTGTTGAATCAGCCAGGATTCCGGCAGCTAAAATAAGTACACGAGGTGTCAATGGCGCCGAACCTGTCACAACAATGGCTCAATGTGGCAATCGACTTGGGCGCACGCAGCTGATTGCATGTCTGGCGCCAGATCGCCGGGTAGAAGTGGAGGTGTCAGGTTCGCGTCCACGATAACAGGCAAACAAAAAAAGAGGCTTGATGGCCTCTTTTTTTTATTCATAATCCTGCTGTCCTTACTATGTCCTTACTATGTCCTTACTATGTCCTTACTATGTCCTTACTATGTCCTTAACCCCCGCGGATTTTGGAGCCTGGGTGTGTTACCGCACATAAAGTTGCCCGATTTCCTGTTACCGTGTGCTGCCTAAGTGAGGTGAGTGCGCGACTGCTGCATCGTCGGCGCTGTGCCTCCACCTGATTCTTCAACTCGAACCGGAGTAACGCATGAAAAATATACTAAGTACGTTAAAGCGCCAGGCATGGCTCGCCTGTTTGTCGGTTTTTTTGATGGCAGCTTTCGTCGCTAACGCACAAGCGGCCGCAACGCCAAGTTATTCCGTTTCAGCCGTTGGCACTACCAACAACCTTACCCTGACAGGGACGGTTAATGTTGCCGATGCAGACCTGGGTCTGATGGGCAATTATTATGTCGGGTTCAATTTCGAAAATAGCTGGTTGTTTCTTACGCCTGAAGGATGGGTCGCTCATAGTACCGGTCCATACCCGGTTTTCGAGACCAGTGCTCTGCAAGGTGGCACAGCGGAACTGCTAACCAATGCGGACGTCACCAGTTTTGTTGGCGGTCAACTGTATCTGGGATACGGGCTGACCGAGAGCGACATGCTGAACAACGCCAAATACGCACTTGTGTATACCGTGACGGCAGATGCCGTGATCAACGGGCCTTCAGCGGTGTTGCTGGGGTCATCCGGCAATTTCGCAATTCTTGCCAAATCCGCCGTGTCAACGGTGCCAGCGTCATCCATTACCGGTGACGTGGGCGTCAGCCCGGCGGCCACATCGTTCCTGACCGGGTTCTCGTTGACGCTGGTGGGAACAACGTCGGCCACATCAACGCAGGTCACAGGCTCACTTTACGGCGCTGATATGACGCCTCCGACCAACTCTACTCTGACGACGGCAGTGCTGGATATGCAGACGGCCTATACTGACGCGGCAGGGCGTCCTACACCCGATTTTCTGAATCTGGGCACGGGCAATATTGGTGGTCAAACGCTTCAGGCAGGTCTCTACAATTGGGGCACATCAGTGACAATCCCGGGTGATCTCGTTATCTCCGGCGGCGCAAATGATGTCTGGATTTTCCAGATTGCTGGTGATCTAAGCATCAGTGCCAATAAGCGAATTACGCTTGCAGGCGGTGCGCAGGCCAAGAACATTTTCTGGCAGGTTGCCGGCGAAGTCGTTATTCAGGCCGGGGCGCATTTTGAGGGCAATATCCTGTCCCGAACGGCTATTACCATCGAAACAGGTGGGTCGTTGCACGGCAGAGCCTTGGCACAGACCATGGTCGCATTGGATAGCGCCACTGTGGTCAAACCAGCTCCTTAAGGCCATCGAATTCTTTTGCGACATTGAAGTCTTTAACGCTATCGAAGTCTTTAACGCTATCGAAGTCTTTAACGCTATTGAAGTTCGGCCATGAACGATAGAAGATGAAGGAAGAGCCTGGGTGCAATGGTGTTCAGGCTCTTTTTTCATCTCTGGGTCCAGCCCGCCGATCTGGCTACGTGGAGGAATGCGATGAGCCAGGGTATCGGCAAAAACAGCAAACTGAAAAAGGTTTCGACCCTCCGGCCTGAACCGCAGCCGTGTTTATGCGTGGCGCATGAAATATTAAGGATGACCAAATGACTCGCCAGAAATTAACTGTAAAACATCTGTCAGACGCCCTAGAAAATAATGAATTTATTTTTCATTATCAGCCGGTTCTCTCATTAAGGACGGGCAAGATTGATGGGGCCGAGGCTCTTATCCGATGGAAGAAAGATAATGGCGAGCTTATTCTACCCGGGGACTTTATACCTTATGCCGAAGAGACGGGCTTTATAACCGAGATAAAAAAAGCCATGTTTCCCCGTTTTTTGGAGGATCAAAAAAAGATATTACAGGCGGACAATACGATAGCTTCATCGTTTAACATATCCGCCAAAGACCTAAATGACGATGCGTTTTTCCCCAAATTATTTAAGCTTATTGACGATTATGGAATCGAGGGCTCTAAGATAAAAATCGAATTAACCGAGAGCGCTGCCTTGTCTATGAGCACTATAGGCTTACAACAAATAGCCGAACTGAAAGCAAATAAAATTGCGCTTGCGATTGATGATTTTGGTACGGGGTATGCTTCGTTTGAGCAATTAAGAACTATGCCATTTACGATCTTAAAAATAGACAACAGCATTACGAGTAATGCGATGGCCACGCCTGATGGCCTTACACTGCTGGATCACAGCATGAATCTCGCGCACCAGCTCAAGATGGACTCTATTGCAGAGGGGGTGGAAAACCCAGACATCATAGGATATTTAATGGGTATCGGGTGCGAGCATGTTCAGGGTTATTACATCAGTAAGCCATTAGCGCTTTCAACTTTTATCGAATTTATAAATAAAAACCATGTTTGGCGTACCTTTGAGCATGGCCAACTTTACAAAGCAATGGTCGACTATATCGATTGGGTTCGGAAGGTTCATTCTGCCCTGTATATCTCAAGCGCCAATGTCGGGATTGTGTCATTTGGAACAATAAGCGAGCCGGCGGGAGAGCTTTTTCTCGAGATTGTAAACAGCGTCGATATTGAAATGTATGATGAGCTCAATACGCTATACAAAAAAGGTTTCGAATGCGCAAGGATTATGCTGGATGCAAAAAGCGTCGGAGACCAGATTGTCATTAACAAACACTTACCTGAATTTTTTGAAATAAGTGGCGCGGTCAATGCGTTATTACAAAAAGCATATTCTATGGAATGCCAACATGGCCTCTTGCAGGAATCTCCCTTTCGCAGTTCAACGGATGGAGAACCAGTGCAAAGTTATTAATAGTTGAGCCTCGTCAGATAAATCTGTGGGCAGTTTTTGGCACAGGTAACGCGCCAAGCGCATGATACAAGGCAATCTCAGCGGCATGATAGGTTCTAAAACCATACGATTTTCTGGTAGTCAGTTTCGCTTTGTTGTTAAAG